>TARA_R110002033_G_scaffold51194_1_pt1 | contig 19576 bp, 18 predicted proteins | sample TARA_R110002033 | Tara Oceans TARA_R110002033 (sample SAMEA4397051) | marine metagenome | biome: Polar Biome; feature: [SRF] surface water layer (ENVO:00010504); material: water (ENVO:00002006), including particulate matter (ENVO:01000060) such as... | depth 5 m
GGTTTAATCATCCACATATTCAAATCGTTTCCATTAATATTAATGGTACTGAATTCTTTTTCAGAAATTTTATAATCCAAAAGTAGTTTAGACAATTCATCATTATCTTTTATACTTTTTATTAAATTACCAGAGGATGCATTGTTCAAGCTATATTCAGGAGGTGTTGTTGCGCTGGAAAAGGTGTTTATAAAATATGTAAAATCCGCACTAAAAGCAGCGGCGTTTGTACCTGTTTTTTTTGAAAGTCTTGTTTTATTTCTACCATTTAATTTAATGGAATAAACGGCCCTATTTATGGAACCATTTTCAACCGATTGATAAAAAATGGTATTCGTTTTTTCATCGTAACCGTAATAATCAGTGACTTCCCAATTTCCTTTAGTAATTTGATTAATCAGGTCACCTTCTTTTGAATAATGATAGATATGGTTATAGCCATCCTTTTCACTGGTCCAAATAAAGCTATTATCCTTTAAAAACGTTAAGTTGTCGGTAACTTCAACATAAGCCTTATCCGTCTCGGTCAATATTAAACTGGAGGTATTCGTTTTAGCATTAATGAACCATAAATCCAATTCATTTTGATGTCTATTCATGTAATGCGCGCTTAAAACATCCGCATCTTTAGTCCATTTAATTCGCGGGATATAAAAATCGTTATAAGCCTTGTTTACTTTAACCTGATGTGTTGTATTTGAATCTAAATCATAGATATGAAGTGACACTACCGAATTGGCCTCACCAGCTTTTGGGTATTTAAAAACGTGCTGCGTTTGATAAAGTCCTGTGCCATAAACATCCATAGAAAATTCTGGAACTTCAGTTTCATCAAATCGAATAAAGGCTATTTTAGTACTAGCCGCATTCCAATCAAAAGCTCTAACAAATTTAAATTCTTCTTCATAAACCCAATCGGTAATGCCGTTAATTATTTTATTCTTTTCTCCGTCAAACGTTATTTGGGTGGTTTCATTAGAAATTAAATCTTTACTATATAAGTTATTGTTACGTCCGTAAGCGACTTTTAAACCATCGGGTGAAAATGTAGGTTCTTGTATTTTGTCTTCTGAAACCGATGTTAACGACTCATCTTTAACATTATAAACATAATAATTTCCAAGTGTGGATCTTCTAAAAATAGATTCCTCATTGGTAGCCAACAAAACTTTGGTTTCATCATTACTAAAGGTATAATCCGAAAAATAATCCAGTACTTCAATGTCGCCTGAATTCACAAGGGTATTTACCTTCTCTAACGTTTTATAGTCATAAATATCTATCGTAGTTTCCCTAGTATTTCTATCGAAATTTAAAACGGAATATTGCTGTCCATTAGCCATAGAATGCAGCGCATCCATTCTTTCGGTTCTAAAAGTACCATTCCAAATATCTTCAAGGGTAATTTCTTTTGTTTGAGCAGTTAAAATTGTAGTTACAAAAAGACAAATTTGAAAGGAGAATTTCAGGTATTTCATGTATTATATTTATTGTTTTTTAAGGGTTACATGTAACATCCAAACAAACATTATCTTCATAAAAAGATTAATTAATAATAGATGTTTCATTAAAATTGATATTTATTTCTCAAAATGATGTCAAGTTTACTAAAAATTACGCAAAAAACCACCAATATTAACAGTTAAATAGTGCGTGAAAATCTAGATTTTCAATATTCATACCAAGAGTAGTATCTTTGCAACAGTAAATTAATATTTTTATGAGTAAAACTATTGCTGGCTTTTCTAAACTATCAAAATCTAAAAAAATTGATTGGATAGTTAATACCTATTTTTCCAACCCTAACGATGCTAAACGAGTTTTAAAACAATATTGGAATACCGACGAAAAATTACAGCAATTACATGATGAATTTATTGAAAACACCATAACCAATTACTACCTTCCATTGGGGGTTGCTCCAAACTTTTTAATTAATAATAAACTTTACACCATCCCGATGGCTATTGAGGAAAGCTCCGTGGTTGCCGGTGCAAGTAAAGCTTCCAAATTTTGGTTGGATAAAGGCGGATTTAAAACTACAGTAATTTCTACCACAAAAATTGGGCAAGTTCATTTTATGTATCATGGCGATTTCAATAAACTTGAAGCCTTTTTTATTCGCATAAAATCAAAACTCATAAACGAGGCAAAGCCCATTACTAAAAACATGGAAGCTCGTGGTGGTGGTATTTTAGATATTGAATTACGTAATAAAACCAACGATATAAATGGCTATTACCAACTCCATGCGTCTTTTGAAACCTTAGATGCCATGGGCGCAAATTTTATAAACTCCTGTTTAGAGCAATTTGCCAAAACATTTAAAAACGAAGCTTTAGCTTTTGATGATTTTTCTAAGGAAGAAAAGCATATTGAAATAGTAATGAGCATTCTTTCTAATTATGTCCCCAATTGTTTGGTACGTGCCGAGGTGAGTTGTAAGGTTGAAGATTTGGCAGAAAGCAACGGCATAACTGGTAAAGCATTTGCTAATAAATTTGTACAAGCTGTAAATATTGCAGACGTTGAGCCTTACAGAGCCGTTACGCACAACAAAGGTATAATGAATGGTATTGATGCCGTTGTATTAGCTACAGGAAACGATTTTAGGGCGGTTGAGGCTGGCGTACATGCCTATGCCTCAAAAAATGGAAAGTACAGCAGTTTATCGCATGCAAAAATTAAAGATGGTATGTTTACATTTTGGATGGAAATTCCATTGGCTTTAGGTACGGTTGGCGGACTTACTGGTTTGCATCCATTAGTTAAATTGTCATTAGAATTACTTCATAACCCATCGGCGAAAGAACTCATGCAAATAGTTGCCGTAGCTGGTTTAGCCCAAAATTTTGCAGCATTAAGCTCGTTAACAACAACGGGGATTCAACAAGGCCACATGAAAATGCATTTGATGAATATTTTGAATCAGTTTGAGGCTAATGATGAGGAAAAGGTAAAAATAATTGCCCATTTCAAAACTAACACCGTTACCCATAGCGCAGTTTTTGAAGCTATAAATAAGTTAAGAGTTAAAAATTAAAAGTGAAAAGTTTCTCTAGTAACGGAAAATTATTGCTCACCGGTGAATACGTGGTGTTGGATGGTGCTTTGTCATTGGCTGTTCCAACTAAATTCGGACAATCATTAACTGTTGAAGCTATAAGTGAACCTAAAATTATTTGGAAGAGTTTAGATGAAAAAGGTAATATTTGGTTCGAAGACATTTTTTTCCTTGAAGAGATTGCCACGTCGCCTACTCCTCGCAATGACATTTCCAATAGATTGGTCCAAATTTTAATTGCTGCAAAACAGTTAAATCCTGATTTTTTAAAAACAGAAACGGGATTTAAAGTGTCTACAAAATTAGATTTTCCAAAAAATTGGGGTTTAGGCACCTCTTCAACATTGATAAACAATGTAGCACAATGGGCTAGTATTGATGCTTATAAACTATTGGAAAATACTTTTGGCGGCAGTGCTTATGATATTGCTTGTGCGCAAAATGATACGCCTATTACCTATCAACTAAAACCTTTCGATTTGCTCCGCAAGGTGCTTTCAATGAAAAAATATTTTCATTTCACCAATGCTCAAGGTGACAGACAAATAAAAAAGTCTCATTTTAATCCTAGTTTTAAAGAACACCTTTATTTTGTTCACTTAAATAAAAAGCAAAATAGTAGAGATGGCATTAAACACTATAATGCCAACAAGGGAAATTTGAATGCTGTTATTTCAAGTATTAATGATATTACTTTAAAAATGATTGCTTGCAATCATTTATCAGAGTTTGAAAACTTAATAGCTCAACACGAAACCATTATTGGCAAAATAACCAAACAAACGCCTGTAAAAGTCTTGCTTTTTAATGATTTTAAAGGAAGCATAAAAAGTCTTGGAGCTTGGGGTGGCGATTTTGTTTTAGTCGCATCAAAGGAAAACCCTGAAAGCTATTTTAAAGCGAAAGGTTTTGAAACTATAATTCCATATACTAAAATGATTCTGTAGATAAAAAGCATAAAAAAAGCCTCGTTAAACGAGGCCTTAAATTTATTACTTGTCAATTTTATAAACTATTGAACTTGGGTTTTGGCTCTGTTATCTTCAATGTCCGCAGCTTCTTTTAAAGCATTGTATAATTTAGAGGTTACAACAGCTGATTTTTGTTGCTCTACTCTATTAGCAGCTGCTTGATAGTTATCCAATTCTACCGCAGGAGTAGTTTTAGTGACTTGTATCATATAAACCCCATTTTCACCATCAATTAAATTTGATGTTTCACCTTCATTTAATCCAAAAGCAGCACCAACAACTAACGGCTCTCTACCAGCTCCAGAAATAGTTGGTGTTTTCATATTTATGGCAGATGCAGTTCTTACTGAAGTGTTTTCAGCTTTAGCTAAATCTTCTAAGGTTTTGGCTGAAACACGTTCTCTAATAAGCGCTGCTTTCTTTTCCTTTCTTATTGCTGGCATAACACTTGCAGTAGCATCTTCCACCGCCATTAGTCCTTCTTTGTGTTTCGCTACTAATTGTGCAATAACATAGCCATTAGGGATATTAAAACGTTTTGTGTCGCCTTCTTCAACACCTTCTTCAAAAGACCAACGTACTATTTGTCTTTGGTTTCCAACACCAGGAATATTTTCATCTAAAACTTTAATACCATTTACTGGGCGAACTGTATAATTTTTTTCTTTTGCAACCGCTTCAAAATCGCCTTCATCAATGGCTACCTCAAAACTTGAGGCATCTCTAAATATTTTATCAATAGTAGCTTCAGATGGTTCAATTTCTCTGGCAAGCGTTCCTAATTGTACAGCTTTCTTTTTGTCTTTCTGACCTTCTATTTCTATAATATGAAAACCGAAAATTGTTTTTACAACACCTAAGTCACCAACTTTTCCACCAAATTCAAAATCATTAAATTCTGGAACCATAGTATTATATGGGTGCCAATCGTAACGTCCTTCATTTTCTACACTGCCTTGATCGGATGAAAATTCTGCAACAAATTCTGGGAATTTTGATCGATTAGATTTCAAAACAGACAAAAGGCTATCAGCTGTTGCTTTTGCTTCTGCCTCCGTTTGAGTGACTTCTGGTGTTGCGCTTCTGGCACCTAAATAAGGAATTAAAATGTGTCTTACTTTTGCTGAATCTGGTATTTGCTTTACGGCAACAACTTTGGTTATTTTAAAATAACCGTTGTCTTTGTAAGGCCCAAAAACTTCACCTTCATTTAAATTGTAAATACTGTCTGCTACAGCAGCTGGCAAACTAGATTTAAAAACAAAACGATTATCAAACTTAATATCAGAATTTGAATTTACAAAAGCTTCATTGTTATTTGTATTTAAAAATCCTGTTACGCTGTCATTTCCTTTAATTACTTCGTTGTATTCAACGCTATCATTAAGCAGTTTTGTTAATTCAGCTTTAATAGCATTTTCATCTTCAACTGTTGGTTCTTCCTTAAACTCAACAAACCTTATATCCCTTGAAGCTTCAACTTTGTATTTTTTCTTGTTTTTATTGATGTAGTTTGAAACATCAGATTTAGACACTTTAATAATACTATCTGGAATAGAAGAATATGGTACTTGTACAAACTTAATATCAACTTTATTACTTTCTAATTTGTGCTCCAGCTCACCCTCGGCAAGGGTACCTGTTAAACCTGCTTTTACTAAATTAAAATAGTTTTGTTGTAACGCATTGTTAGCAATTTGTTTTTCATAGTTTACCCAACTTTCAAATCCAGCTGGTGAAGTTTCCTTTAAGTTTGCTATGTATTCATTAAGTTTATTTTCATCAAATAAGCCAGCTTCATTTAAAAACTCAGGACTTGTAGCTAAAGCGGTTTTTAACAAATCACGCATTTGGTCTTGCTCAACACTAATTCCTAAAGCTTCATATTGCGTTTCCATAACAGCGTTTCTAACTTCCTGCTCCCAAACCCTATTCATAACTTGAGTACTAGTAGCACTAGGTCCTGCTTGTCGTTGTGCCGCTTCTACTTTTTGTAAAAAGTCTTCACGCGTAATGTCCTTACCGTTTATGGTAGCGACAATATTTTGTGATTTTGATGTAAGTGCATCACTGTTTTTAAATAAATCTGCTAACACAAAAGAGAATAACGCTAAGGCTATTATTAAGATTAAGAATAGTGAACGTTGTCTTATTTTATTTAAAACTGCCATTTGTAATTTAAATTTTTATAAAAAACCCGTTATTGGGAATTAGCTTGTTAAATTGATTATCAATTATTTAGTAATTGATGAAAATATCGTGCGCGAAAATACCATTTTCTATTTAATAATAAAAGGGTTATTTAGGTTTTGTTACTGATAAAAATTCTCTCGCAAAGGCGCTAAGACGCAAAGCTGTATTAATTATCAATTAGAAAATGATTTACTGAATGCTGCCAACTGACTACTAAATCAGTCTTCTTCCAAAAATTTAAGTTCTACCATATCAATCTTGGTATTTGAAACCTCTAAAATGGTGAATTGAAAATCGTCTATTTTTACAATTTCATTTTGCTCAGGAATCTCTTCGGTATGGTTTACAATCAATCCGCCCAAAGTTTCATAATTCTCACTTTTAGGAAGATTAATTTTATAGGTTTCATTAATATAATCAACCTCTAACCTAGCTGAAAACATATACGTTTCCTTATCTAAAGCTTCTTCAATTAAATCTACTGAATCATGTTCATCTTCAATTTCACCAAACAGTTCTTCAACAATATCCTCAACAGTCATAATACCCGATGTTCCGCCATATTCATCTAAAACAACAGCAATACTTTTTCTTTTTTTAATGAGTACGCTAAGCACATCTTTTATAAGCACCGTTTCTGGAACAAACTCCACAGGTGTCATCATACTTTTTATGTTTTTTGTTTTTTTAAACAGCTCAAATGAATGCACGTAGCCCACAATATCATCAATAGTATCTTTATAGACCAAAATTTTAGTACGCCCAGTTTCCGTAAAAAGTGCGTTTAGAGACTTTACAGAATCTGTAATTTCAACAGCAATAATTTCGGTACGCGGTGCCATTACTTCTCTAGCTTTTACTTCTGAAAATTCTAAAGCATTTTGAAAAATTTGTATTTCAGTATCTACTTCGTCATGTGCCTCTACAGATTCCATTTGCTCAGTAATATAATTACCAAGTTCAACTTTAGTAAAAGCCATTTGAATTTGATCGCCTTCCGTTTTAAAGAAGTTTTTCAGAATAATATCTGATATCCAAATAACAAAATCTGAAATAAAAGTGAATAGTACATAAAATATAAATGCAGGAATAGCCAGAGCCTTAATTAAGCTATTGGCATAAATTTGGAAAAATACTTTTGGTAAAAACTCCGCAGTAATTAAAATAACAATGGTAGATATAATAGTTTGCGACAACAGGCTCAAATCGATTAGCATATAGTCTATAAAACTATAAGACGTTGGCAGTAGCGATTGAAACCAATGAACCAACAAATCGCCCATAAAAAACCCATAAATTACAAGCGCTATATTGTTACCAATAAGCATAGTTGTAATAAACTTTGATGGTTTTGCTGTTAATCTGGTAAGTACTTTTGCAAGTATGCCTTCTTGTTTTTTTTCAATTTCAATATGGATTTTGTTTGAAGACACATAAGCAATCTCCATTCCTGAGAAAAAAGCAGAAAGTATTAATGATACAACAATGATAATGACATAAATGCCCATTTATTTTGAATTGTCTTTATTTTCATATTTCTTTCTAAATTTTTGTCTGAAGAAATACATAAATATAGCTAAAGCCCCTAAAGCTAAAGCTACATAAGCTCTATTTGTACCATCGCCCCATTTAGAAATACCATCATAAATAAATAAAACAGCAAACACTAAATAAGCGTATTGAAAAATCTTTGAATATTTCATTTAATATTAAATTAAAGTGCAAAGATAATTAAAATAGCAGACCTATTTTTTAATTAAGGAATTATTCCTCTAGGGTAATCATCCCAGTAACCTCTAAAACTTCGGCGTTAGTAAAATCTTTATTTGAATCAAACCCATTACCGTTTATAATGTCCAAACCTTGCCTAAATACTACTGGTTTATTAGTGTAAACCCATTCTTTTTTTTGATCAGAATGATAATATAACTGTTCAGCAAATAAAGTGTCATTGGTATTGGTGATAATTTTCACATTACCCTGTAAATCAATTAGCTTTGTTTTATCATAAGAAATGGCATAATCTGAAATTATAGTACTTTTCTCATTGTTTTCATCAAATAAATAAAGTATGATACCATCAGTAAACTCGGAATAAGGAAAATCCCTATTTGAGTAATCTAGCATTTTTGGGCTTATTAAATTTGCTGTAACACGCCCGGAATCAGTGTATTTTAAATTAATATTTTCGGCTACTCCAATGGGCTCATTTTCAGAAATACCCATTTTTTGAACTTGGTTATAGTTGTTATTGCATGAAAAAAACATAGCCATAGTTATAACTATGGCTATGTTTTTAATATAATATGTTTTTTTTAAACTCATTTAGATACTCGGCACTGTAACAGAAGCCCCAATCCAACAACCAATTTTTATGGTTTGACCTGAATTACCAGCACTGAAAATATCGGCTTTTGAAGGTGCTTTTGCTTCATAATTTGCTATTGATTGTCCTGCTGCTTTACTTAAAGTAGGATCTACTCGAGCGGCTTTTCTAGCTTCATCAGCCGCCAACCAGTACACTGCTCTTTTATTAAAAGTACTATCTCCACAACTGTTAGCACTTGCTGCATACATAGCAGCTATTGATAAATAAGGGCTTCCGTTTGAAGGGTTTAAATTTAATGCATTTCTAAAATAGCCTCTAGCCTGTCCTAATCTTCCCTTCTTTTTAAGTATCAAACCTATTCTGTTGGCTAACTTAGACTTTTTGAAGCTATCCTTTTCTAAATCAAATGACTCTTGAAAGTAGTTAATAGCCTCATTTTCTTTACCATTTTTAAGTAAAATAGTTCCGACAAAATATTTTGTGTCAGCAGAAGGATCTGCTCCATCATAAGCTTTTACTAATTTTTCATAAAGCGGGTCGTCAGTACATTCCTTATAGTACATTTTACTTACCGCACGTTTTAACCAAATAGAATTTAATTTGTTTTCTTCAAAATCTTTAGTGTATAGCGGTATTAAATTTTCACAGTTTGCTCTTTCACCTAACTTCTGATCAACTCCGTCAGAAATTTGATCGTAAGCTTTTAAATAACTCTCATAATAGTTTTTATATTTTTCTTCTTTTGAAGCTAAAGCAGTTCCAGCCTCTTCCTTTTCAATTAGCTTATTTAATTTTAGAGAGTAGTTCTTTACTTCGTCTTCAACCTTTTCAACAATATCATCATACTTGTTGAATAAATCTGCTGACGACTTTTTCTGAGCATCATACAAATCTACCATTAAAGAAAAATGAGTATATAAACTTTTAGGGTTAGTACACGTTTCTTTGTCTAACATATAAGCTGCATCAAAACAATCATACAATTCTTGAGTGCTTTTGTGCATGATATCTTTATTATCATACAATAATTGACAAGATCGTGTCGCATACTCACCCTTAGGGGTTTTATTAGGAAAATGTTCGACTCTTTCTTCCCAAAGCTTTATAAGGTCGTTAATATGATCTTCTTTGTCTTTACCAGTTGCCTTTTCAATTTTATCTTCTAATATTTTCTCGCCATCAGAGTATATTGCAAGACTAAATTTAGGACACTTGTTCCTTACTGCCATCCATGGCTCAAAAGCAGCATCGTAGTTTTTCGCTTTTACATATTCATGGAATATGGAAAGTTTAGTCATGCACTCTTCATCTTGTTGTGCAAAACCAAAGTTTAATCCTACAAATAATAATATTAATAATGTAATTTTCGCTTTCATGATAATGTTTTTAATCTGTTAGTCATATTTTCTTTTTACAAACCATCTATCGTTCAAAGATAAACTTAATTGGAAATTAATAAAATTCTCTTGTATTAAATTACTGTTTGTTGTGCCTCTTTTGCCAATTTCGAAACCTAGATTAGCATTAGAAATACCATTTCCTACTGGTAAGCCTACTCCAAAAGATATGCCAAACTCATTAATTGACTCACTATTAATATTTAAACCTGTATTTTCATAGCGTAAACCAGCTCTATAAGTAGCTCTTTTAAAGTAACTTGTGAAAGAATTATACTCTGGAATAAAAAAACCTCCCAATGAAAAAGTAGTAGCATCTTCATACTGTGTTGCACTACTTGTATATAATGCATTAGAGAAATTACTTGTTTTTTGATACACAGATTCTACACCTACAAACCATTTTCTTGGTTGCCCTATACCAGCTCCAAATGAAAACTTTGAAGGCATTATTAAATCGGTTTCTAATAATGATAAAGATTCTAAATCTACATCAATGGTATTAATAACAAATTCTTGCCCTGTACTAGAGCTCGTCGTAATTGTAGAAAACGATCTTTGGTTTTTTGATGTTAAATTACTTTCAGGTGTAAAAGTGAATCCTGAAACAAATTCAAATTTTTCATTCAACATCCTTTTATAAGAAAGGCCCAAATTAAAGTTTAAACCACTTAAATCAGACCTGTTATTCTCACGGGATTGATATTGGGTTGGCACACCATCATCATCGTAAACAAATTCTATCGTGCTGTTTTGAATATTTCCAAAGTTGTACTGGGCATCAACACCAATACTTAACTCATCGGTAATTTGATATCCTAAACCTAAAAAGGCTTTATTTACCCCGCCTTGGCCATTAAATCTATTCGAAATATTTTCGTTTTCATCTAACGATTCTAGTTTATAACCAACGGAAGTAAATGGCATTAAACCAAAAGCAAAACCAAATTTACCTACTGGAATTGATAATGCCAAATAATCAAACGTTGTTGATGAGGTTTTATCTGTACTATTATTACTTTTTAAATCTACACTCGAATAAGTTCCTCCTACAGTAAACTTAACGGGTCTACTTTCATTATTAAAAGCCTCCAAATTCTTTCCAGTATAACTCGCTGGGTTTCTTAAATTCATATGAATACTATCCATATAAATACTTAATCCACCCATACTTCTATTTTCAACAGTTCCCTTAAATTTCAAGCTACCTATGCCATAAAATGAATAAGGGGAAGCTGTACCACCCTCTTGGGCATTACCTTGAATTGCGAAAACAGCAATAAAAACTATTACAAGTTTTTTTATCATGAGCTTGAATTAAATTGTAAAATATAGTTTAGTCCTTTTAAAAGAAAATTAGAGTTGGCAAATATGCTACTTTTTAATTGTTTAGACAAGAAATTAGCATCTCCTCCTGTTAAAATAACTGTTAAATCTGAATATTTTTGTTCATACTCATCAATCACACCGTCAATTTCTTTCAAAACACCATTAACAACGCCCGAATGAATAGATTTTTTTGTAGAATTTCCTGTAATATTATCCGGGATTTCGGTGTGTAATAATGGTAAATTAGCCGTTAAATTATTTAAAGCCTTATATCGCATTCTTAACCCTGGTGATATAGCACCTCCAAGATATTCGTTTTTTGAGGTAACAAAATCATAAGTTATACATGTACCCGCATCAACAATAAGTACATTTTTTTCAGGAAATTGATTAACCGAAGCGCTCACCAAAGCTATTCTATCTACTCCCAATGTTTTAGGCGTTTCGTATAAATTTTTAAATGGCAACTTGGTTTTAGGGTTTAATACCGTTAAATTGAAATGTTTATCAATAGCTTTAACATCCTTTTCATTCAACTTTCCAACAGATGAGATGATAGCACTTTTAATCGAATTATATTTTTCTTTTATAAAGTTAATACGCTCTAATACAAGCTCAGTTTCAACTACTTCCTTATGTATTATCTTACTACCTTTAAAAATAGCGAGCTTTACAAAAGAATTACCAACATCTATTATTAAATTCATACGTTTTGCAAGAGGAAGTAAATTTATAAAACCATATAGAATATTTATTCCTATTTAACATAATTTGTTAATAAACTACTACTTTATAGTGCTTTAAAAATAAAAGTATAATGAAACGCTATTTTTTATAATTTTCCTTTGGCGAATAACAAAAATGAATATATATTTGCATCCGCTTTGGCGAGGTACCTTAGCTCAGTTGGTAGAGCAAAGGACTGAAAATCCTTGTGTCCCTGGTTCGATTCCTGGAGGTACCACCATAAAATCCCATAACAATCTTGTTTTAAGTGAGTTATGGGTTTTTTGTTTTTTGAAAGTGCCAAATACGGTGGCTATTTATTTGTTTCTCGTTGATTTATAAACTTAATTAAGTTCAATTAACCAAATATAAGTAGTTATTAAATTAGATGTTTACTAGCCTAAATTCATCCCACATTAAGTGTTTTTTATATAACCTACACTCTCTAAATTAAACAAATCATTAAGAAGAAATAATTTAGATTTATGTATTTTAAGTATTTGCCCTTTAAAGAATAACTTAATGATTTTTGAGAACACAACTAAATGAAACCTCTGAAACACCTTGTTATCATTGGGTTTTAGTTTTATTTTTTCAAAATATTTTTTCGGAATTTTCAAATTTGGAAGGGGGTGGGGTTAAATAGTTTGGCTTTCCTTTTTGAAAATTTACACTCAAAAAAGGGTATGTATTTACAATGTAAGGTACGCTTTCTTTAAAAAGTCAGATATTATTTTAGGACAGGAAAGGTACACTTTTTTAGTAGTTATTAACCGATGTTTTAGATATATAGGTAATCTATAATATTCAACTTTTTAACTTAAAAAAATATTAGTTGCTGGTTTTTCTATAGTTCAAAATATTCCCAATCACCTGACCAAGCATTTTTTTTGTAATAGCCTATTTTTGTCCCATTTTTATTGAACACGTTAATTTTGTTTTTGTCCCAAGCATCTGCTTGTCTATAACCGATAACATTGCCATATTTATCTTTAATGTCTACTTTATCGCTGTTCCACGCATTTTGTTGTTCGGTTCTTTGTTTATTTCCATTGCTATCGTAGTAATTGGTTTTACTATCATCCCATGCGTCATTTTTTACCGTTTGAACTTTGTTCCCATTAGCATCATAGACGTTAATTTTTGACTTGTCCCAAGCGTCCACTTTATAATAACCAACTTTATTTCCTTTAGAGTCATAAATGTTGGTTTTTTCTTTGTCCCATGGGTCTTGTTTGTATTTGTAGTCTTGTCCTAAAACGGTGACTGTCGAAAACAATACTAATGACCAAACGAAGGTTTTGATTAAATTTTTCATCTTAGTTCATCTTAAGTTAGTTTTATTTTTTTTCTAATTTTTCAACGAAATCAGATTCTAGAAAAGGATAGCCCAAACTAAAAAAATCCGAGTTACTAATTTTAAACTGCATTTTTTGTTTATCGTAAACTTTGTCGACAGCTATATAGTCAAATACTATTTCATCTAGTTCATTCTGTTTAAAATATGTCCTCTTTTCTTCTGTATCATATATCCAAAGTGTTATTAATTGATAACAGAACCCTTTTGCGGCATTAATGCCTTCATCTCCAAATTTTTGATTTCCGATAATTAAGTTGAGTTTTTGTTCAATTTTAAATGTCAATTTTTTATCTCTTACGTATGGAATAACATTAAAATTTTTTTGTTTGATAAATACGTCCTGTAGTATTGCTTGATAAAATTGTTCTGTCAATTTATTCATTTCAGTTTGTTGTGCAAATCCGAAATTATAAAATAGTATCATTAATAAAATAATTGTTCTTTTCATTTTCTTTAATTTGTTACCAACACAGGAATAAACACATTGTATTTATTTAGTTTAATCATTCCTATTATTACTTTAATATATTTTAATTATTCTTAAAATTAACATAGTTAATCACAAACATCATTAATAAGTTCTTCGGCATCATACCCAAGCTGTTTTGATTTTTTAGCATCGTTACAAGCAGAATCAAAATCTTTTAACAACTGTTTGCAATAACCTCTATTATGATAAGTTAATCCGTCATTTGGGTCTAGTTCTATTGATTTAGTATAATCTTCAATAGCTCCATTAATATCCCCAAGCCTTTGCTTCATAACTCCTCTATCATTATAATATCCTTCATCATTGCCCTTTAAGATAATAGCTTTGTCAATGTCTTTTAAAGCTTCTTCGTTGGGTTCAAGGTTAAATTTTATAAAACCTCTATTGTAGTAACTTCTATAGTGATTAGGATTAAGTGTAATAGCTACTGTATAGTCTTGAATCGCTCCTTCCCAATCTTCTAATCCTTCTTTGGCTTGGGCTCTGGTATAGTAATATTCTGCGTTCTTAGGGCTTAAGTCAATAGCTTTGTTAAGGTATTGCAAAGCTCCTTGATTATCGTCAGAGATAATTTTGTCAATAGCCTTATCGTAATACGACAAAGCTTTTATAGAATCAGTCTCAACATTTCTTTTTATTTCTTGATTATATTGGGCATGAGTGAATTGTGGAGTAATAAACAGAATTAATATTAGTAAGCTTTTCATAAGTTCTAATTAGGTTTTAAATTTTATATTCAATGTCATTTTTACAAAAGTTATGTTGAGGTTTCTTGATTTGTGTAATTATTCATTCAAATATAAAACAAAAATGTAGTTATTTAAGGTTACAGGTAAGTTTTAATCATGTTGGATTTTTACAATATGATTGAGTTATCTGAAAAACAGATTAATGAGTTAAAGAAAACTATTCCAATAAAAATTGGAGAAAGAATACGTTACCTTAGAAAATCAAAGGGGTTAACTCAAACCCAATTAGCCCAATTAGTAGGGAAGGACAGGCAATATTTGTATAAAATTGAAAAAGCGATAGTTACCCCGAATGTTGTTACAATTTCCGAAATTGCTATCGCTTTGGAAATACCAATAAAAGATATTTTCGATATTAAATTATAATTCTGCCTATTCCTATATTTTTAAAATGCGCTACATTAGGAACATTCAATAGAAAATTATACATAGTATAACTGTAATTAATAAATCTAATATCCATCTAATTTAAAGTTGAGTTTATAGTTTCCCTGTACCCCAAAAAGTCTTTATAATGCCTTTCAATGGTTTTTATGCTTAAACCCGTTGCTTCTGCAAGTTTCTTTTGGGTTACATTACCCTGCTTTTCTTTATCCCAATTAATTAGGCAATTTTCAATTTTTTTCATGGTATTTTGAGTTCTTCGCTTTCCATTTAGTTTGTTGGTTATAGCTCTTTTTTCATTTGCCGTCATTTTACAATCTTCGCTAAAGAGAATTCTTCTTGGATAATTTAGTAAGGGTGTTATTTCTTCCTGCCCCATTACTTTTTCAACAATATTCTTTATTTCTTTTTCTTCTAATGGCTTACAGCATCTTGAATAATTTGCTTTAAGAACAAGTTTAAATAAGCGTTCAAAAGTTAAATAAGGGTTTAAAGCTTTCATTTGAAAAGCATAAGCAGATAGCTTTGAATTTCTTGATTTTGGTAAAATAGTTGGGGGCAAAAAGGCTTTACTCATAATCTCTTTTTGTTCTTCAAAAAAGATAAATTGTTTACCCTTAAAATCATAATCTTCAATATTATCATAAACTAGATTTGTGCTACACCCTAATTCAGTTGCACCCTTTCTTTTCCTTTTTATTGATACTGAATGAGGGGGGTTAATATTTACTTCAATTGCTTGGTATGTTATTGAATCATTATTTATATAAACACCCTCATCATAACTATGAACACAAAATTGCGTTGGTTTGTTAGCGTAATTGTCCACCTTAACATTTAGTTCATTAGCAATTGCCTCGTAAGTAGATTTGAAGTTATTTCGATTTAAGCCACTAACCTTAACTAATACTCCTCTTCCTGTTCTTGAAAGTGATAACCAACTTGCAAAGATTAAAGGGTTTGTAAAATCAATTTCTGTACAATCATCCATATCAAGATAAATGAAGCCTGTTGGCTTTTTAATCGTGTCATTTGACTTTGTGGCTTGAAATGAAAAATTAAGAGTATGGCAAGGGAGCAAAAATTTTATTTTGTCATACTCACTCGTACCACCTTTAGAATAGTAATATCGTGCTTTTTCAATTAAAGATTTTACTTCGGGGTCAGGGTTCTTGATAAAATCTAGGTAAGTATAAATGTCAATTTCATCAATTACAATTGGAGTTTTTAGTTTTTCATAACAACTAATTAGCCCAACTTCATTTTTTTTAAATAATACTTCTTCCATTGTTTTGTTTTTTTTTGGTTCAACAATGGTTTAAGTATAACTTCGGGTAAGGGGTTACGTAAGGGTTACTCTTATTGGATATTAATAAAAAACACTAATAGTCTGGGGATTCATTTTTAATAATTTGTATATCCTCATCTACGTTAAATAGAGTATGAGGGTAGTGGGTTTTAAGAAAAGGCTTTATTGTTTCTTCTAAAATTTCTACTGGAAAACTAAAGTCTAAATCTATGGCTTTGTTTACTTTGAAACACTTGCCCCTTAGATAATTGAATGATTTTTTAGGAATGTTATGTTTTTCCATGAATTTTGATAGGTTCTTACTTTTAAAACCGTCTTTAGTTCCAATTGTAAAAGGGTAAGCATAACAAAATATGGCTGCCCAATCTTGAACGTTGTAGCCTAATTGAATATCATTTTTTGAACTATCAATATTGACAACTTTTTGTTTACTCAAATTGTCTTTGTCATATTGCGAAAGCTTTTTGATAAAGTTTTGTGGTAATTCGTTTTCTAATATTTGTATATAATTATTGAATGTTTCCTTTGAAGTGTTAAGGTATTCAAATAGATGATGATTTTCCTCTATTACCTTTTCGTATAGTTCCGATATTTCAACTTGATTTGGAATAATCGCAAAATCATAATCTAAACGGGTCTCAATCTTACTTTTTATTGAATTTACATATTGTTCTGATAAATCTATATTTTCATTTCTTTCGTTCTTTTCTGATTGCTTTAATAGCTCTTTTTCGGAAGGTGTATGGTCTGCTAATGTAAAGCCAAACGCAGTTGTATTATTATTTTCCTTAAAACTTTTACCCTTATCAATTTGCTCCCAAAACATTTCTATTGAATCCAATTTTGAATTTATATAGTCATCATAAATTTTAAGATTGATTAAATGCTCTATGATATTAATAGTCATAATTTTTGTTTAAAAGTTAACAAGTTGTTTCAAATACAGTCATTTAGAAACTTTTGATTTTCAATTCAATTAATAATGCCTTAATTTATGTAAATTTATTTGCTTTAAATATTAAAATTCAGATTATTGAACCTAAACAAATTACATTATTTAGCCCACTACGATAAAACCTTTAAAAAACTAATTTTAGAAGATTTTGAGCTTTTTAAATCTGAAAGAGGAATATCTGCCATTGATTTACTTAAAGACAGCTTAAAAGCCTCTAATAAAGAGCAGATAGGGCAATTTAGAACTTATTTCTTATTTCGGACTAATTCAAGAATAGAAGACTTAACAACAGAAAGCAAAGATGAAGTTTATTCTAACCAAAACATTACGCCCGAAAGAATTTCAAATGTACTTGAAGGCTTAAAAAAACAAATAGATATTTGGGAAAATAAAATAAAGGGAGAGAGCAACGAGTTAAAAAAGCATAAACCCAAAAGCCTTAAACTATTCTGTTATAAGGTGTATTTTGAATATTGCAATAAGTTAAAACATTTCCACAACGAATTTTTACAATTTATAAAACGACATTTTAAAGACTTCGATTTCAGTCAGAATTATTTTGTCAATCTAAATCAGGAAGAATATGCCTCGAATACTGTTAAATCTACTCTAATGACAAAATCAGAAGTAGCAGAATATTTGAAAGTATCGGTTAGGCAGGTAACTAATTTAGAAAACTTGAAGCACTTTACAAGAAATAATCATGTTGGCAATAGCCCTAGATATTTGCGCTCAGATATTGAGAAATATGCTAATACAAGGAGTTATTAACCAACAGCTATAAAAGACTTATTAAACCTTTCTGAATTAGTTATGTTTCTTACAGTTTCTTCTTTTGAAATTCTAATATAGTTCTTAAATTCCTTTTCAGTTTTATGTCCGCTTTGCGTCATAATTTCCTGTATTGGCACACCTTCATTAAAGTGTAAACTGCAAAAGGTTCTTCTTGCCGAGTGTGACGAGATAAGACTATATTTTGGAACATTCTTGTTTACTTTTTTTCCACCTTCTGTTCTTTCGTATTTAACCATTTCATCAATACCAACCATTTGAGCAGCTTCTTTAATTCTATCGTTTAGATATTGTTCATGTATTGTTGGCGGTGGACTATTATCATATCGTAATTTCATTATACTACTTATCGCAGGAGTTATGAGGCAGTAAACGGTTTCACCTGTTTTTTTCTGCTTTAGTTTAAAATATTTCTTCCCTTCCATTTCAATTATTTCAGCATTTTTTAAATTATTGAAATCTGAAATCCTTTGCCCAATTTCACAACCAATAATAAATATATCTCTGGCTTGTTCTAATTCGGGATATTTTGAAAAATCAAATTCAAAAAGCTTTGTTTTTTCTTCTTTGGTTAAATAAATCGCTGTTGTTTGTTCCTTTGGAATTTTAAATTCAGAAAGCTTATACTTAAAATTAGTATTGACACCAATATTAGTGGCGTAATTCAAAAATGTTTTAAGTGTTTTAATATGCTTTCCAATTGTATTTAAAGAATAAAATTTTCCGTCAGGCTTTTCAAGTGATTGCATATAATCTATAAACTCAAAATAAAAGTCTAAATCAATACTTTCAAATGTAATCTTGTATTTAGTATCAGATTGGAATTTATTTAGAAAATAGAGTGCTTGTTTATATGCTTCGACAGTTTGATTTCTTGTGCCTCTGTTCACAGGAAGCATTTTTGTCTTTATTTCTATGAACGAATTAAATACATCAAAAAATTCACTTGAAATATTTTCAACTTCATCGTCATTCTTAAAATTGTCGATTATTCTGTTAATGTCTTTTGATGATAACGAACTTTTACTTTTTCTTAATTCGGCTACACTCTCATTAATATAATTTTCAAGGTCATTTAATTCCCTGTTGATTTCATCTTTATTTATTGCATTAACAACGTTTTTAACTCTTTGTTTACTATTATCCCAATATTTAGGTTCAACTTTATAACCAATGCTTTTTCTTATTCTTGTCTTGCCTAAACTAAAAATAAATTGAATGGGGGATTCCGCTTCTGTGTTAGGAAGTTTTAATGCAAATCGAAGTGTACCTTTGGTTCTATGATTACTTGCCATAATAAAAGTGTTTGCTCAAAACTATACAAACTAAACAAAAGTGCCAAATTAAGTGCCAAATATATTTCTCAAGCTTTCATTTTTATTCTTTACAAGGAATTAAAAAACTCTATAAAAACAGTATATTTGAAGGGTTTTAAAGGAAAACTAAGGAATAGAACGGAAATAGGAATTATACAATGTTAGTACTGGAGGTACCACAAAAAAATCCCGAAACTTTTGTTTAAGGGATT
>TARA_R110002033_G_scaffold164874_1_pt1 | contig 19518 bp, 11 predicted proteins | sample TARA_R110002033 | Tara Oceans TARA_R110002033 (sample SAMEA4397051) | marine metagenome | biome: Polar Biome; feature: [SRF] surface water layer (ENVO:00010504); material: water (ENVO:00002006), including particulate matter (ENVO:01000060) such as... | depth 5 m
GTGTTCTAGTAAGGGTTTTTTTGTTTTATGTTTTTACGTTTTGTTCGGATTTAAAAGATAGTTTTATTATATTCAATCTTAGTATAATTAATATAATGGTGGTAAATAAAGAAATTGATTTAGCTTGGAAATTTGTTACTAAAACGAATAGAAATATTTTTTTAACAGGTAAGGCTGGTACAGGGAAAACCACTTTTCTTCATAAATTAAAACTTCAAAGCAATAAAAGAATGGTTATAGTTGCACCAACAGGTGTGGCTGCAATTAACGCTAAGGGTGTTACTATTCATTCTTTTTTTCAGATGCCATTTGGTCCTATTTTACCTAATGAGAGTTTAACTAATTCTGCAGGTTTTAATAGAAAATTTAGTAAAACCAAGATTAATATAATTAAATCCTTAGATCTTTTAGTCATAGATGAAATAAGTATGGTGAGGGCTGATTTATTAGATGGTATTGATAAGACCTTACGTCGATATAAAAATAGAGATAAAATATTTGGAGGAGTTCAATTATTAATGATTGGAGACTTACAGCAACTTTCTCCTGTAGTAAAAGATAATGAATGGCGGTTACTTCAACCATTCTATAAAAACGCATATTTTTTTAGCAGCATATCTTATCAAAGTTGTTATCCTATTTCCATTGAGTTAAAGCATATTTACAGACAAGATAATCCTGTTTTTATTGATATTTTGAATGAGATTCGAAATAACAGATTAAGTGAGAAATTGGCAAAGGAATTAAACAGAAGGTTTATTCCTAATTTTGAACCTAATAAGGACGATGGATATATTTCACTTACTACGCATAATAATAAGGCACGTCAAAATAATTTATTAGAGTTAAGGAAGTTAAAAGGAAGAGAACAGACTTATAAAGCGAAGATAGAAGGAAATTTTCCAGAGAATTCTTATCCGAATAAAGAAGAGTTAGTTCTTAAAGTTGGTGCCCAAGTAATGTTTATTAAGAATGATAGCTCTCCCGATAAACGTTATTATAATGGTAAAATAGGAAAAGTGATTCTATTAGAGAAGGATGAAGTTGTTGTTCATTGTCCTGACGATGATTTTAATATTAATGCTAAATTAGAAACTTGGGAAAATATTAAATACAATGTCGATAGCGATACTAAAGCTATATCAGAAGATAAAATAGGGAGTTATTCTCAAATACCATTGCGTTTAGCATGGTCTATTACTATTCATAAAAGTCAAGGATTAACCTTTGAAAAAGCTATTATAGATGCCCAAGGTGCCTTCGCTCATGGGCAAACATATGTTGCACTCAGTCGTTGTAAATCTCTGGAAGGCCTTGTTTTAAAAAGTAAGATTGAATCTAATCAAATTATTAGTGATCAAAATGTAATTACATTTAATGAGAATGCTGAAGAAAATCAACCTGATGAGCAAGTATTACTTCAATCAGAGCGAGACTATCAACTAATGTTGATTTCAGAAATATTTGATTTTTATAAATTTCTATATCCTATCAATCGGATGTTGGATATTTTTTATAAAAACAGAGGTAGTATTGAAGGGATAATTGAAGAACCTTTAAATACAATTAAGACTGGTATTGCAAATTTATTGAAGGTTAGTAATGGTTTTAAATTGCAATTAGATACTTTATTAGAGCCCAAAGCTATCCCAGAATCGCATCCTCTTTTACAAGAACGTTTTAATAAAGCTTTAAGTTATTTTGATGAAAAAACTAATTCTATAATTAAAGATTCATTTAAAAAACTGACGTTTACAACAGATAATAAAGCTGTAGATAAAGATTTAGTAACCCAATTAGATATGTTAGAAGAATTGTTTGATACTAAAATTTCTTTTTTTAATGGCTTAAAAGATGGTTTTAATACGGATAAATTTTTATCTCTAAGAGCTAAATCAGTTTTCTTAGGTAAAGAAAAGCCAAAGAAGATTCGTAAAATGATTATTGACGGGACCACTAATGTAGAACTATTTGAGTTATTAAGGGAGCTAAGAAACCAGATTGCTAATAGAGAAGATTTAGTACACTTTCAAGTGTTTACACAAAAATCGCTTTATGCTATGTGTGAAACTTTACCTACGAGTAAAGAAGAATTAAAAAAAATTCATGGTATGGGTAAAACTAGAGTTGAGAAATATGGTACTGAAATCTTAAAAGTCATTATTTCTTACTGTGATGAAAATGATATAGAAACTAGTTCAAAGAATATTACGTTAGATTTACCTAAGCCAAAAAGAAAAACTGGTGAAACGAAATTAGAGTCTTTAAAACTTTACAAAGATGGAAAATCTATTGATGAAATTGCGGTGCTACGAGATTTAAATGAAAACACCATATTTGGTCATCTTGCAAGTTTTATTTCTTCTGGTGAAATTAAAATCACTGAATTAATTGATGAGGCTAAGTATAATGAACTTAAACAAATCATTCCATCAAAAACTTTTGAAAATCTATCAGATTTAAAGCATCTTCTCGATGATAAATATTCATATGGAGAATTAAGATTGGTAGTAAACGAATTATCTAATAACTAAAAAAGGCTTCAAAATTCAATTCTGAAACCTTTTAAATATCTCTAAGTGTTGTTTTATCCTTTAATTAAACTTCTAGAAATTACAATTTTCTGAATTTCAGAAGTACCTTCATAAATTTGAGTGATTTTTGCATCACGCATTAAACGTTCTACATGATATTCTTTTACAAAACCATTTCCACCATGTATTTGTACTGCTTCAACTGTATGTTCCATTGCAACTTTACTCGCATATAATTTAGCCATAGCACTAGACATGTCGTAATTATTTCCTTGGTCTTTATCCCAAGCAGCTTTCATTACTAACATTCTAGCAGCCTCAATTTCTGTATGCATATCGGCCAATTTAAAAGCAATAGCTTGATGATTACATATTTCTGTACCAAAAGCTTTACGCTCTTTAGAATATTTTAGAGCCAACTCATATGCACCAGCAGCAATCCCTAATGCTTGCGCAGCAATGCCTATTCTTCCTCCAGAAAGGGTTTTCATTGCAAACAGAAACCCTGAGCCATCTTCACCGATTCTATTTTCTTTTGGCACTTTAACATCGTTAAATTGAAGTGTATGTGTATCACTTCCTCTTATACCTAATTTATCTTCTTTAGGTCCAATGTCAAAGCCTGGAGTTCCTTTTTCAACAATAAAAGCATTAATACCGTGAGATCCTTTATGTTTATCCGTTTGGGCAATTACTAAATAAACATCTGCACGTCCACCATTTGTAATCCAATTTTTAGTTCCATTTATTAAGTAATAATCACCTTTATCAATAGCTGTTGTTCTTTGAGATGTAGCATCACTGCCAGCTTCTGGTTCACTTAAACAAAATGCACCTATATTTTCTCCTGTTGCTAATTTTGTAAGATACTTTTGTTTTTGATCTTCACTAGCATAAGCTTCAAGTCCGTAACAAACTAACGAATTATTAACAGAAACCATAACCGAAGCTGAGGCATCAATTTTAGATAATTCTTCCATAATAAGTACATAAGAAATAGCATCCATACCACTACCTCCATATTTTGGGTCTACCATAATACCTAAAAAACCTAACTCACCCATTTTTCTAACTAATGAATCAGGAAATTTCTGAGCATTATCACGCTCTATCACACCAGGAAGTAATTCGGTTTGTGCAAAATCTCTCGCTGCATCACGAATCATTAAATGTTCTTCTGTTAAACTAAAATCCATAAACTATATAATTATTGATTTAATAAAAAATTCATGCAAAGATAATTTTTTCTTGTGGTATTTTCAATAAGTAATATTATTTTTACTAATATGATAAAAACTAATTACAATATTCTTGCTTTAATGTCTGGCACGTCTTTAGATGGTATAGATATTATTTATGTCAATTTCTCTTTTAAAAACGTATGGTGTTTTAATATTATTAAAGCAGAAACTGTAAAATATTCAACAGAATGGAAATTAACTTTAAGCCAATTGGTCACTAAAAAAAATGATGAGTTAGAGAATATAGATTTAAATTATTCTAAACATTTAGCAGATGTAATTTCAGATTTTAGCAATAGAAATAATATTGAAAGTATTGATTTTATTGCTTCACATGGTCACACAGCATTACATCAACCAGAAAATGGATTAACTTATCAAATAGGAAATAATCAAATTTTAGCAGATAAGCTTAACCAAAAAGTAATCTGTGATTTTAGAGTGCAAGATGTAGAATTTGGAGGGCAAGGTGCGCCTTTGGTTCCAATTGGGGATGAATTATTATTTAGTAAATATGACTATTGTCTAAATCTTGGAGGTTTTGCAAATGTTTCTTTTGAGTTTAATAATGAAAGAATCGCTTTCGATATATGTCCTGTTAATATTGTTTTAAATCATTATGTTTATATAATTAATTTGGAATACGACGATAAAGGGCAATTAGCATCAACAGGAACTATTAATAAAAAATTGTTGTCTATTCTTAACCAACTTCAATTTTACAAAGAAAATCCACCAAAATCTTTAGGTTTAGAATGGGTTGATATGAATATTTTCCCATTGATTGATTCTTTTAAACTTCAAATTAAAGATATCTTAAGAACTTTTATAGAACATATAGCTATTCAAATTTCAAAAATTTTAGATAAAGAAAAATCAAATGTGTTAATTACAGGAGGTGGAGTTTATAATGACTTCTTGATAAGTCGCATTAATCATCATTCAGTTTCTGAAATTGTAATTCCAAAAAATGAAATTGTAGAGTTTAAAGAAGCACTGATTTTTGGACTATTAGGTGTACTAAAAGACAGAAATGAAGTTAATTGTTTAATGAGTGTTACAGGTGCAAATCAAAATCATTCTTCAGGAAAAATTTTAATGCCTAAAAATCAACTTTAATTAACATTAACGTTCGATAGTTTTTTATATTTGTTACAACAATTTAAACTCAAAAAATTGATAAAAGATTTACTTCATACATACGAAAATAAGACTCCTGAAATAGTATTTCACTGGAACGATCCAGAAACCGAAGCAGAAGGTTGGACAGTAATTAATTCACTAAGAGGTGGAGCAGCAGGAGGAGGAACGCGAATGCGCAAAGGACTTGACAAAAATGAAGTATTATCTCTGGCAAAAACAATGGAGGTGAAATTCACTGTTTCTGGACCTGCAATTGGAGGTGCAAAATCTGGAATTAATTTTGACCCTCAAGACCCAAGAAAAATTGGTGTTTTAGAGCGTTGGTATGCTGCTGTTTCTCCATTGCTAAAAAGTTATTATGGAACAGGTGGTGATTTAAATGTAGACGAAATACATGAAGTAATCCCAATCACTGAAGAAAGTGGCGTTTGGCACCCACAAGAAGGTGTTTTTGAAGGTCACTTTAAACCAACTATTGCAGATAAAATTAATAGAATTGGTCAGTTAAGACATGGTGTAATTAAAGTTATTGAAAATCCTGATTATTCTCCAGATGTTAGCAAAAAGTATACAGTTGCTGACATGATTACTGGTTATGGTGTTGCTATAGCTGCAAAACATTTTTATGATATCAATGATAATTCTATCAAAGGAAAAAGAGTCGTTGTTCAAGGATTTGGTAACGTTGGTGCGGCAGCAGCCTTTTATTTTGCACAAATGGGAGCAAAAGTTGTAGGTATTATTGATAGAGTTGGTGGATTAATTAATGAAAATGGATTTTCGTTTAAAGAAATCACAGAATTGTACCTTAATAAAAACGGGAATACACTTGTGGCAGATTCATTAATTCCTTTTGAAGAAATCAATAAGAAGATATGGTCGTTACAAACAGAGATATTTGCACCTTGTGCAGCGTCTAGATTAGTAACTCAAGATCAAATTAATCAAATGATTTCTACAGGTCTAGAAGTTATTACTTGTGGAGCCAATGTACCGTTTGCTGATAAAGAAATATTCTTTGGTTCAATAATGGAACATACAGATCAAAAAGTGAGCTTAATTCCAGATTTTATTTCAAACTGTGGAATGGCAAGAGTCTTCGCTTACTTTATGGAACGTAAAGTGCAAATGACAGATGAAGCCATTTTTAATGATACATCTGAAGTAATTAAAAAAGCTTTAATAGCAGTACATAAAAATAACCCAACAAAAATAGGCATTAGCGAAACAGCTTTCGAAATTGCATTAAGACAACTAATTTAAAAAATCCCTTAAAATGGAAACAGTAATAATTCTTGTATTTGTTTTTGGCTATTTAGCCATTACTTTAGAACATAATATTAAAATCGATAAATTAATTCCTGCTCTGGTGATGATGGCTATTAGTTGGGCATTGATTTCATTAGGTATTGATGATTTCAACCAATGGTTCGATTCTGCTCAGCATAGCTTAATGGATAACTTTGGCCTACTTCCGCATGAAGAGAAAATGCATTTAATGGAAGAAACCTTACTGCACCATTTGGGAAAAACGGCAGAGATATTAGTGTTTTTACTAGGAGCAATGACCATTGTAGAAATCATAGATTACTTTGATGGCTTTTCTACAATTAAAAATGCAGTTAATTTTAATAGCAGAAAGAAATTGCTTTGGATGTTTTCAATACTAGCATTTATCCTTTCAGCTATTATAGATAATTTAACAGCAACAATCGTTTTAATCTCAATTCTTCAGAAAATTGTTAAAGAGAGAGATGTTAGAATTTGGTATGCTGGTTTAATAATTATTGCTGCCAATGCTGGTGGTGCCTGGTCTCCAATTGGTGACGTAACAACAACAATGCTTTGGATTGGTAATAAAGTATCTACAGGTAAATTATTATCTTACCTGTTTATTCCGTCATTGTTATGTATGGTTGTACCAACATTTATTGCTTCGTTCTTAAAACCTTTTCAAGGAACTTTAGAACTACAAGAGTCAGACGGAAAGCCTAAAAATAAATTTAGCTCAACAATGTTATTCTTAGGATTAGGTGCTATTATTTTTGTACCTATTTTTAAAGTGGTTACACATTTACCTCCATATGTTGGTATGATGCTTTCTTTAGGTGTTGTAGCAATCTTTGCTGAAGTTTATAGTAATTCAAAATTCGCAATATCGGAAGTTGGGTCAGATGAACATGCATCAGGGGCAAGTCATAGTCCTGTCCATCATTCTTTATCTAAAATTGAATTGCCAAGTATCTTATTTTTCTTAGGAATTTTAATGGCAGTTGCAGCTTTAGAATCTTTAGGAATCTTATTTGGTTTTGCAGGTACGTTACAAGAGACTATGCCAATGTTAGGTACAGAGTTTCATCATGAAGGCGTTTCTGATTTAGTTGTATTACTATTAGGTGTAGGATCTGCTGTTATTGATAATGTACCTTTAGTAGCTGCTAGTTTAGGTATGTTCTCAGAACCATTAGATAATGAGCTTTGGCACTTTATAGCCTATTCTGCTGGTACAGGTGGTAGTATGTTAATCATCGGTTCTGCTGCAGGTGTTGTTGCAATGGGAATGGAGAAAATTGATTTCTTTTGGTACTTAAAGAAAATATCTTGGTTAGCATTTGTTGGTTTTATTGCTGGTGCTGCTGCCTTTATGGTAACAAGAGCGATATTTTAATATATAGATTACGCATTTATACTTAAGTTTAAAACTTAACGTTATAACAAGAACAACTTAAAAAAATAAATATTTTAGTATGATATCATTAAGTACTATTCAAGATGAAGTAGCTGTTTTAGCTGAAGGAGAATCAGTTGAAAAAACGTTATCTATAATTGAATTGATTACAAGTGGAGGAACCTCAGGAATTGTAATAATTCTTATTTTATTCTTACTCCTAATTTTAGCCATATACATTTATTTCGAACGCATTTTTGCTATTAAAGCAGCATCAAAGGTCGATTCAAATTTTATGAATCAAATAAAGGACCACGTTAGTAACGGAAAAATAGATTCGGCACAAATGTTATGCGCACAGCAAAACTCGCCTGTTTCAAGATTAATTAATAAAGGAATTACAAGAATAGGAAAACCTTTAGATGATATTAATACTGCCATAGAGAATGCTGGTCGATTAGAAATTTATAATCTAGAAAAGAATGTAAATGTTCTTGCAACAATTTCTGGTGTTGCTCCTATGATTGGGTTTTTAGGAACTGTTGTAGGTATGATCATTTCAATTTTCGAATTAGCAAATGCAGGTGGAACCATTCAAATGGATGTACTAGCAAGTGGGTTATATACTGCGATGACTACAACCGTTGGTGGACTTATTGTAGGTATTGTTGCCTATGTAGCATTTAACCATGTTGTAGGAAGAACAAATAAAGTTGTTTACCAAATGGAAGCAAACTCTATTGAATTTTTAGATCACTTAAACGAACCAATCTAATTTTATGAATATTAGAGGACGAAATAAAATAACACCAGAATTCAATTTTGCGTCAATGACGGATATTGTGTTCTTGTTATTAATCTTTTTTATGATAGCGTCAACATTGGTAAGTACTAATGCAATTGATATTGTTTTACCTAAAGCAAGTGGTAAAACAGAAAACAAAAAATCAACTGCGGTAAGTATCAAAAAAGATTTGACTTATTATATTGATCAGAAGCGCGTTAGCGAAGCAGTATTAGAAACTCAATTGTTAGCAATTTTTGCTAATCAAGATGCACCTACAATTGTTTTACGTGCAGAGAAGTCTGTTCCTGTAGAGAATGTAGTAAAGGTTATGGATATTGCTAATAGAAACAAAATAAAAGTAATCTTAGCAGTTCAGCCAAATTAAACGGCATTATTATTGAATTACAATTACCACCTAGCAGGTGTAATTAATTAACAAAAATAAAGTGAAATATTTAGAGACCAAACACGAACGTAATTCAGCAAGAATCACAGTACTCATTTCTTTGATACTGCTTTTGCTATTGTTTGTTGTTGGACCTCAATATATGGATCCACCAGAAGAATATGGTGTTGCTGTAAATTTTGGAACTACAGATTTTGGTAGTGGCAACAAACCGTTGAGTGAGCCAAGAAAATCTGTTGAAGATAAAGTTGTAGAGGAAGAGGTTGTAGAAGAAGTTCAGCCACAAGAAGCTGAAACGACACCTACAGAAGCAGCTACCAAAGCTGAAGAAGTAATGACACAAGAAAATGCTGAAGCTATTGCGATTAAAAAGCAGAAAGAGGCTGAAGCAAAAGCGAAAGCAGATGCCGAAGCCAAGGTTAAGGCAGAAGCAGAACGTGTGGAAAGAGAAAAGCGTGAAGCTGCAGAAAAGAAACGTCAAGAAGAAGCGGAGAAGAAAAGAAAATTAGATAACCTTATTGGAGGCGTAAAAAATGCTGATGGTAATACAGATGGAGGCGAAGGTCCAGATAGTCAAGGAGGAAATAAAGGGCAATTAGATGGAGATCCTTATGCTACTAGCTATTTTGGAGGTTCTGGTCCTGGTAAAGGTGGAATTGGTTATGGACTAGGAGGTAGAGGAAAACCTTCTAAGCAAATTTATAAGCAAGACTGTAATGAATACGGTTTGGTCGTTGTTAGAATTGAAGTTAACAGACAGGGTAAAGTAATTAATGCAGAACCAGGAATTAGAGGAACAACCAATACACATCCATGTTTACTTGCGCCAGCAAAAAAAATAGCCATGTCACATAAGTGGCCAGCAGATGCAGATGCGCCAACGACTCAAGTTGGTTTTGTAAGTATTAACTTTGATGTAGGTCAATAACATGAACTATTTAGATACTGTTAATTGGATGTTTCAGCAACTTCCAATGTATCAGAATAAAGGCAACTCAGCCTTTAAGAAAGATTTATCCAATACAATAAATTTAGCAAAGCATTTAAATCATCCAGAAAATGGGTTTAAATCCGTACATGTAGGTGGTACAAATGGTAAAGGTTCTACAAGCCATATGCTTGCATCAATACTACAAGAAGCAGGTTATAAAGTTGGGTTATATACATCGCCACATTTAAAAGATTTTAGAGAACGCATTCGTATTAATGGCAAGGTTATTAGTAAACATGCCGTAATTGGTTTTATTAAACGAAATAGAGCGTTTTTAGAGGCCAATCAATTATCCTTTTTTGAAATGACTGTTGGTATGGCTTTCGATTATTTTTCAAAACAAAAAGTAGATATAGCTGTTATTGAAGTAGGATTAGGAGGACGATTAGATTCTACAAATATTATAACACCAGAATTATCTGTTATAACAAACATTGGTATTGATCATACACAGTTTTTAGGTGATACTCGCGAGAAGATTGCAGGAGAGAAAGCGGGAATCATTAAAAAAAATATTCCTGTTGTCATAGGAGAAACACATTCCGAAACCAAAAAGGTATTTAAACGCAAAGCAACAGCGACTGGTTCTAAGATATACTTTGCAGATCAAGGGATAAAAAACGTACTAGAAAGTGACTTAAAAGGGGCTTATCAGGTTCATAATATAAAAACTGTTTTACAATCTATAAAAGTCTTAAAGGATAAAGGATTTAAAATTTCCGATAAAGATTTAAAAGCAGGCCTTTTAAAGGTCGCTAACAATACAGGTTTACAAGGTCGATGGCAACTATTAGGGACAGAACCAAAGATTGTTTGCGATACGGCTCATAATAAGGAAGGTCTTACTTATGTGTTAAATCAAATTAAAAATGAAGATTATAATCAACTTCATATTGTCTTTGGAGTTGTAAATGATAAAGATTTAGAGCGTATTATTCCGTTACTTCCAAAGCAAGCGACATATTATTTTTGTAAACCAGATGTGCAAAGAGGCTTAAATGAAGAATTATTAAAGTCTTTTTTTGAAAAATATCAATTATTTGGTAAGTCATTTAAAAGTGTAGCAGAAGCTTTAACTAACGCAAAATCAAATGCTAAGAAAGATGATTTAATTTATATTGGTGGAAGTACTTTTGTGGTCGCAGAAATAATTTAATTTTTTTTCAAAAAATGTTTTGAGATATTAAAAACTAGACTATCTTTGCAGTCCTTAATAATAAGGGCGACTAGCTCAGTTGGTTCAGAGCACTTGGTTTACACCCAAGGGGTCAGGGGTTCGAATCCCTTGTCGCCCACTTAAAACGAATCCCGATTTACTTATGTAAGTCGGGATTTTTGCTTTTATAACATCTCAATATCAGGTTTTTGAATAATTTTGAAAGACCATTAGACCATTCTGTAATGAAACCATTTTTTAAAAATATACTCTATATCTTACTGCTATTAACTTCAAGTATTTCTATTGCTCAACAAAGTGAATTAGAAATAAGTGGTTTGTTATTAGAAGAGGCAAATTCCCAACCCATTCCTTATGCAACAATTGCCTTGTATAAAAACGATTCAAAAGAAATTTTGACGGGAACAACAACAGATGATAACGGGAAGTTCAATTTAAATACATCTGCTTCTGATTTTTACATTGAAATCAGTTTTATGGGATTTAAAACAAAAAGGATTACGCAGTTCTCTGTATTAAATTATAAAATCGATTTAGGTGTTATTAAACTAGCAGGAGATAATGAGTCTCTAAAAGAAGTTGTAGTAAGAGCTGAAGTGTCTAAAACGGTATTTAAATTAGACAAGCGCGTATTTAATATTGGTAAAGATATTAGTAGTACAGGTGCAAGTGCTTTAGAGGTGCTTAATAGTGTGCCTTCAGTAACCGTTAATATAGAAGGTGAAATTAGTTTAAGAGGTAGCTCTGGTGTTCAAATTTTAATTAATGGCAAACCTTCTGTTTTAGCTGATGAATCTAGTAATTCCTTAGGAACACTCACAGCTGATATGATTGAAAGTATAGAAGTTATAACCAATCCTTCTGCTAAATATGAAGCTTCAGGAACAGCTGGAATTTTAAATATTATCCTTAAAAAGGAAGAGAAAAAAGGATGGAATGGCTCTGTTTCTGTAAATACTGGTATTCCAGATAACCATAGCATCGGTTTAAGCCTTAATCGTAGAACAGAGAAATTCAATCTTTTTACACAAATAGGAGCAGGTTATCGTTCGCTACCAAGAGATAGTGAAGAGATAAATAGAAATTTATCGGATGATGAAGTTATATATAGTGAAGGAACAGCTTATAGAGATGAAACATTTTACAATTTTACTTTAGGTACGGATTATCATATTAACGACCTAAATATTTTAACCTTATCGGGTAATTTTGCCTATGAAATAGAAGATCAACCTTCAGAAACTAATTTTAGATTCTTCGATTCTAATGATGATTTAGTATCTAGCTGGTTGCGAAAAGAGACAACAGAGGCTACAAATCCTAAATATCAATACGAGTTCAATTATAAAAAGCAGTTTAAAAATAATAAAGAGCACACTCTACAATTAAGTGCTTTGGGGCGATTTTTTGGAAAAGATCAATCTTCGGAATTTTCTAACACCACTTTGTCAGGAACAGATTCTAATAGTAGTCAGCAAACAAAAACGAATTTTCAACAAGCTGATTACACCTTTAAAGCTGATTATACAAATCCGTTATCTGAAACGTATACTATTGAAACAGGAGCACAGTATGTTATTAACGATGTAGGGAACGATTATGAAGTTAGTGATTTAATAGGAACAGTTTATGTGGTAAATGAAAATCTAACCAACAATTTTGAATATGATCAAAAGGTATTAGGTTTATATTTTACAGGTGCTTACGAATTAGAAAAATGGGGAATAAAAGCAGGCTTACGTATGGAGATTACGGACTTAAGTACATTATTAACTAATACTAATGAGTCTAGTTCGCGCAATTTTACAGACTATTTTCCTTCTTTGCATACATCTTATAAAATAAGTGATAATGTGTCGTTACAAGCAGGATACTCTAGACGAATATTTAGACCTAGATTATGGGATTTAAATCCGTTCTTTAATATTAGAAATAGTTTCAATATCCGAATAGGAAACCCGAATTTACAACCTGAATTTACAGATTCTTATGAGTTAACAAGTATTTATAAGATAGGTAAAGCTTCTTTTAGCTCTAGTATATATCATAAGTACACAACAGAGGTAATAGAGCGCGTTTCAGCTTTTGAAGACAACGTAACAACGACTTCACCAGAAAACATCGGTACTAATGCATCTGTTGGTTTTGAAACTAACGGGAAATATAGTCCAACGAAATGGCTTACTATAACAGGTGATATTAACTATAATTATTTTGACCGTGTAGGAACCTTTGAAGCGCAATCTTTTGATTTTTCAGGTAACCAATGGTCATCTAGGTTAGGAACTAAAGTAGGGTTGCCTGCAGATATCGATGTAGAGTTAACAGGACGATATCAATCTGGTTACAACACAATTCAAGGAGAAGTGTCTGGTTATGCTTTTTTAGATTTAGGAGTTCGTAAAAAAATATTCAAAGGAAAAGCGGTTGTTAATTTAGGTATAAGAGATTTATTTGAATCTCGAATTTCTGAACGTTTTGTATCGCAGCCAACTTTTGAGTCTTATAGTTATAGTCAACGAGGTCGTTTTATCACCTTGGGAGTAAGTTATGGTTTTGGTAAAGGAGAAGCAATGACATACTCAGGAGGAAGACGTCGATAATAATATAGCAAATGACCTAATTACAACAAATCTAAAATTCTTTCTAAAGCCATACCACGAGAACCTTTAATTAAAACTGTAGTATTTTCTAGCGGCAGAGTTTTAAAATGTGGCCTTAAATCTTCAAAATTAGAGAATTTATTAATAAAAGATTTGCATATCGTTTTTTCAAAGTTTTTCCCTAACAAGAAAATGTTGTTTGTAAAATTACATTCAATAAAATCAACAATGGATTGATGTTCTTTCTCTGCTTCAGCTCCCAGTTCAAACATATCTCCAAGAAATAGAAATTTATTTTCAGCTTTTAATTGTTTGAAATTCTGAAGTGCTGCTAACATACTTGTTGGGTTAGCATTATAAGCATCTAGAATAATCTGTGTTGTACCTTTTTTTATTATTTCCGAACGATTATTGTTCGGTTGATAATTTTCAATCCCTTTTTTAATATGCTCTGTAGAAATTTTAAAATGCTGACCAATTGCTATTGCTACTGCTATGTTTCCGTAGTTGTAACTTCCAATAAGTTGACTTTCAATTTTTTCTTTGCTATAAGTTAAAGTCACAAAAGGATTAGCATCATCAAAAGTGACAACACAATCATTAGAATTACTTGAGCCAAAAGTGATAATGTTGGTGTAATTTGCTATTTGTTTAATTTGCTCTTTGTCGTCATTATTAATAAAAGCAGTTTTGTGGTTTTGTTTTATAAAATCGTAAAGTTCAGCTTTACCTATAATTACACCTTCAACACTACCAAAACCTTCTAGATGTGCTTTTCCAAAATTGGTAATTAAACCATAATCTGGTTTCGCTATACCACAAAGAAACGCAATCTCTTTCTGATGATTTGCGCCCATTTCTACTATACCAAAATCTAAATCTTTGGTTAATCTTAGTAGTGTTAAGGGAACTCCGATATGATTGTTAAGATTACCAATAGTAGCCTTTACTTTATAGGTGGTACTAAGTACAGCATAAATTAACTCTTTTGTTGTTGTTTTTCCGTTGCTACCTGTTAAAGCTATAATAGGAATTTTAATAGTTTCTCTATGAAATGTAGCTAATTCTTGTAGTGTAGTTAATACATCTTCTACTAAAATACAATGATCATTTATCAATGCATTATTATCATCTAAAACACAATATTTTGCACCACCATCAAAAGCTTTGCTTACAAATTTATTTCCATCAAAATTATCGCCTTTAAGAGCGAAGTAAATACAATCTTGCTCTAGTTTTCTGGTATCTGTGCATACAGACGTACAAGTTTTAAACTTTGAATATATATCAGCTATTTTCATGTTTTTCTAAAGGCTAGTTTGACAGGCTTAAAAATAAAAAAGTCCTGACAAATTTGTCAGGACTTTTATAAATATTATTTAACGTTTATTAGTTACGTTTTTTTCCGCCTTGTTGGCTCTTAGAACCTACTCTAGATACTGCACATCTAAAACCAATGTAATCTGTAGCCATATCTTGTGGGAAGTAACGACGTTGCGCTGGATCTAACCAGTATGCTCTGTCTCTCCAAGAACCACCTTTGTAAACTCTTACATCATCATTTATTAAAGATGTTCTGCTACTAGATTTATCGTATTCTCTCACTAATTTACCTCCTGCAGAGTCAACTTCTACTGAGTGTTTAGGTGAGTTATACATTTTTCCAGTATCATTGTTTTTTTGTCCTTCAGTTTCATCAAAACTTTCTCTGTAATAACGAGAAGAACGTTTGTCTCCATCTCTAAAGTTTCTGTTATCACTTTTGCTAAAGTTAGCTCTTAAGTATGTTTCATCTTCGTCAATAGGTACTCTTGCGATTTCACCAGGTAAATCTCTAGCAACAATCTTACCATTAGGTAATGTATCATATACTATTTCATCAACAGTTACAATTTTTACTGAACCATCTTCGTTGATTGCATTCTTAGTATAAACGTTACCTCTATAATAGTTAAAGTCATTAAATTCATCATCTACAATAGGTCTGTAAACATCAGCTACCCATTCAGCAACATTACCTGCCATATCATATAATCCGTAATCGTTAGGAGAATATGTTTTAACTTCTGCAGTAATATCAGCACCATCATCAGACCAACCTGCGATTCCACCGTAATCACCTTTACCTTGCTTAAAGTTAGCCATTTGATCACCACGATTTACACGTTTTCCTGACCTAGTATATTGACCATCCCATGGGTATTTTTTACGTCCTCTATAAACATTATAGCTACGTAATTCACTCATACCTAAAGCAGCGTATTCCCATTCAGCTTCAGTAGGAAGTCTGTATTTTACAGGAATTAATCCTGTTTCTCTACTTGCGTATACATTAACAGGGTTTCCTTCAGCATCTACTTGTTGCTTACGTTTTCCGCCTTCTAATACTTCAGTGTTACCACCATAAGTTTGCGAAGGTGCATTAATATAAGTGTCAGTACTAAATGTACTTTCTGCGTTTACATCTGTAAGATGCGCATCTCTTTTAATATATCCAGATTCTTGTAAAGCCATTTCAGCTACACGGTCTGTTCTCCAGTTTGCATATTCTACAGCTTGAATCCAGCTAACACCAACTACAGGATAGTTTGCATAACCAGGATGACGTAAATAATTTTCAGTCATCATTTCGTTGTATCCTAAACGATTTCTCCATACTAATGTATCAGGAAGTGCTCCTTTATAGATTAAAGCATAGTTTGGGTCGTCTGGTGGATATACATTTTTCAAATAATCTAAGTAAAACGTATAGTTAATGTTTGTAACTTCAGTTTCATCCATGTAAAATGACTGAACGTGTTGTTGATTTGGAGAATTATTCCAATCATGCATTGGGTCATCTTGTACTTTACCCATTGTAAAGGTTCCACCTTCAATGAATGAAGTTCCAGGAGGAGTTTCCTGCTCCTTGAATTGCGTGTTGTACTGAAAACCACCTTTTTTATCGTTTATTTTCCATCCTGTAGCACTATCTGTGTTGCCAGAATTTGAAGAACGATTACAGCTAACTATTGTAGCAAAAAGCGTTAATGCAATTAGTAATTTTAGTTTTGAGACATTTTTCATATCCATAGGTTTAAGTAAGCTCGTTTAATTTTAGAGTCGCAATATAGTAATTAAAGGTAAACTAGCAACTTTTTTTTGCGTCTAATTGCAAAAAAATGTGCATTTCATCCTTTTTTTTGGACATCACAACGGATTTTTACCCATTTGTCGATGTATTTTACCCTTTAATAACGAGGGCGCAAATGAATTATTGTTGTATTTTTGAAATAAAATATGTGTGGTCATAATATCAGACTTTATTAGTCGTTATTTTACTGTGAAATATGTGTTTTTGTCAATTTGATGACAATTTCAATACTTTAATGGATACTAAAATTAGTCCGAATCAATGAAAAATTGCTATTCTATCATTTTACTTTTGTTTTCTACAGTCATTTTTGGGCAACAAAAACAATTCAATATTAATTGGAATGGAACCGAAGTATTAGAAACAGCTGCGGTAAAAATTGAAGTTCCGGCTTTTGATGCTGATCATTTTAGTTATAACCAAGATAAAGGATTGACCTTTTTTGCTGTATGGGAAAGTAATGGTACTTCTATTGAACAAAGTTCTATTCAATTATCAAATGTTGTTTACTCAACAATTTTAGCTTCAGATTTAAAAGATTTAAATACAGATTTAATTCCATTATCAGTTGAATATAAATTATACAATACAAATGCTAGAGGAAAGCGTTCTCATTATTTTGAAATGAGTCCTATAATAAACGATAGAGGTGTTTATAAAAAAGTTGAATCATTTACCTTAATATATAGTAGCGCATCTGCACGCTTAACAAATAGTGTTATGACTACCAACGAAATTACTCATTCGGTTTTAAGTACAGGTGAGTGGTATCGTTTTTATATTGAGGAGTCAGGTGTGTTTAAATTAACAAAGAGCTTTTTAAGCGGTTTAGGGATTAATACAAATTCAGTAGACCCAAGAAGTATAAAGCTTTTTGGTAATGGAGGACGAATGTTACCGTTTTCAAATGCTGAAAATTATCCGTTTGATGTGGTAGAAAACGCTATTAAATTTGTAGGTGAAGATGATGGCATTATAGATAATGGTGATTTTATTCTTTTTTATGGTGAAGGTCCAACAACATATAGCGCAGAAAGTGAAACTAATTTAAACTTGTATACAGATAAAACCTATTACTATATTAATGTAGGTTCTGGCAACGGAAAGCGTATTCAATCTATGCCAGTAATTGATCAATCTGCAGATATTGAAATCGATACTTTTCAAGATTATCAATTTTACGAAGTAGATGAAACTAATTTAGGGAGTATTGGACGACGATGGTTTGGAGATGAATTTGATATAGAGAATCAACGAAATTATGAGTTTGATTTTCCTAATTTGGTAACAACAGAACCTGTGAATTTAAGTGTTTATGTTGGGGCAATATCAGAAGTTGCTACTTCAATGACAATTTCATTAAACGGGAACCAAATAACTACTTTAGGATTAGGAATCATAGTTTCTGGTTCTGTGCTAGGAAGTGGTGCTTCATACAGCAATACAACAACGGCATCTTCTGATGAAATTACAATTACATTAGATTATAATAATAGTGGGAATCCTTCAGCAAATGGCTACTTAGATTATATAAATATAGAAGCTACTCGGAACCTTATATACGAAGGGGATCAAATGGTTTTTAAAAATAGAGATGTAATAACAACACCAGGTATCGCACAATATAATATGACTAATACAACAGGTGTTAGCGAGATTTGGGATATTTCGGATCGTTTTAATGTTACAACGACTATAAATTCTGATAACTCAGGCAGTTTAAGTTTTAAAACTTTTTCTGGCGAAGAGCGTTCGTACTTAGCATTTTCGTATTCAAACGTCTTAACGCCTTCGCAAGATTCTAGATCATCAGTTGCTAATCAAGATTTAAAAGGCACAATATTTAATAATGACCTAGGTCAATTCCAAGATATCGATTATATCATTTTATCACCTTCTGAGTTCTTAACGCAAGCAGAACGTTTAGCTCAAATAAATAGAGACCAGTATAATCTTAATGTTAAGGTGGTAGATTTACAAACCATATACAATGAGTTTAGTACAGGAAGTCAAGATATTGCAGCACTTAGAAATTTTGTAAAATATGTATATGACAATGCGAGTTCAGATACTAATAGATTAAAGTATCTCTGTTTATTCGGAGATGGTTCTTACGATTATAAAGATAGAGTGCGTAATAATACTAATCTTGTACCTTCTTGGTATACTATGAATAGTTACAGTTTAACTAACTCGTTTGTTTCTGATGATTTTTATGCGATGATGGATGAAAATGAAGGGACTCTTGCGCTTAGCGACAGAATGGATATTGCTGTTGGTAGAATTTTAGCAGAAGATCTGCAGCGAGCTAAAGAAATGGTCGATAAAATTAATTCATATTATCAATCTGATGCCTATGGCAGTTGGCGAAATAATATAGTACTTATTTCTGATGATGTTGATGTGCAATGGGAAAGAATTCTGCAAGAAACAACCGATGGCATTGGAGAGGAAATAAAAGCGGAAAATCCTTTTATGAATGTAAAAAAAATGCATGCCGATGCTTTTGAACAAGAATCTTCGGCTGCGGGTAATCGTTATCCTAAGGTAAACAAAGCTATTAAGGATGCGATTGAAGTTGGAGCTTTAGTGGTTAATTATTTTGGGCATGGTGGTGAGGATGGTTTAGCAAAGGAGCGTATTTTCGATAAGTTCGACGCTCAGGAAGTTAACAATATCTGTAAGTTTAATTTATTTGTAACAATAACTTGTGAATATACCAAGTTCGATGATCCAAACAGAGATACAGCAGGTGAGTTTACTTTTTGGAATAAAAATGGTGGTGCAATAGGACTTGTTACTTCTACACGGCAAATTTTTGTTAGTGTTGGAGTA
>TARA_R110002033_G_scaffold43404_4_pt1 | contig 19507 bp, 19 predicted proteins | sample TARA_R110002033 | Tara Oceans TARA_R110002033 (sample SAMEA4397051) | marine metagenome | biome: Polar Biome; feature: [SRF] surface water layer (ENVO:00010504); material: water (ENVO:00002006), including particulate matter (ENVO:01000060) such as... | depth 5 m
TTGCGTGCGATGATCGTGCGCTGGATCTCGTTCGTGCCACCATAGATCGACTGGGCCCGGCCAGCGAAATAGGCGGATACGTCTTTCGCGGCGTCGGCGGGCAGACCCATTTCTGGCGCATTCGCACCGAAACCTGGCTGGGCAAACGCGGCCGCCGTGTCGAGGAAGAGCTCGGTAATCTGCTGGTGAGTCTGCGTCGCAAGAATCTTGATCGTCGAGGCAGCATCACCCGGGGATCCGCCCGAAGACAGCCCGGATAATACCCGAAAGACCGTCATTTCGAGCCCGTCGACAGCCATCTCGGCCTCGGTGAGCTTGCGGGCGAAGGCCGCATCATCGATCAGGCGATGGTTGCCGCCATTCGGAATGGAAGAGGCCAGCTCGCGGGCATGGCGCAGCATGGCGCGTTTGCCACCAATGCGGGCGTAAGATGTGCGCTCGAAACCGAGAAGGTATTGCGAATAGGTCCAGCCCTTGCCTTCCTCGCCAATGCGATAGGCTTCCGGCACTTTCACATTGTCGAAGAGGACCTCGTTGAGGACGTGCTTTCCGTCAATCGTGATGATGGGGATGAGCGTGACGCCAGGTGCGTCCATGGGGCAGCAGATGAAGGTGATGCCTTCCTGCTTTTTGCCTTGGCTGCTCGTACGCGCCAGCAGGAAGATCCAGTCGGCATGCTGGGCAGCGGAGGTCCAGATCTTGTGGCCGTTGAGTGTGTAGGTGCCGTCTTCAAGAACGGCACTGAACTGGAGTGAGGCGAGGTCTGACCCTGCGCCCGGCTCGGAATAGCCCTGCGCCCAACCGACGGAACCGTCGCGGATGCCCGGCAGCCATTTGGCCTTCTGGTCTTCAGACGCAAATGTGTAGAGCACGGGGCCGACATAGACGACGCCCATCGGCGTGACTGTCGGCACGCCAGCGCGCTCAAGCTCTTCATCGAAAACATATTGCTCTTCAACCGACCAGCCGGGTCCACCGTATTCCTCGGGCCAGGCGCTCGCGAGCCAGCCTTTTGCGCCGAGGGCCATTTCAGAGCGGCGAATGTCTTCGGTCGTGAGGGATTTGCCCGACCGGTTTTTCGCGATGATGTCCGCAGGAAAAGTGGTCTCGAAGAAAGCCCGGACTTTTGCACGAAAGACTTCGGTTTCAGGACTGAAAGTAAGGTTCATCTTTGGCTCCGCAGCAAGCGTGATTGGAGCCTAGGCAAGGTCCCTATCCTGACAAGCCCTGCCGCGACGTCGCGTTGAATGCGTGGGGTGTGAGTTGAGTCAATCCTGCCGGGGCAGAGTCAGGCCGCCTGGCGTTGCGGTAATGGGGCGTATGCTGCCATCCTCGTTGAAATAGAGGTGTTCTGCGCGAACCGAGCGGCGGCCCATTGCGCCTTCCACGCCATCAATGCTGAGCGCTGCATTGTGATAGAAGAAATACCAGTCACCCTTGAACTCCACGATGCCGGGATGGATTGTGAAACTGTTCTCGCCCGGGTCCATGATCTTTCCACGATAGGTCCATGGGCCGGTGACGGTTGGGGCTGTCGAGTAGTAGATTTGTTCGTTCTCGTTCTCCGCTTCGTCGATGCCTGCATAGGCCATGTAGTAGAGGCTGCCGCGTTTGAAGAGCCACGGGCCTTCCTCGAAATGCGTGAGGGCAACCTTCCGGATCGGCGCTGCGAAGCTCACCATATCGTCCGCCAGCGGCGCGTAATAGAGATTGGCATTGCCCCAGTAGAGCCAGAACGTGCCATTTGTGTCTTCAAATACAGTGGGGTCTATATCGTCCCAGGTATGGGGGCCGTTGGTGTCGGAATTGGCGACGAGGGCATGGCCGAGGCCATCGATGAAGGGGCCTGTCGGGCTATCTGAAACGGCGACGCCGATGGACTTTCCGTGATCGGTTTCGTCATGCTCGACAGCCGTGTAGAGCCAGAACTTGCCGTCCTTCTCGATGGGTTCGGATGCCCAGGCGTCGCCGACGGCCCATTTGAAATCGGTCGGTTTCATTATGGGGCCATGATCGGTCCATGTTTTCATGTCGTCTGTTGAATACACGCGCCAGTCGGTCATGCGGAACATCTCGCCTTCGCCGGCCTCGTCGTGCCCGACATAGAGGTACAAGCGCCCGTCATGGACGATCGGGGCAGGGTCTGCCGTGAAAATGTTGGTGATGAGGGGGTTGCTGGCCTGTGTAGTCACCTGTGCTGAGCCGGAGGGGGTAGCGTGCGGACTGATGCAGGCGGCGAGCGATGCAATCAGGACGGTCGCTGCGAGGCGCTTTGGCATTCTATATTTCCTCCACTGGCACTACCGCGTGTCAGGACCCGCAGTTTTGAAGTCAGGTTAGCGCTAACTTTTCAGCTTGTCGCTAGCGGAGAAAAGAAAAGCCCTCCCCGTTTCCGGGAAGGGCTCTTTCTGCGTTTGGTTCGAAAGGCCTCAAGCGGCCTTCTGGGCCTCGATCCATGCGTCAACTTTACGCTCGAGCAGTTCGAGTGGGAGTGATCCGCCTCCGAGAACCGTATCGTGGAAGCCGCGGATATCGAACTTGTCGCCAAGTTCTGCTTCGGCCTTCGCGCGCAGCTCCTGGATCTTGATCATGCCGATCTTGTAGGCGGTCGCCTGACCCGGCATCACGATATAGCGCTGAACTTCCGAGCGGGCCTGCGTTTCTGTAATGGCGGCATTATCCAGGAAGTACTGGACAGCCTGTTCTTCGGTCCAGCCTTTAGAGTGCAGGCCGGTGTCGATCACCAGCCGGATCGCTCGCCAGATTTCCGAGCCGAGGCGGCCGAAATCCGAATAGGGGTCGGCATAAGTGCCTGGCATTTCCTTGGCGAGCCATTCGGCATAGAGGCCCCAGCCTTCGGCATAGGCCGTAAAGCCTGCCTGTGTGCGGAACATCGGAACACCTGTCAGCTCCTGCGCGATCGAGATCTGCATGTGGTGACCTGGAATGCCTTCGTGGTAGGCGATAACTTCCAGTTCGCGTTTCGGCATGGATGTCATGTCAGACAGGTGAGCGTAATAGGTGCCGGGGCGAGAGCCGTCCGGCGTTCCGGGATAATAATGCTGCGCGGCGCCGTCCTGTTCGCGGAATGCCTCGACGCGTTTCACGACAAGATCGGCCTTGGGCAGGATGCCGAAATAGTTCGGCAGCTGTTCCTTGATGCGATTGATGGCCGCTGTTGCGTCAGCAATATAGGCGAGGCGACCTTCATCTGTATTCGGATAATAGAAGCGCTCGTCATCCTTGCTATCGCGCAGCATGGTGAAGAACTCGTTCAGCGTGCCTTCAAACCCGACCTGTTCCTTGATGGCTTCCATGTCGCCGCGCAGGCGGGCAACTTCCGACAGGCCGAGTTCGTGAATCTCGTCGGCGGTCATCTGCGTGGTTGTCTGGGTTTCGAGGCGATAATTGTAATAGGCAGCGCCATCTGGCTGGAGGTAGGCGCCAACCGGCTGAGTCGAGTCTGGCGAGTTGGCCATGTCAGCCGTCGCGAAGGCGATCACGTCTTGATAGGCGGTGAGGAAATCGCCCTTCAGGGCTTCTTCCGCTTCGGCGAGGAAGACGCCAGCTTGCACATCATCAATGCTGCCCTTTTCGACCAGCGACTGGATCTCGGATTTGATGTCAGCATAGATGGCGCTATCTTCACCGTCCGTGAACGGCGCGCCAGTGATGATCTTTTGCGACTGATCGATCACGCCTTCATAGGCAAATTTTGGCGCGTGCACGCCCCGATCGGCAGATTCCTGAGCCACATCTATCGCTTCATGCAGGGCGCGGGCGGTGCCGCTGATGCGCTTGATGTAGGCGGTCATATCTTCAGGCGTATCAACTGTGTGGAAGCTGATCAGGAAGGTGGGCAGGAAATTCTGGATGCCGTTCATCTGGTCGAACACGAAACCATTGTAACGGAATGCCGCGCCTTTGGCGGCTTCGTCATATTGGTACTTCCAGATATCGTAGGACATCTTGTCGGCGTCCGAGAGCGCGTCATAGTCGAACGAAGCTTCCATTTCCTCGGTTGCTTCTTTCAGCCACGCCAGTTGTTCATCCTGGCAGGCCAGTGTCATGCAATCGATCTGGTCATTCTTGTCCTTGCGCCCCAGGAAGGTCAGTCCCATGGGGCTGAACTGGAGTTGTTCTTCGTATTTGGCGTCAAACCAGGTATTCAGCCGGGCGCTCAATTCGGATTGGGTTTCAGCCGGCGCCTCGGCCACCGGTGTGGCATCGAGTGATTCCGCGGGTGCTGGCTTTGTGGCGCAGGCCGACAAAACAAGGGCGAGGGCGATTATGGAAACGGAGCTGCGCATGTATGAAGGTCCTCCCGGCATTTTCCGATTAACGATATGTGAGCTATCTCCTTCTGCGGCGCGCTGTCAATTGGCAAGCGCTTGCAGGGCGGTTAGAGGAGTGTGATGACAGATCCACGCATATCCCCTGACAACACGGCCCGCAGAGACCAGCGCAATGTGCGTATCGGCACGCGCGGATCGCCCTTGGCTCTGGTGCAGGCGCGGCAGATCGCGGCCTCGCTTGAGGTCGCCTCAGGTGGCGCCTTGCGGGGCGAAATCGTGCCGTTCACCACGACGGGCGATCAGTTGACGACGGAACGGCTGATAAATTCCGGCGGAAAGGGCCTGTTCACGCGCGAACTCGATGCCGCGCTGGACCGGGGCGATGTCGACATCACCGTGCACAGCCTCAAGGATGTGCCAGCTGTCCTGCCATCGGGTCAGATATTCGGGGCCTTCCCGCAGCGCGAAGATGCACGCGAGGGTTTCCTGTCACCGCATGCAGAGAAACTGGCAGACCTGGCCAAGGGCGCGAAAGTCGGTACGGCTTCACTGAGACGGGAGTCGCAGACGCTAGCGCTGCGGCCGGACGTGGAGATCGTGACGTTCCGGGGGAATGTTGCAACACGCATGCGCAAGCTGGAGGATGGTCTGGCAGACGCGACCTATCTGGCCATGGCGGGGCTGACACGGCTGGGCATGGCGCATCTGGCAACGCCGATCCCGATGGAAGACATGTTGCCCTCCGCCGGGCAGGGCATCATCGGCGTGGTCATGCGCGAGGACGGCGATGCAGAAGTGCGCGAGACTTTGGGCGGGATTGACCACGCTGAGACCCGCGCTGCTGCTACAGCCGAACGGGCCTTCCTGGCGGCGCTTGATGGAAGCTGCCGCACGCCGATTGCTGCGCATCTGTTTGACCGGGGCACGGAATGGGAACTGATCGGCGAAGTTTTGGCGCTGGATGGCCGTCAGCGCTGGCGCGCGGATGGCGCATGCCGGAAGGCGGCAAGCGAAGCGCAGCTTGTGGCGCTCGGGCGTGACGTGGCGGCTGATATTCGCACTGCAGCTGGCGGTGTGCTTCCTGCCTTCGTGGACGAGTGGTGAGTCTTCCCGTTATCGTGACGCGGGCTGAGCCGGGGGCGTCCGAAACTGCCGCGCGTTTAAAGGCTGGGGGATACAAGCCGCTCCTTTCGCCCGCGCTGGTGCTTGAGCCGCTTAATACAGATCTCGATCTTAGCGGCGTGACGGACCTAGTCTTTACCAGCGCCAACGGCGTGCGCCATTTTCCTGCAGTCAGCGATGGGGTTGAGAGAGTCTGGTGTGTCGGTGAGGCAACTGCTGAGGCTGCGCGCAAAGCGGGTTGGCAGGGCGTTCGTGAGGGCAATGGCAATGCGGTCGACCTGGCAGAGCAGATCATCGCTGCACCTGAAGCCCGGACGGGTGTTTTCCTGCACATTGCCAACGAGGCCGCAGCGGGCGATCTGATCGCGCGTTTGACGGCTGCAGGGGTCAATGCGCGGTTTGCGGCGCTCTATCGCACGCTGCCGGTATCTGCCGTGGCCGATGGTGCGGCGAGTGCGCTGACCCGCGCGGCGCGTGTCGTCATTCTGATCCATTCAGCAAAAGGGGCTGCTGCGTTCCGGAATGCGGCGCGCGGCCTGGACCTCAGACGGTCAATTGTTGTGGGGATATCGGAAGCGGCCAGCAAGCCTCTCGTGGGTTGCGGCGCAAAGGCTGTCGTCAATGCGTCGCAGCCCAGCGAGACGGCCCTGATGGACGCGCTGGATACCGCCGTTCTGGCGCTCTGAAGGCGACCTTTGATCGCCATGGGCGTATGTGTCAGTGTGATTCAAATCCCGCCTGCGAGGAGCAGACAGACTTATGAGTGACGATCCTGAAGACGATATGCCTGTCGGTTCCACAGAGCCGATTGATGCTGATTTCGAGCCGGCATTCGAAGACCAGAAGGCGTCGCGCGCCAGCAAGGCAGGTGCGGGTCCCGGCTGGCTCGGTGTGGGTGTGGCCAGTCTTGTCGCTGCAGGTATTGGCGGTGCGATTGGAATTATCGCGACAATGGCGCTGCCCGGGAATGGTTCAGACGGCGATGTGTCGGCGCTGACCGCAGAGCTGGATACGCTGAAGGCCGAACAGGCAACGGCTGATGTCGAGCGCAACAAGGTGATGCGGAATTCGGCTGATCTCGAGGCGCGCCTTGATGCGCGGCTCAAGTCTGTCGCGGCGGCAGGCGGGGACGATCTGGGCCCCTTGCTGGACGAACTTGATGCTGTGTCAAAGCGCATCGACGAAGTTATTGCCAGCGATGATGGCGGCGAGGCGATGGCGAAGCTGTCAGCGCGGCTTGAGGCGCTTGAGGCCGTCGACACAAGCGGGGAGGCTAGCGCGCAGGAACTGGCGCGGTCTGTGGGCGCGCTCGCCGAGCGCGTCACATCTCTGGAAACCCGGCTTGCGGGCCTCCAGTCTGATATTGTGCGCAGCGGCGGTGACACGACGGAACTGACAAGTCTCATCGAGCGCATGCGCAATGATGAGGCGGCCGTCCGGGCCAAGGCTGAAGTCTCTGAAAGCAATGCGGATGCAGCCCTTGCGCTCTCGGCGATAGAGGCGGCGTCACGGCAAGGCCTGACGTTTGAATCGGACTATCGCAAGCTGCGCGTTCTGTTACCGCAATCGGCCGAGGTTCGGTCTCTTAGCGGCGTCGCGACCACGGGGGCGCCAACGCTGGCAGAGCTGCAGCGATCCTATGGATCGGCCAGTGCCAAGGCCCGCGCGGCTGAGCCGCGCGAAAAAGAGGGGCGCTGGGGGTGGCTCAACCATGTCTTCGGTGATGCCGTGACCGTACGAGGCGAGAACGCTGAAGAGGCGGGTGCGCCCGTTATCCTGTCACGCGCCAAGGACGCGCTTGATGCAGGGGACCTTGAAGGCGCGGTAGCAATTATTGGCAATCTGACCGGAGAGCCTGCAGCGGCTATGGCTGACTGGACCGAATCGGCAAACCGGCGCATCACACTCGAAACGGGGCTTAAGGCCCTGAGGCTCGACATGATCGGTGGGGAGAACCAGGCGCAATGAACCGCATCTTCCTGTTTGTGCTGATCCTTTTGATCATCGTCGGCGGTGCCTTGATCGGCTTCTGGGCCGTAAACCTGCCGGGCAGCGTGGTCATCAATGATAGCCGCGGTGAGCTTGTTTCCCTGCACATGGGTGTCGCAGCCATTGCGCTGATCGTGTTTGGCGGCCTCGTGGCGGCGGCCTGGTGGTTGATCAGTGGTCTTTTCGTCCTGCCAGGCAAGATTGGCCGGGCTCGCCAGTCCGGCCGTGCCCGCAAGGCCAATATGGCACTGACTGAAGGCTTGCTCGCCGCAGAGGCGGGTGACCCGACCTACGCGCTGAAGTTGGCCCGCAAGGCGGTCAAGCATGCCGAGGATGAGCGGTTGAAACTGCTTCTTGAGGCACGTGCGGCCGAAGCCAATGATGATTGGGCAGGCGCCGAGCGTGCTTGGGGACAGCTGACCCGTCTGCCGGGCGGACAGCTCGCGGGCCTGCGTGGATCGGCCATGGCGGCAGCGGAACGTGGTGATCAGGCCACAGCAGAATCACGCGCGCGAGAAGCACTAGGCCTGAAATCGAATGCAGACTGGCCTTTCAATTCCCTGTTCGATCTGCAAGTCGCAAGGGGCGAATGGGAAAAGGCCCTGGAGACCCTCACCATTGGTGAGAAGCGCGGACTGATCACAGGCGATAGCCTGCGCCGCCGGCGCGCAGTCTTGCAGACGGCGCGCGCTGTCGGGCTGCCACATGACCGCAAGCAGGACGCCCAGAAGGCGCTTGCCGAGGCGATTCGCGCCGCGCCAGGCTTCCCGCCTGCTGCTTTCCATGGCGCGCGGCAACTGATGATCGATTCCAAGGAAAAGGCCGCCCAAGGCGTGTTGGAGCTTGGCTGGAAGGCGCGGCCCCACCCGGCGCTGGCGCAATTATCCCGTCGGCTCGTGCCGCAGGATGACCGCCATAATATTGCGGAGCGTTTGAAAGCGCTGGTTGCGACCCACCCGACGCACCGCGAAAGCCGCATCCTGTCGGCGGAACTGGCGATGGACGAAGCGAACTGGGTCGAGGCGATCCGCCTGCTGGCGCTTCTGGTCGAGGAAAACCCGACAGCACGTTTGTGCCTCCTTATGGAGCGGGCGCTCAAGGGCTATGGCGATAAGGACGAGGCGCAGCGTTGGGGCCGGATGGCCGCATCAGCGTCCCGCGAGGCGGACTGGTCGGATATTGATCCCAAGGGCAACGCCTTTGACTTTGCCCAGCGCGACTGGAGCCGGCTGGTCTATGCCTTCGGCGATGTCGGGGATCTGGTCCATCCACGCTATGAATCCTATGGCCGGGAACTGGAAGCTGGCCGTGTTCTGGCGATTGCCGGCCCGGAAGAGGAAAAGGTTGCGCCGCCCAAGGCGCCGAATGGTCCGCTAACACCGCCACTGGATTATGCCTCTGACGATGATTGAGTGCGGTCACACCTGAACGGCAAAAGCGTCTTGCGCTGATGCCTCCGGATGAGTATTCAGGCCGAACGCTCATTGGAGCATGCCGCTATAGCTCAGCTGGTAGAGCATCGCATTCGTAATGCGGGGGTCAGGTGTTCAAGTCACCTTAGCGGCACCACTCCCCAAAATCCTTGAAATTCGCCCGCGACATTCAGGACTGGACGACGAACAGTCCGGCAATGATCAGGCAGGCGCCGATCGCATATTTCAGGGTCAGCGGTTCTTTCAGGAAAAACGCGGCCATCAGAGGGACCAGCACGAAGGTCAACGCCATAAAGGAATAGGCATAGGAGAGTGGCACAATCTTCAGGACATAGATCCAAAGTAGTGTGGCGCTACCATAGATGGCTAGTGCTAACAGGAAGATCGGATTCAAGGCGACCGTATAGAAAGGTGTCCCCGCCTGCGCCGTCAGGCGCACGCTGGTCAGCTTGAACAAGACCTGACCAATAGCGATCATAACAGGAGTCAGCAGGAGAAGACCATAAACTGGCAGTGAGAAGGGCTTCATTCTGCGGCGACCATACGTGGTGCGATGCTGGCATCACGCGTTTCGCAATAGTAGATATCGCGCTGGATGTCGCGGCATGCGTGTGCCTCAGGTACCGGCTGCATCGCGCGCAGGAAAGAGTGGGTGTAAGGGAAGAAATTGAAGTGCGGATTGAAAGTGTAGCGGTATTCGCGCTCACGCGGCACAACGATGATCACCCGGCGCTTGGCAATTCTGCGCAGCTCCGCAATGGCCTTGCGATAGTCCAGTACGTGTTCGATGACATGGGTGCAGACTACGGTGTCGAATTCGCCGTCGGCAAAAGGCAGGGCCTCGATCTTCGCGGCGACATATTCAATGCCTTCGAGGGAGTCCGCATCCGCGATGGCGAAATCGACGCCAGTAAGGCGTGACAGGTCAGGGCAGGCGTCCCGAATGCGTGAGAGGAGATAACCAGTGCCGCAGCCGATATCGCAGACGCTGTCGCCCTGGATGTCAGCGCAGATCGCCGCGACGCATGCCTCTGAATTATCAGTACCTTCGTGGACACGGGGGTGGTTCTTGTAGAGCGCTTCATATTCAGCCTCGCTGAGGAAGGGCGCGCGTTCACGGAAGTCAGCCAGTTCGGCGATATGCTTGCCCCAGATCAAGCCAGCGGCCTGTCGGAAAAGAGGCGAGTCATGGAGGAAGGCCGGTAGGATGTCTTCCAGCACAAAACGGATTCGGTTCGTATGCTCGCGCTTCATCGCGACTCGGCTCCGTGGTGGGGGGCGGACATGCCAAGTCGTGGATCCTGCCGACGCTCGACGAGCGGAGTCGTGCCGACACGATATTTTTCGCCGCGTGAGGGCGCCATCGAGAGATAGTGAATGCGCTTCTGTTCGGCGCGGCCTCGAGCCACAGAGTCAAGGATAACACCTGCGATGAACGTCATCATCGAGCCCAGCAGCAGTGTCATGGCCAGCATCCAGGTCGGTATGCGATCAACAAGTCCGGTCTCCAAATAGTCGCGGATAACCGGCGCCATCAGGAAGATCGAGGCCGCCAGAATGAAGACGGCGATATAGCTGAAGAAAAGGAAGGGCCGCGTTTCCTTCATCAGCATACCCATCATGCGCAAGATGCGGAAGCCATCCCGGAAAGTGGAAAGCTTGCTGTGCGAGCCTTCCATGCGGCGACCGTAATCGAATTCGACTTCGGAGACTGGCAGGCGGAGGACGGAAGCGTGAACCGACATTTCGGTTTCGATTTCGAAGCCGGTCGACGACGCTGGAAAGCTCTTTGCGAAGCGCCTGGTAAAGGCGCGGTACCCGGAGAAAATATCCGTGAATTCGTTGCCAAAGAGGGCTTTGTAGGCTGCGTTGAACACACGGTTTCCAAAGGCGTGACCGCTACGTCCTGCGTCATGTTTGATATGGCGGCGCGTGCCGACAACCATGTCGGCATTGTCTTCGAGCAAGACCTGGATCATGCGCGGCGCTGCCGTGGGGTCGTAGGTGCCGTCGCCATCGGCCATGACGTATATATCGGCGTCGATGTCAGCAAACATCTGGCGCACGACGTTGCCCTTGCCTTGTCGGCGCGAGGGTATAACCGTGGCGCCTGCCATCGCAGCCTGCTCGGATGTATTGTCGGAAGAATTATTGTCGTACACGTATATTCGCGCGCTTGGCAGGGCCTTACGAAAGCCAATGACAACGGCCGCGATCGACTGCCCTTCATTATAACAGGGCAGCGTCACGGCTATGCTTAGTTTGTCGAAAGCATTGTCAGTCACACGTTCGCACTTTCCGAATTTAGTCATTTCTACACAGGCAAGGGTTAAGGTCCCCTTTCACGTATTCAGACTGCGCGGGGGCGATATGCGACGACCGGCCATTTCCATGACGCCAAACCGCTGGATCGCAGTCGGTTTTGGTATGCTGATGGTCGTTTCGCTTTTGGTGATGAGCGCCGTGTCGGGGCACATGTCAGCGTCCGCGATGGAGGCTGACAATGCGATGCGGTTTGTCCAGGTTCAGGATTTCCTGAAAGGGCAGGGGTGGTTTGATGTGCATCAGGCGCGGCTCGGTCTGGAAGGCGGCACCGCGATGCACTGGGCACGGCTTGCTGACGTACCTATCCTTATTATCAAATCAGGGTTCGATATATTTCTGCCATCTCAAAATGCGCTTGAGGTGGCCTGTCTTGTCTGGCCGCCCCTGAGTGTTTTGCTGGTCGTCTGGGGTTTGATGACGGGCGCGCGCTATATGGGCGGACGCGTGGTTCTGATTTTTGTATGCATCATCGCTGCGACGGTCCTGTTTCGAAACGCGAACTTTCTGAGCGGGAGCATTGACCATCACAATATCCAGCTTGGTTTCCTGGCGATAGCCACTGGATTTTCACTGGACCCGCAGAGGCGACCGGTAAGCCTCGCAATCGTGGGCGCAGCGCTTGCCTCGTCGATTGCCGTCGGCGCGGAAGTCTATCCGTATGTGGGCATTTTCTGCGCTTTTCACGCGCTGGACTGGGCTTTTGCCGGGACGCCTGCGCGCCGAGGTGTCATTACCTTTGGGGTAAGCTTTGCGGCCCTAACGGGCCTGTTCTTCGTGATGTCCGTGGCCCCTGCCAATTATGGCTTGGTGCATTGTGACGCGCTTTCGCTGGTCACGCTGTCAGCAGCGGTTTCGGGCGGCGCAGGCCTTGCCATTCTGGTTGCGTTCTTGTCGGACAAGCCATTCGCCTGGCGTCTCGCCGGCCTCGGCGCGCTCGGTTTGATGTGTGCGCTTTTGCTAACGGCGCAGGCGCCGCAATGCCTTGCAAACCCGCTCGATGGATTACCGCCGATCGTCCGGACACTCTGGCTGGAAAAGGTGGATGAGGCACGACCCCTTTTTGCCGTCAGGCCAAACATGGCGCAGGAAATACCATTTATGGGCGGGGTGCCGCTGGTTGCTCTCATCGTATCGGTATGGCGCGTGTGGTGCGGAGGGCAGCGGCGACCATATTTGTTGTTCGTCGCGTTGCTCGCCGTCGATATATTGCTGACGCTACAGCAGGTGCGCTTCTATTCGTTCGGACATATATTCGCGATCCTGCCATTGGCGGCATGGGTGGCCGGACTGTTCGCAGCGCAAGACGGCGGGCAAAGAAGTGCGGCTTACGTGCTGGCCCTCGCAGTGTCCCTGCCGCTAGTGTGGGGCGCTCCGGGCCGGATGTTTCGGACACCAGCAGGTCTGCCCGTCGGCAATGACAACAGGGCTTCTGCATGCGCCAGTCCTGATATGCTCGCGGCGCTGGACGAATTGCCTGTCGGCCGCGTGCTTGCAGTCGCCGATGTGGCGCCGGATATATTGCGATACACTCGGCAGAGTGCCCTCCATGGACACTATCACCGCAATGCCGCTGGCATCGAAGCTGCGCTCGACATTTTTACGTCACCGCCAAGAGGGGCGGTGAGCCTTATGCGGGAAGCAGGAGTGGATTACGTTCTGGCATGTCCCGGTCATGGCGAGTTGCTGATGCTTGCAGATGTATCGCCCGGGGACTTCGCTGATGCGCTTAACGCGGCGATTGTGCCGGAAGGCTTGCAGGTTATCCGCCAGGGCAGTGATGGCGAAACGCTTTATGCTGTTCAGCCGCCAGCTCCCAGAACATAGTCGGCTTCCGCCACATACCGGCTTGGTCCCTTGCCGGAATGGCTGGAATAGAGGTGGAAACTGTTCGCCCAGAAGGCCTCACTGCAATAGGCGTGGCGCGAGTCTGCCCAAGCGGTGACCTCTTCCGGGGTTGCGCCGTGCAGGTAGGCGAGTGTGACATGGGGCAGGAATGGGCGGCGGTCGGGCGACAAGCCGAGGCGCCGCGCTGCGCGCTCGCACTGGCCCGAAAGGGCGCGCAGTTCGTCTGTCTCCCTTACCCGTGCCCAGACGGCACTTGGCTCGCGCCGCCCGAACCAGCCAACTCCTTCGAGCCGAAGCTCCATTTCCGGCGCGCGGATTTCCCCCAGCATCTCATCAAGGTCGCGGGCATGCTCGTGCGTGAGATCACCGAAGAAGCGTAATGTGATGTGAAAATTGCGCTCAGGTCTCCAGCTTGCGCCGACCAGACCTTTCTGAAGCGCCGTGAGGCCTGGCGTTATGTCCGAGGGCACAGGAAGAGCGGCGAACAAGCGGTACATCGCGTCATCTCAAACAGGATTGCAGGCAAAAGAAAACCCGGCTCCACCAAGCCGGGTTCCTTTTTCGCTTCAGGCGCTTCGCTCAGCTGGCGAGATGGCCGAGCTTTCCGAAATGCTCAGCAAGCAAATAATAGAAAGTGACGCGTGACTTGTTGCCGCCTTCCGGTTGCAACTTGTCGCAAACGGCCTTGATCGCCGCGTCGAGATCATCCTTGGTTTGAGCCAGTCCAAGCTTGCCGCGGCACCAGCGCTCTCGTACGCGGTCCAGTTCACCCGCATCCGAGCATGAAACCAGTGAGCTGTCGCGGTTGCGTAGCGCAATGCCAAGATGTCCGACGATCTTCTCTGCGGCGGCCTGATTGTAGCCGCTCGCGTATTTCTTGATGTTTTCGGCGTAAGCCGATGCGTCTGCCATGATATTATCCCCTTAGTTTTTCTGGTGCCCCAACCGTTGGAACTACACCAGATCGGCGAAATTACCCTTTGGTTAATCTGAGTCAATGCAAAAGACGAAGACCTGTTGTCTTGAAGAGGCCTCTGATTCAATCCCGTTCACTTGAGAATCCCTGCGCTCTACAAGCAATGATAAAGTAAAGAGGTTCTGTTCTGTGAGAGTGCTGTAAATGGCGCGGTGTATTCGGCGGGCGGGCAAGGGCCTGCTGGAGGTCAAGGCAAGCGATGATGTCCGGTTTTCCTTGCAGACGCTGATGAGTTTCACCATATTCAAAAGTAACACGCGCGTGTTTACGCGTGGAACCAAAACAGAAGGGTATTAAACCTATGAACGAATTCAATCGGGCCTACACGCCAAGAACCGGCGCCGACTCGATGGACACGTCCGTCAATGAGGGTCTGCGTGCCTTCATGTTGGGCGTTTACAACAAGATGGCGCTCGGCCTGTTGCTGACAGCGGGTCTCGCTTATGCTTTCGGCGCGCTCGTGCCGGAGTCGGTGACTTTGACATTGCTGACCGGACCGATCGGTCTGGTGATCATGTTTGCGCCACTGGCCATCCTGCTGATGTCCGGCTTCGTCATGAAGAACCCGTCGCCGCTTGCGGCAAATCTCGTCTACTGGTCGGTCGTTTCGCTGATCGGTGTAGGCATGGGCGCCATCGTCTATGTTTACGCGCGCCAGCCTGACGGCATGATGATCGTTGCGAAAGCCTTCATGACCACAGCAATCGCCTTCGGTGGCCTGTCGCTCTGGGGCTACACGACGAAGCGCGATCTCTCGCCGATCGGGACATTCCTGATCATGGGTGTGATTGGCATCATCGCGGCCAGCCTGCTCAACATGTTCTTCTTCCACTCGACGATGATGCACATGATCATCTCGGTGGTTGGTCTCCTCCTGTTCGCAGGCCTGACAGCTTTTGACACGCAGCGCCTCAAGAACATGTATTTCCAGCTGGTGGGCGACAGCCGTGCAATGGCGGTGGCCACCACCTATGGCGCGCTGAGCCTCTACCTGGACTTCGTCAACATGTTCCAGTTCATGCTGGCGATCATGTCCGGCAACCGCAACTAGGCTTTGCCGACATCACAAAATACGGAGCCCCGCCCTTACAGGCGGGGCTTTCCTTTTTGGCGCATTGCGAAACGACGGCGCGTCGGCTAACCCTCCGGGCCAGATACACACCCCAACGCTTTCAGGAGTTTTGATCCATGGCCCGCAAGAAAATCGCCCTTATCGGTTCCGGCATGATCGGCGGCACGCTCGCCCACATCGCAGCGCGCGAGGAGCTCGGCGACGTGGTCATGTTCGACATCGCCGAAGGGCTGCCACAGGGCAAGTCGCTCGATCTCGCAGAATCCACCCCCGTTTATAATGCCTCGGTCAGCCTCAAGGGCGCGAACGACTATGCCGACATCAAGGATGCCGACGTCTGCATCGTGACAGCCGGTGTCGCCCGCAAGCCCGGCATGAGCCGCGATGACCTGCTGGGCATCAACCTGAAGGTCATGAAGTCGGTCGGCGAAGGCCTGAAGGCCAATTGCCCGAACGCTTTTGTCATCTGTATCACGAACCCGCTCGACGCCATGGTCTGGGCGCTGCAGCAGTTCTCCGGCTTTGATACGAAAAAAGTGGTCGGCATGGCCGGCGTGCTGGACTCGTCGCGTTTTGCCTACTTCCTGTCCGAAAAGACCGGTGTGTCTGTCGCCGACATTCACGCCTGGACGCTGGCCGGCCATGGCGATGACATGGTGCCGATGGTGCGCCACTCGACCGTTGGTGGCCTGTCGCTGCCGGAACTGGTCAAGCAGGGCTGGATGAGCCAGGCAGAGCTTGACGGCATCGTCGAGCGCACCCGTAAGGGCGGCGGCGAGATTGTCGCGCTGCTGAAAACCGGCTCGGCTTATTATGCACCGGCTGAAAGCGCGATCTCGATGGCGAAAGCCTATCTGAAAGACCAGAAGCGCGTCCTGCCTGTCGCGGCCTATTGCGACGGTCAGTACGGCCTTGATGGCATGTATGTCGGCGTGCCGACCCTGATCGGCGCCGGCGGTGCAGAGAAGGTTGTCGAGTTCGATCTCAATGATGATGAAAAGGCGATGTTCGCCAAGTCGGTTGAATCCGTGCAGGGCCTCGTCCAGGCCTGCAAGGATATCGACGGCTCGCTCGCCTAGGAGCAAGGCCATGGCCATTGGGCCAAGCATCGAAACCGAACGCCTGATCCTCCGCCCCCCAAGGGCGGAGGATTTTGACTCATGGTGTGCGTTTCACGCCGACGAAGAGGTGATGCGCCATCTGGGCGGCGTGCAGGGGCCTGAGCTGACCTGGCGGTCAATGTGCGCCATGACGGGTGCGTGGACCATTGAAGGCTTCTCGATGTTCTCGGTGATCGAGAAGGAGACCGGTGATTGGGTCGGCCGCCTCGGGCCCTGGCGCCCGCATGGCTGGCCGGGGACAGAAGTCGGCTGGGGGCTTGTACGGTCCGTATGGGGCAAGGGTTATGCCAGTGAAGGGGCCGCCGCAGCGATGGATTATGCCGTGGACATTCTCGGCTGGGATGAGGTGATTCATACGATCGACCCGGCGAACAAAGGTTCTATCCGTGTGGCTGAGCGGCTCGGTAGCCGGGTATTGCGTCAGGCTACGCTGCCGCCGCCGATTGCGCTCACGCTGGATGTCTATGGCCAGAGCGCGGATGCATGGCGGGCGCGCCGGATCAAAGGCGCGTGATCGGCGTCTGATGCGGGTCGCAGGCGGCCGCCTTTGCGGCTAGAGTCTCTACAAGCGCCCCGAGGAGATTGCCGCCATGATCCGCACTTTGTCCCTAGTTTCCGTACTTGCCCTGCTACCCGCGACTGCGTGTGGGCAGGAGCCATCGGAAGATGCCCTGAACGCCAAGGCCGCCGAAGCCGAGATGGCAATTGAGGCGGCCGCGGAGACACCTGCGGTCGGGTTGCCAAATGGTGCCGAAGCACCAGCGGTGAGCTTGGTCGATACAGCGGGCGCGACGCAGACGCTCGAGACTCTGGCTGGCGCCAAAGGCACGGTTATGGCGTTCGTACGTTCCGCTGACTGGTGCCCTTATTGCAAGAAGCAACTGCTTGATCTGGAGGCGGCTGAAGCGCCGCTCGCGGAGGCGGGCTGGACGCTCGTGGCGGTCTCCTATGATCCTGTTGAAACGCTCGCAGCCTATAAGGCCGACAAGAACCTGACCTATCAATTGCTCTCTGATCAGGGCTCCGCTGCGATCAAGGCCTTCAATCTGCTGAACACGGAAGTGAAGCCGGGCTCGCGCTATGAAGGCATCCCGCATCCCGCCATCGTGTTCGTCAATTCGGATGGCTATGTCGTCAAGACGTTGCGGGAAGAAGGCTACAAGACGCGGCCTGCTGTGGATCTGGTGATAGAGACAGCCGAAGGCCTCTAGACGGGTTTCCTTGATCGGCGCTCTGGCATAGCCTGCCGACTAATAAGCCGGAGCTGACGCCATGAAACATATCCTGACACCTTTCATTCTGGCGGCGGCCTTTACCGCCCCGCCGGCCATTGCGGATGATGCCGCCGTGCTGGACCCCGCGATCAAGGCGCAGGCCGAGGCGCTCATGGCGGCTGGCCTCAAGGATGATGTCGGGCTGGAATTCACTGAAAGCCTGACAACGGAGATCGGTCCGCGACTGGCAGGATCGGATGCCGAATGGCGCGCCCGCCAATGGGCAATGATCAAGCTGAAGGACCTCAATTTCCAGCAGGCTTATATCGAGGATTTCAACATTCCCTATTGGGAGCGGGTAACCGAAACCGCTTCAGTCACGGGTGCCAATCCGCAGAACCTGGCCATTACGGCACTGGGTGGATCGAAGTCCACGGCAAAGGGCGGCGTTGAGGCGGGAGTTGTTCGCTTCACCAGCCTTGCTGACCTGAAAGCGGCGCCTGCCGACTCGCTGAAAGGCAAGATTGCGTTCATCGACGAACGCATGGTGCGGGCGCAGGATGGATCTGGTTATGGCTACGCTGTGGGAAAACGGAGTGGCTGTGCGCAGGCGGCGGCAGACCTTGGCGCAGTTGCGTGCCTGATCCGCTCGGCGGGAACGGATTCGCACCGGATGCCGCATACGGGCGGCATGGCGCGTGAGGGCGCTCTCGGCGCGCTACCTGCAGCAGCGCTTGCAGCGCCGGACGCAGACCAGCTGGCACGCCTGCTCGAGCGCGGGCCGGTCAATGTGAAGCTGAACATCCAGGTCAAGACGGCTGAATCGGCGGCTTCAGGCAATGTGATTGCCGAAGTGGAAGGCTCGAGCCTGAAGGACGAGATCGTGCTGATCGGCTGCCATCTCGACAGTTGGGACCTTGGAACCGGTGCGATTGATGATGCGGCCGGGTGTGGGATTGTGGTGGCGGCGGCCAACCTGATTCAGCAGCTGCCGGGCAAGCCGAAGCGGACGATCCGGGTTGTGCTGTATGGGTCGGAGGAGGTCGGCCTGTTTGGCGGAAAGGCCTATGGAGAGGCGCATGCGGATCAGTTGGACAAGCACGTGCTTGTTGCCGAAAGCGATTTCGGCGCAGGCCGCATCTGGCGCCTGACGACCGGGTTTGGCGAGGGCGCGATGGCCTATGCCAAGGCGATGCAGGACCTTGTGGCGCCCCTGGGCGTCGTTCCGGGTGACAACAGTTCCAAGGGGGATTCAGATGTGTCTGTCCTCGGGAAAATGGGTGTGCCTGCCCTCTCCGCAGACCAGGACGGGACCGACTATTTCGACCTGCATCACACGCCGGATGATACGTTTGACAAGATCGATCCGGAGGCGTTCCGGCAGAATGTGGCTGTCTATGCGGCGCTGACCTATGTGGCGGCGGAAACGGGTTGGGATTTCCGCAAGGCGGCAGCGCCTGCGACTGAAGACCAGTAGGCGTGATCGCTGACCGGCAGGCACGCATCGCGGCGAGCCTGGACTCGGTGCATGAAGCCTTGCGTTTCGTGCACCGCGAGTTGGACCAGGTCGCGTCAGATCCCCAGCGCTGGCGGTGGATTTCGGTCGGCGCGGTGATTGCCCTGCAAGGGGCCTTCGTTGCGGCTTTGAGCGGATACGAGACGGCGGAAGAGGGCGATGTCGTCGATCCGTCCTACCCCGAACGCTATGCGCCGGTGACGCTTTTGCTGCGCCGCGCGCGCTCGACAGACTATCTCAATCCTCCGGAAAGACTGGTCCTGACCGGGGCGGCGGCGCGCCGGATCGAGCAGGTCATCGCCTTCCGCAATGGGGTCGTCCATGGGACATCGCGGGACATTCATGGGTATTCCGAGTCCATTCACGGACCATTCCGGGAGACTTTCTCGACCATTCGGCACGTATTGCTGGTCCATCCCGCGTTCGAGCCGGGGCCGCATGGGCTTGTGACCGCCCTGATCGCCGATCAGTTGGCTGCGATCTCGCGCAGGCTTGTGGGCGATGGTTAATGTCCGGGTCATGGTCGCGTGGCATGAATGGCTTTCATGCGACCTGTCCTCCGCCCCCTCGTACTGTCGTGCGCCGCCTTCGCCCTGATC
>TARA_R110002033_G_scaffold1004_1_pt1 | contig 19424 bp, 19 predicted proteins | sample TARA_R110002033 | Tara Oceans TARA_R110002033 (sample SAMEA4397051) | marine metagenome | biome: Polar Biome; feature: [SRF] surface water layer (ENVO:00010504); material: water (ENVO:00002006), including particulate matter (ENVO:01000060) such as... | depth 5 m
AGTTTTCAAGACTGCCGCATTCGACCACTCTGCCATTTCTCCAGTAGTGTCTCATCAGGTTTGTCCTGATTGCGGGTGCAAATATAGAAACCTTTTTTGTATCTAGAAAACCTTTTTTCTTTTTTTTATTTTCTTGTTTTAAATTCATTTTTAGACTGTATTTTTGCAGTATGGAACATTGGTATTACTATGTGCTTTTAGTGGTAGTAGGCTTTATAGTCGGAATTATTAATACCATGAGTGGTGGTGGGTCTTTACTAACGCTTCCGGTACTCATTTTTATTGGTTTGCCTTCCAATGTTGCTAATGGCACCAACCGAATTGCGATTGTTATACAATCTATTTTTAATATTGCAGGATATCAAAGCAAGAAGGCTATTGATAAGTCTTGGTTTCCCATTTATTTGTCCATTTCAGCGACTATAGGTGCAATTATTGGCGCTAAATTGGCCATTGATATAAAGGGAGAGTTGTTTAATAAAATATTAGCGGTTGTTATGGTGACGGTTGTTGGATTTATGGTTTTTAGACCTAAACAGAATTTTTCTCAATTGGCTGATAGGATTACGGGCAAGTATTTAAAATATAGTGTCATTGCTTTTTTCTTTATTGGTATTTATGGCGGATTTATTCAAGCGGGCACAGGTATATTTATTTTATTATTATTGTCTTCAATAAATCATTTAACCTTAATTAAATCGAATATTATAAAAGTAATTGTTATGTTTATTTATACATTGGCAGCACTTTTTATGTTTGGAATGAATTTAAAGTTAGACTGGATTGCTGGATTAACATTAGCATCAGGGCAAGCAGTAGGTGGTTGGTTTACCAGCAGATGGTCCGTAAATAAAGGGGATGGCATTGTAAAAGTATTTTTAGTAATCATGGTTATTGGTATGGCCATAAAATTATGGTTCTTTTAAAAAAATAGTATGGGTAAAATTATAGAGCATTTAAATTGGCGTTATGCCACAAAAAAGTTTGATTCATCAAAAAAACTTTCAAAAGATAAAATTGATATCATAAAAGAGGCTTTTAATCTCACGGCGACGTCTTTCGGGCTTCAAACAATAAGTTTGGTAATCGTCTCGAATGATGATTTGAAAGCGTCTTTGGTTCCTCATGCTTACTATCAGAATCAAGTGTCAGAAGCGTCACACTTATTGGTAATTTGTATTCAGGATGATATTTCAGATTCCGATGTAAATTTGTATTTTAATTCGGTAAAAAACATCAGAAATACTCCGGAAACCATTTTAAATCCATTCAGAAAAAACTTATTAAAAACAATGCAAGGTAAATCTGTTGAAAATCGTCAGCTATGGTCAAAAAATCAAGCCTATATTGCGCTTGGAAATTTAATGACTGTCTGTGCTGTTGAAGGTATCGATTCTTGTCCTATGGAAGGATTTATTCCAGAAAAGTATGATGAAGTTTTAGAATTGAATAAGAAGGGACTTAAATCGGTGTTACTTTTACCTATTGGATATCGCGCAGACGACGATATGTTTGCGACCTTAAAAAAGGTTAGAAAACCGTTAAACGAAACAATTATAGAAATTAAATAATATTATGCCAGGATTTGAATTATTTGGAGAAACAGAACGTAATGAAGTAAATGATGTATTAAAAAGTGGCGTATTAATGCGTTATGGTTTTGACGGTATGCGGAATGGCCATTGGAAGGCAAAGGATTTAGAAGTGGAACTTCAAAATCAGTTTGAAGTAAAATATGCACAATTAGTAAGTAGTGGCACAGCAGCGGTATCCATGTCTTTAGCTATAGCTGGAGTTGGAGCGGGCGATGAGGTAATTATGCCATGCTTTACGTTTGTTGCCAGTTTTGAAGCTATTATGATGCTGGGAGCTATTCCAATATTAGTTGATATTGATGACACGTTAACTTTAGATATAGAAGAAGCTAAAAAAGCGATTACCCCAAAAACCAAGGCTATTATGCCGGTGCATATGTGTGGTAGTATGGCAAATTTACAAGCGTTAAAAACTATTTGTGATGACCATAATCTCGTGTTAGTTGAAGATGCTTGTCAGGCTATCGGAGGAACATATCAAGGGAAAGCCTTAGGAAGTTATGGCGATGTTGGCAGCTTTTCTTTCGATTTTGTAAAAACAATTACCTGTGGTGAGGGTGGTGCTGTTATTACCAATAATGATAAATATGCTCAATTTGCTGATCATTATTCAGATCACGGGCACGATCATGTAGGGAACGATAGGGGGGCAGAAACACATCCGTTTTTAGGATATAATTTTAGGATATCAGAACTTAATGCAGCTGTTGGTTTAGCGCAAGTGAGACGATTAAATGATTTTATTGCTATTCAAAAAAAGCATTATACCATTTTAAGGGATGCTTTATCTGATATTCCAGAGGTTGTATTTAGAACCGTTCCAGAAGGAGGTGAAGAAAACTATTCGTTTTTAAATTTATTTTTACCAAATTTAGAGGTGACCCAAGTCGTATCAAAGGTTTTTAAAGAAGAAGGTATAGATGGTTGTTTTCATTATTATAACAACAATTGGCATTATATAAAAGAATGGAATCATCTAAAAAATTTGAAAACACTTTATCCAGTTTCAGAAGAAATGAAAAAAGGTTTAGAATATCTAAAAACTAAATCTTTTGAAAAGTCTGATTATTTTATAGGTCGTAACTTATCTTGTTTAATAAAACTTTCATGGACAGAAGCAGAAGTCAAGGAAAGAGCAGATAAAATGGTGAACGTAATAAAAACTGTATTAAATTCTTAATAATTCACATAATCAACAATTTCTAACCCATAACCAATTAAACCAATACGCCTGGTTTGTTTAGAATTTGTAATTAATCGTAATTTATGGATGTTAAGATCGTGAAGTATTTGTGCTCCAATTCCAAAATCTCTAGTATCCATATTAATTCTCGGTGCTTTAGATATTGTGTTGGAGATTTGATTTTGTCTTAAAAAATCCAATCGGTTTAGTATATCCATAGATTGTGATTCTTGATTTATAAAGATAATAGCGCCTTTGCCTTCATCATTAATCACTTTAAACATCGCATCAAGTTGTTCGTCAACGTCATTGGTAAGTGTTCCCAAAATATCATTGTTAACTAAAGTTGAATTTATTCGTGTAAGAACAGATTCACTATCTTTCCATTGTCCTTTGGTAAGCGCTATATGAATTTGGTCATTAGTTGTTTGCTTATAAGCTCTCAATCTAAAACTTCCAAAGCGCGTTTCAATTTGAAAATCTTGTTTTTTCTCAATTAAAGAATCGTGTTGCATTCTGTACGCGATTAAATCTTCAATAGAAACAATTTTAAGATCCAGCTTTTTAGCAACTTCAACAAGTTCAGGAAGTCTAGCCATGGTGCCGTCTTCATTCATGATTTCAACAATAACACCAGCAGGTTTTAAACCCGCTAATCTTGCAAAATCAATAGCAGCTTCTGTATGCCCTGTTCGTCTTAAAACTCCTCCTTCTTTGGCTACTAATGGGAAGATATGACCTGGACGAGATAGTTCAAAAGGTTTTGTATTAGGGTTAATAAGAGCTTTTACAGTTTCAGCTCTATCGCTAGCAGAAATACCTGTGGTAACACTACCTCCTCTTAAATCTACAGATACAGTAAAAGCTGTTTCCATATGGTCGGTATTATTACTCACCATCATATTAAGATTCAACTCTTCACATCTGTTTTCTGTTAAAGGAACACAAATAAGCCCTCTACCGTGGGTTGCCATAAAGTTTATCATTTGTGGTGTTACTTTATCAGCAGCAGCTACAAAATCGCCTTCATTCTCTCTATTTTCATCATCTACAACAATAATAACTTTACCATTTCTAATGTCACTAATAGCTTCATGAATGGTATTAAGTTTAAATTGTTTTTTTTGAGTTGGTGTTTTCATTTCTGTTATCATGATGCAAAGATATTGCTTATTTTATACTATCGATACAATTTTGTTTTAAGTCATCGCTAATTTTTCTTTTTAAAAGAAAATAGGATAGAAAATATATGGGCAAACCTAGTATGATTAATATCATGTTCGGTTTTCTTTTTGGCTTTTTAATGGTATTGTAAAATGAGGATATATTGAGGTAGCCTTTTATGTAATATATGACATATAAAAATAGAGAGATAATCCCAATTTGTACAGATGCAGAAGCTAAAGATGGTAGTTTATTATTTTTAAAAACAAAAAATAGAATAATTAGAATGGCTCCAATAGAATAAAGGATTATTGAGAATTTTGAATGATCAATAAAATCGTCGCTAATTTTTTTTGAATTAACATACTCTTCTTTTATTTCAATATGTTCTTTGCGAATAGCTTCTAAATCTAAACCTCTAAAGTTTAAAATTTTAATTGCTTCGTATTTTATTTCTGAAGTATGACCCAGTTCTTCATAATTTTTTATGACTTCAAATAGTTTGTCGTTTGTAAATGATATTAAAAACTTGTAATCTATATCTTCTTTATCTTTAATACCAAATAATTTCTTAATGGGTTCAACAAAGTTACCAAAGCCAAATAACCCTTTGTCTTCAGTAGCTCTTTTAGTTAGAAAAAAGCCCAGGGGTAGCATGATTAATGTTGAAAACCAGGTTGCTATTACAGGATTTAAACCGCCACTTTTCGCACTATTTGTCGCAAAAATACCTATAAAGTGATACGTTAAAAATAGTAAAATAGCAATAACCATAGGCAATCCAATACCTCCTTTTCGTATTAAGGCGCCAAGAGGAGCACCAACAAAAAATAAAATAATACAAGCAAAACCTAAGGCAAGCTTTTCGTGTAATGCGATGATGTGTTTATTAAAATTACTTTCTGACAGTTTAAAGGTATTTTCCCTTCTAGTGATGTCTAAATTTGAACTTTTAATAGAATTTGTTGCAATTCGTAATATTTGAGATTTATTTTGAGTTTCAAAAAGATCTAAAATATTTCCGAAATACATAGAATCATTTTTTGTAGTATCAACTTCTTTTAAAATAGGCTTTTTTGACTTTTGTTTTAATGAAGGGGTTATACTGCGGTTATACAATCTTTCAGAAAAATCCTTGTATTCTTTATCATATTGTTGCGATAATGAATCAAGTGTGTAATTCAAATCGCTAATATTAAGCATGTTGTACTTATTTGTGATAGACTTATCATCTAAATCATCTTCATTATTAAGAGACGATATATCAATGTTAATTATGTATTTGTCAAATTTACTTTTTGCAAAAGGTACTTTTTTCCTTGCAGCGATACTTTTTGGGTGCATATCACTATAATAATTGCCATCAAAAAGTACAAGCTTTAATACATTAGAAGTATCAGCAGAAATGAGTTCTCCCGATTTTGCTTTGATAGTAGTGGCATTAGTTCTGCCGTCATCTCCTTTAATATGAATAATGACATTTTGCAGGTATTGTTCATTATCTCCTGTCTTGTCACTAAATTTTATGTTATATCCTGTTTCTCCTACTTCGTTAAATTGTCCTTTAGCAAGTAACATAGCTGGTTTAAGTTTAGCTATATTTCTTCTAAGGTTATATGAGTTGTATTCTGCCCATGGAATGACATTATTAGAAAAGAAAAACGTCGTAATTCCTAAAATAACAATAAAAATACTTAATCCAGACATGGCTCTCATTAGTGAGATTCCTGTGGATTTCATGGCAGCAAATTCATAGTTTTCAGCAAAATCTCCAAATACCATTATTGATGATAACAAAATGGTTAGAGGTAATACCAGAGGAATAAGCTTTGGCATGAAGTAAATTAAGAATTTAAAAATGATCATAACATCCAAGTCCTTTCCAGCTAGTTCACGTATGTATAGCCAAATGGTCTGTAATACAAAAATCAGCATGAGTATTAAAAACACGCTGATAAAAGTTTTAAGGTAGGAGGTTAGTATGTAACGGTCTAATATTTTCAAGTGCTACCTAATCTAGTTTATTTATGTAGTAATCTTTATATTTAGCAGCGTCAAAGTTAAATAAGGTTTTTGATAAAGGCTCATTTGTTTTAAAAGAATTCACAGTAAGCGTTGTCTTAGTGCCGTTTTTTCCTATTTGAATCAAATTATAGATATGCTTTGTTTGCGAATCTATTCCTAGTAGAATATATTTTATATCGGAATTAGAATCAATGGGAATTAATTTTACATATTGAATTTTTCTTCCTTTCACATCTTGAATGATATCCATACTACTTGTATAGCCATTTTCATAAAAAGATAACATTTTACTCGGCGCTACAATATCGTCATCATCGTCGTGTTTTGTTGAAATGGTGACTTCTTCATCTTCAGGACTTATGTTATAAAGAGTTTTTCCATCAAATATACGTGTTATACCAAGAATGTTTAACTTATATTTATCTCCTTCTAAAACAACATCACCTCTTGTTTCTTGTTTTATATTTTCCTCAGTGTTTTCAAGTACATATTTAAAGTCGATAGATATATTTTCATAACTATTAACTTTATCAGAGACTTCTTTTAACAATGTTTTTCCACTTTTTTGAGCAAAACTGTTAATGCTAAGTAATACAATGAATGATACTATTAAATGCTTCATTTTTGATTTAAATTATTTTATACGTTTTCGTTTTTTAATAGATTATCTAATGATGTTAAATCTGGCACCAATACCTGTCTTGCTTTGCTACCTTCAAAAGGACCAACAATCCCAGCGGCTTCCAATTGATCAATCAATCGTCCGGCTCTATTATATCCTAATTTAAGTTTTCGTTGTAATAATGATGCAGACCCTTGTTGGGCAGTTACAATAACTTCTGCAGCTTCCCTAAATAGTTTGTCTCTTTCTGAGATATCTATATCAAGACTTGTGCCGCTTTCTTCACCAACATATTCTGGTAAAATAAATGCTTCTGGGTAAGCTTTTTGAGAGCCAATAAATTCCGTTATTTTTTCAATTTCTGGTGTGTCAACAAATGCACATTGTACACGAATTAAATCGTTACCTTGTGTAAATAGCATATCACCTCGTCCAATAAGTTGATCGGCGCCAGAGCCATCTAAAATGGTTCGTGAATCTATTTTAGAAGTTACTCTAAAAGCAATTCGAGCAGGGAAATTAGCCTTAATAATACCTGTTATTACGTTAACAGATGGACGTTGTGTAGCTATGATTAAATGGATACCAATGGCACGTGCCAATTGTGCTAAACGGGCAATAGGAGTTTCTACTTCTTTACCGGCGGTCATAATCAAATCGGCAAATTCATCAATTACTAAAACTATGTATGGTAAAAATTGATGACCATCGTTTGGGTTTAGTTTTCGTGCTTTAAACTTCACATTATATTCGGCAATATTTCGGCATAATGCGTTTTTAAGTAGCTCATAACGATTATCCATTTCAATACATAATGAATTCAATGTATTGATTACTTTGGTGTTATCTGTTATGATAGCATCCTCGCTATCCGGCAATTTTGCAAGATAATGACGTTCAATTTTATTAAAAAGTGTTAACTCTACTTTTTTAGGATCTACTAAAACAAATTTAACTTCAGCAGGATGTTTTTTATATAGAAGTGAAGTCAAAACTGCATTTAAACCCACCGATTTTCCTTGGCCTGTAGCACCAGCCATCAATAAGTGAGGCATTTTAGCAAGATCGACGACAAATGTTTCGTTACTAATTGTTTTTCCTAAAGCAACAGGTAATTGCATTTCAGAACCCTGAAACTTTTTAGAGGCAATAACAGAGCGCATAGAAACAATAGTGGCATTTTTATTAGGAACTTCTATCCCAATGGTTCCTTTTCCAGGAATTGGCGCAATAATACGTATTCCTAAAGCAGAAAGTGATAAAGCAATGTCATCTTCTAAATTCTTAATTTTTGAGATTCTTACACCAGCATTGGGCACAATTTCGTAAAGAGTTACGGTTGGCCCTATGGTTGCTTTAATACTTGCTATACCAATATTATAATTGTTTAAGGTTTCAACAATTTTATTTTTGTTATTTTCTAATTCCTCTTGATTTATGGTAATACCTTCAGAATCATATTTTTTCAGTAAATCTAGATGCGGAAATTGATAGTTACCTAATTCTAAAGTAGGATCGAATAGTCCATAGTCTTCAACCAATTTATTTGCTAGATTGTCAGTTTCAGAAAGTTCTTCGGCTACTTTTTCTACAATCATTTCTAAGTCATCTTCTTCCTCCTCAACTGGTTTTATTTCTACTTTTAAATCGGTTTTTGGTTTAGATTCTTTCTTTTTGTCTGAAGAAGAGCCCTCAAGAGAGATTTCGTAAGCAGATTTGATAGCTTCAGCTTCTAAAGATAAATCGTTATCTAAAGCAATATTATATTCTTCATTATCAGTATCAAATTCATTTTTGATGTCTTTTTTAGCTGATTTAAATAACCTAGTAAAGCTGTCTGTTGTAATTTTAAAACGAACAGCAAGAAAGGTTATTAATAGAAAAAGAAGTAAAAATGACGTTCCAATTTTTCCTAAATAATCTTGTAAAAAGGTATTACTTTCAAAACCAATAGTTCCGCCAAGTGTATCATTATAAGAAGTGAAAAATCCAAAAAAAACAGACAACCAAATAATAGTTAGAATACCCCAAAACCAATGTTTTCTCAATTTAGCTTTACTAGTATCTAAAAGAACATAAACTCCTGAAAGCATAATTAAACCTGAAAAAATAAACGAAGATACGCCGAATCCGCGCTGGATAAAAAAGTTACTTAACCACGCACCAGATTTGTTTAACCAATTGCCGGCTTTTATTTTTCTTGATGTAAAATTAGAAAGGGTACTTTGGTCTATATCTCCTGTAAAGAAAAAAGAAACAAATGCAATACAAAGTAAAATACCAAAAATGACTAAAAAACTACCCAAAATTAACTTTTGTTGGTTGGATAGTTTTAAGCTAAATGGTTTCTTTTTTTCTTTTGGAGTCTTACTAGTTCTCGTTTTCTTCTTCGCCATTAATGCGCTGTTATTTTAAACAAAAATACAAATTACTAGCATTAACGAAACTTTATTTTAAAAAATTGCAGAACTAGTTGTTTGTGAGCAATTAATAAAAATGGCATTGAGAGAATTTTATGTTTTATAATACTAAAAAAGTTTACTGATTTTTGGAATATATATGATTAAGCCAATAATAATAGCTGTAAGCGACGTTATAAAAACGGCACCAGCAGCTATATCTTTTATAAGGCCAATTTTGCTATGTTTTTCTGGATGTATAAAATCGGCCATTTTTTCAATAGCCGTATTTATTCCTTCCGTGCCCATCACCAATCCTATAACAAGAAACTGAATCATCCATTCTATACTTGAAATATTAAAATAGAAACCCATTGCTGTCACTAAAACAGAAATTACAAACTGGATTTTAATATTAGTTTCTGTTTTTAGAAGGCATACAACTCCCTTAAAGGCAAATCCTATACTTTTTAATCGATTGATAAAAAAAGATTCCTTCGAGTTCATATGTAAATGATAATATATTTACTTTAAAGCTTCTAATGCAGCAGAATAATTGGGTTCATTAACTGTTTCACTTACTTGTTCTGTATAAGTAATAACGCCATTTTCGTTAATTACAACCACAGATCTTGATAGTAATGCTTCTAAAGGGCCTGTAATAAAATCAACGCCATATGTTTTTCCAAAACTTCCATCTTTATAATCAGATAAGCTAATAACATTGTCTAAACCTTCAGCGCCACAAAAGCGGCTATGTGCAAATGGTAAGTCTTTAGATATACAAAGTACTTTAGTGTCTTTAAGTTCACTAGCTTCTTTATTAAATTGTCTTACAGACTGCGCACATGTTCCTGTATCAATACTTGGGAAAATATTGAGCACTATTTTGCTGCCTTTAAAATCGCTTAAAGTTTTTGTTGATAAATCTGTTGCTGTTAATTTAAAATCAGGTGCAGTAGTACCAACTTTAGGTAGGTTTCCTGATGTTTCAATTGCGTTTCCTTTAAGAGTTACTGTTGCCATAATAATATTTTTATATAACTGTAAAAATATGAATAAATCATAGATGTTTTAGGTGTCAACCAAACGAATATCTTTTTTTTGACTAGTTTTTGTAATTTAGGGTATTCTTTTTTAGTTAAAGTTATGATAAACTGTTATTTTGTTTAATAAATCATTATATTTGTTAAACAAAATATATAAGCTATGAAAAAGAAAAAATTATTTAAAGCAGTTCTTATTGCTTTTACTTTAGTTGTAAGCAGCTCTTTGTTTGCTCAAACAAAAAATATTGTTGAAACTGCTATGACTTCACAAGATCATACGACTCTTGTTGCTGCAGTTAAAGCTGCTGACTTAGTAGGGGTATTGTCAAGTGACGGACCTTTTACTGTATTTGCACCAACCAATGAAGCATTTGCTAATCTACCGGAAGGAACACTAGATTCTTTATTAAAACCAGAAAACAAGGCTACACTGCAAGCTATTTTGAAATATCACGTAGTGGCAGGAAAATTTATGGCTGCCGATGTTATTGATTTAATTAATAAGAACGATGGAAAAGCAACTATTAAAACAGTTAATGGTGAAAGTTTAATTGCCTGGATGAAAGATGGAGCTGTTTATATCAAGGATGCAAAAGGCAATTCGGCAAAAGTTACAACGGCAAATTTAGATACGACTAATGGCGTAATTCATGTTATTAATTCTGTATTATTGCCCATGTAATTGAGCAATGTAACAATTGTTTGATTAAAAAAACCTCTTCATTACGAAGAGGTTTTTGATTTTTATAACTTAAAACTTAAGTATCAATTGGTCTTATAACCCATTTCATAAAACTATATAGAATGTTATTTTTTTTATAAAATTTGATTCTATTCTTTCTTTTGATAAGTAATTCTTAACTTTAGTAATTAAGAATTAAGACACTATATATTTAAGATTATGAACGATTCAAAAAAAGGAAAATGCCCTGTAATGCATGGGGGAAATACTACTACAGAAAAGTCCGTTATGGATTGGTGGCCTAATGCATTAAATCTTGACATTTTACATCAGCACGACACAAAAACCAACCCATTAGGGAAAGGTTTTGATTATCGAGAGGAATTAAAAAAATTAGATGTTGAAGCTCTTAAAAAAGATCTTCATAATTTAATGACGGACAGCCAAGATTGGTGGCCCGCAGATTGGGGTCACTATGGCGGATTGATGATTCGTATGGCTTGGCACGCTGCAGGATCTTACAGGATTTCAGATGGACGTGGAGGCGGAGGTACAGGAAACCAACGTTTTGCACCACTTAATTCATGGCCAGATAATGTAAGTTTAGATAAAGCAAGACGATTACTTTGGCCAATCAAGAAAAAATATGGGAATAAAGTTAGTTGGGCAGATTTAATCATTTTAGCGGGAACTATTGCTTATGAAAGTATGGGCTTAAAAACCTATGGATTTGCTTTTGGTCGTGAAGATATTTGGGGGCCCGAAAAAGACACCTATTGGGGTGCCGAAAAAGAATGGTTGGCTCCAAGTGATGAACGTTATGAAAATGTAGATAATCCAGAATCGATGGAAAATCCATTGGCGGCTGTTCAAATGGGATTAATTTATGTAAATCCTGAAGGTGTAAATGGTAAGCCGGATCCATTGAAAACCGGAGCTCAAGTGCGTGAAACCTTTAAACGTATGGCTATGAATGATGAAGAGACTGTTGCTTTAACAGCTGGAGGTCATACGGTAGGAAAGACGCATGGTAATGGTGATGCTAATATTTTAGGACCTGCGCCTGAATCTGCCCCAGTAGAAGAACAAGGATTTGGATGGGCAAATCCAACAAGAACTGGGAAAGGACGAGATACAGTAACCAGTGGATTAGAAGGTGCCTGGACAACACACCCTACAAAATGGGACAATGGCTTTTTTGAAATGTTATTTAATCATGAGTGGGAATCACGTAAAAGTCCAGCAGGTGCCTGGCAATGGGAGCCAGTAAACATTAAAGAAGACGATAGGCCAGTAGATGTGGAAGATATGACTACACGTCACAACCCAATGATGACCGATGCAGATATGGCGATGAAAGTGGACCCGATTTATAAAGGGATTTCTTTGAAGTTTATGAATGATTTTGATGCGTTTTCAGATGCTTTTGCACGAGCATGGTTTAAGTTGACGCATCGTGATATGGGGCCAAAAGAACGCTACTTCGGACCAGACGCACCGAAAGATGATTTGATTTGGCAAGATCCAGTTTCAACTGGTAAGAAAGATTATGACGTAGAAGCAGTAAAAGCAAAAATAACAAATTCAGGGTTGAGTATTTCTGAAATGGTTTCTACTGCTTGGGACAGTGCAAGAACGTTTAGAGGATCTGATTTTAGAGGAGGTGCCAATGGTGCTCGAATTCGTTTAGCGCCTCAAAAAGACTGGGAAGGAAACGAACCAAAAAGATTATCAAAAGTATTATCTATTCTTGAGCCTATTGCGACTGAGTTTGGAATTAGTGTTGCAGATACTATTGTTTTGGCCGGAAATATAGGAGTAGAACAAGCGGCTAAAAATGCTGGTTTTGATATTACGGTTCCATTTGCACCTGGTCGTGGTGATGCTACTGATGAAATGACAGATGCTGAATCTTTTGAACCACTAGAGCCTTTAGCCGATGGCTACAGAAATTGGCAGAAAAAAGATTATGTGGTAAGTTCAGAAGAATTAATGCTTGACCGTACTCAATTAATGGGGCTTACAGCTCCAGAAATGACTGTATTGGTTGGAGGTATGCGCATGATGGAAACTAATTATGGTGGTACAAAGCATGGCGTGTTTACAGAGAATAAAGGCGCATTAACAAATGATTTTTTCGTGAATCTTACTGATATGGATTATAAATGGAAATCAACTGGAAATGGTCTTTATGAAATTTGTAATCGAAAAACAGGTGAAGTAAAATGGACGGCAACAAGAATAGACCTTGTGTTTGGTTCTAATTCTATTTTACGTGCTTATGCCGAGGTGTATGCTCAAGATGACAATAAAGAGAAATTTGTCAACGACTTCGCAGATGCTTGGGTTAAAGTGATGAATTCAGATAGATTTGATTTAGCTTAAAACTTCTGAGACATATATTAAAAAAAAAGCCACTTTTCAAAAACTGAGAAGTGGCTTTTTTTATATTAATTAAATATTATTTGTCTATTGATCCTAATACGCGTTTCATAAACGTATTAAGAGCTTCCTTTTTAGGAGTACCATCTTTAATCATTTTATTAACTTCAACAGCACCATATAAATTGGAAATAAGCTCACCAATAACATCTAATTCTTCATCTTTTAATGATGGAACTTCTGTTAATGCTTCAAGAGTTTCTATAGTTTCTATAATAAAATCTTCATCGTTTTCCTCGATAAATTGAGTAAGATGTTTAATAACAGGTAATTTCATAATACGTTGTTGTTATTGGTTATAAGGTGTTTTTAAGATAAGTTTTGATTAAAAAACCCCGTCAACCAATTCTTTTAAAACTTCAAATTTGTTGGTTTGAACCTGATTTACAAAAGTTCCGTTTTTAAAGGTAGCAAACGTTGGTAAATTATCAACAGTTGCCATTTTACGTGATTCTGGAAATTTTTCAGCATCAACAATTAAGAAGCTTGCATCTTCATGTTCCGATGCTAACTTTTTGAATTTTGGTTTCATAATTCTGCAGTTACCACACCAACTAGCAGCATATTGAACTACTACAACATCATTTGATGAAACTAATTCGCTTAAATTATCTTGATTTAATTCTTGAAACATAATTATTATTTTTTATGGTTACGAGTTATACGATAAAGAAGCAATCTTTATGTCTTTTTAAAAGATTGCTTCATTTTACATATTCATAACAATTTTTAGTGTGTAGCTAAATATGCTGCAGTTCCTTTAGCGTTTGCAGCCATAGCATCTTTACCTTCTTCCCAGTTTGCAGGACAAACTTCACCATTTTTTTGAACGTGTGTTAAGGCGTCAATGATACGTAAAAACTCATTTACATTTCTACCAATTGGCATATTATTGATGCCTTCATGTTGAACAACACCATCTTCGTCAATAATGTAAGTAGCTCTATATGTTACATTGTCACCTTCAACAGTTACTACACCAGTTTCTTCATTGTATTGCTCATTAGTAATATCTAAAATTCCTAATGTAGATGCTAAATTTCTGTTTGAATCAGCTAAGATTGGATACGTAACACCTTCAATACCACCATTATCTTTAGGAGTATTTAACCAAGCGAAGTGAACTTCTGGAGTATCACAAGATGCACCAATTATGATGGTATTGCGTTTTTCAAACTCGCTCATAGCTGATTGAAATGCGTGCAATTCAGTTGGACAAACAAATGTGAAATCTTTTGGATACCAAAATAAGATTACTTTTTTCTTGTTGCTAACAGCTTCTTCTAGAACGTTTACTTTAAAAGTATCGCCCATTTCATTCATTGCGTCAACGTTTAAATTTGGAAATTTTTTTCCTACAAATGCCATGTGTTTTTATATTTAATTGTTAATAATTTTCGACACACAAATATAATACACAATGCAAAATTTTAACTTACAAGAAATTTTTAATTCTTATATTATTATAGTTTTTAGTTATGGCAATCTATTTTTTGAATAATTTAATTCTATTTAGAAGTGAGTTTTCTGATTTTTATATTAAAATAAGCGAAGATTAATGTCATTATCGGACTTATTAAGTTGAAAAAAGCATAGTAAACATATTCCCCAGTACCAACGCCTAATGTTTTAGATTGATAGGCGCCTCCAGTATTCCAAGGGAATAAAATAGACGTTACGGTTCCAGAATCTTCTAAAGTTCTACTTAAGTTTTCGGGAGCAAGACCTTTGTCTTTAAATGCTTTTTGATACATTTTTCCTGGAACTACAATGGCTAAGTATTGGTCACTTGCCGTTCCATTAAAGAAAATACATGTAAATGTTGTACTTGCAAATAGCCCAAATGTAGATTTTGCGATTTTTAGTATGCTATCACTTATTTTTTGTAAGGCACCAATTTCTTGCATGATACCACCGAAAAACATAGCACACAGAATAAGCCAGATAGTTGATAACATTCCACTCATTCCACCAGAAGAAAATAATTCGTTTTCATCTAAAATAGCATTTCCGGACGGTATATATATACTGTTGGTCATGGCGTTCATAACTCCTTTATAAGCCGAATTAAAATTAAAAGTATCACTTTCTGCTACTTTCATTATAATTTCTGGTTGAAAAATAACAGCAAAAATCCCAGCTAAAATGGTTCCGATAAACAGAGCAGTTAAAGGTTTAGCTTTTCTAACAATTAAAACTATAACGACAATAGGAACTATAAAAAGCAACGGTGTTATGTTAAACGTATTTTGAATACTGTTAATTAGTGCAAAGTTGTCCTGCAGTTCTGCAGCTTCATGTTGAAATCCTAAAACAAGAAAAATAATAAGTGTAATTATTATAGTAGGTATAGTGGTGTATGCCATGTATTTTACATGTGTAAAAACATCGGTTCCAGCCATGGCAGGTGCTAAATTTGTTGTGTCACTTAAAGGAGACATTTTATCGCCAAAATAAGCTCCCGATAAGACAGCGCCAGCTATCATCCCTAACGGAAATCCTAATGCTTTTCCTATCCCCATGAGTGCAATACCAATTGTTGCTGTTGTAGTCCATGAACTTCCTGTGGCTAATGAAATAATGCAGCAAATAACTAATGCAGCAGCTAAAAAGAACGTCGGATTTAAAATTTTAAGCCCATAAAAAATCATGGTAGGTATAATACCGCTTATTAGCCAAGTGCCAGCTAATGCACCTACCATCAATAAAATAAAAATGGCAGAACCAGTTGATTTTACGTTGTCAACTACGGCTTCAAGCATATCGCTGTAACTTATGTTTTTTATAAATCCAATAACGGCAGCAACGACACCAGCAAAAATTAAGGCAAATTGATTAGGTCCGCTGGTAGCATCATCTTTATAAATATATACGTTATACGCTAATAAAATAACTAATACAATAATCGGGATAAATGCTTCCCATAAGCGGAGTCTTTTGTTTTTATGAAGTTTTATATTGTCTGTTTTGATGTCTAGAATATCATTCTTTTTTTGCATTGGTATTTTTTTTCAAGTTGTAATGTTACGCTTTTAGAATAAAAATAGCAAATACAAAAAAAGCCAAAATGAATATTTTGGCTTTAAATAAAATTTATTAAGAAAGTTTTTTTAGCTCAAAATATGAAGTTGTTTCATGCACTGATTCATCATTTGATACGTTCTTTCTATATCGTCATCCAATCCAATAGAAAATCGTATTAAACCGTCGCTTAATCCCATTTCTTTTTGTTCTTCTTCAGGAATTTCACTTGATGTTGAACTTCCTGGAGCACTAAATAATGTTTTGTAAAAACCTAAACTTACTGCCAGATAACCAAGATTGTTGTTTTGCATCAGTTCCATGAGTTCATTGGCTTTGTCTAAACTGCCAACATCGATAGTCATCATGCCACCAAAACCAAATTCATCATTTATCATGCTTTTGTAAAGGTTGTGAGAAGGATGCGATTCTAAACCAGGATACACAGTTTTTAAACCATCTTGTTCAAATTTTTCAGCTAAATATTTGGCATTTTTACTGTGTTGTTTTACACGTAAATGCAACGTCCTTAAGTTTTTCATAATAGAGGCTGCTCTTAAACTATCCATGGTTGAACCTAGCAACATACAGGCACCATCATTAACACTTCGTAATTGATTGATAAATTCTGTAGTGCTGCAAATAACACCACCAACCGTGTCATTAGTTCCATTAATAAACTTAGTTAGACTATGAATAACCACATCGGCTCCTAATTTTGCTGGAGATAATGTTAATGGTGAAAACGTGTTATCTACGACTAATTTAATATTATGTTTTTTAGCAATTTTAGATAGTTCTGCAATGTTGGCAATTTCTAATAACGGGTTGCTAACGGATTCACAATAAATCATTTTTGTATTCTTGGTAATAGCAGCTTCAACAACCTCTGGTTTTGTAATATCTACAAAAGAGGTATTAATATTAAGTCGTGGCGCAAAGTTTTTCAAAAACGCATAGGTTCCGCCATAAATGGTTCTGCTACTCACCATATGGTCGCCTGCACCACAAATTTGAAACATAACAGGAGTAATAGCACCCATACCAGATGCTGTTACATGAGCCATTTCGGTTCCTTCCATGGCAGCAATAGCTTCACCTAAATATAAATTACTAGGCGATGAATGTCTGGAATATAAATAACAACCTTCTGCCTTACCTTCAAACGTATCAAACATTTTTTTAGCAGATAAGAATGTGTACGTGGCCGAATCTGAAATTGATGGATTAACACCACCAAATTCGCCAAAGTGTTGTAGATCCTGAATATTATTTGCGGGTTTAAAAGACATAGTTTTAAGTTTTGAATTCAATCAAATATGAATAAATTTAGATTAAAATACAATATATAGTCTTATATTTAGATAATAAAACTATATATTAGTATTTTTATAGATTATTGATAATCAATAGTTCGTTTTAACGTATTATTAATGAAAATTTTTCAACTATGGTATTAGATGCAATTGATGCGCAATTATTAGGCTATTTACAGCAGGACTCTAAGCAGACTAACAAGGAACTGTCTAACAAACTTAACCTTTCGGTAACGGCTGTTTATGAGCGAATTAAAAAGCTTGAAAAAGGAGGAGTCATAAATAAATATGTTGCCTTAGTTAAAAAGGAACAGATAGACAAAGCCTTTGTGGCATTTTGCCATATTAAACTTATTCAGCATACGCAGGAGTATGTGGTTAAATTTGAAAAGGAAGTTGCTACTATTAATGAGGTGTTAGAGTGTTATCATATTAGTGGCGATTACGACTATTTATTAAAAGTATTGGTTAAGGATATGCACGCTTTTAGAGAATTTATGGTTAATAAATTAACAAGTATTAATCATATTGGGAGTACGCATAGTATGTTTGTAATTAATGAAGTAAAGCACACTACAGCAATAACTATTTGATATGTTATCAAGAAATTATAAAGGTATTGAGTTAGGCATTATTTTTTTTATATTACCAATAAGTTTTGCTTTTCCGTTTTCTATTTGGATAAAGTTGAGTATTGGTTTTATAGGATTTATTTATATCCTATATATGTTGCTAAAAGTTGAGCATAATACATTTAAAATAGCTCCTAATTTAAATTGGAAAGTGTTTTGGAAAGAGACTATTATAAAACTTTTAATCATTTCTGTGTTAACGAGTCTTTTTGTTTGGTTAACCAATAAAGATGCGCTTTTCAATGTGTTAATCAATAAACCAAAGTTGTGGGTTTTTATTGTATTTATTTACAGCGTTTTTTCAGTGTATCCTCAAGAATTAATTTACAGAACATTTTTCTTTCAACGCTATGAGTCATTATTTAAAAGTAAAAACCAGTTACTAATTTTAAACGCTATTGTGTTTTCATTAGGCCATATTTTTTTTAGAAACACTCTCGTTCTTGTGTTAACATTTTTGGGAGGTTTATTATTTGCGTTCACTTATAATAAAACAAAATCAACACTTTTAGTTTCAATAGAACATGCCATTTACGGAAGTTGGTTGTTTACGGTGGGTATGGGAGCTATGTTGGGATTTCCAAGTTAGTTTTTATTAGGCTTTTTTATCTAATGTTTTTTATTATTTTTATGAAGAAATAATTACCAAATTAGACAATGAAAAAAACGAGTTTATTTTTATTAGGAATTATTATAGGTGCTTTTGCAACTTATTTTTTTTGTCCCAGACAAGTTGATACACATGTTGAAAAAATTGTAAAACCAAAAGGGGTAATTAATCAAGAAACTGCTAAAGAATTAAATGCAAATTGGACCCTCCATAGAAAACAGGCAGTAGATTCTGCAGCCCAAAAGCAAGGGATAAAAAAAGATGATCGTTCTGTATGGTGGTCTTTAGAAGATGTAGAAAATTATTTAGCTTATGCTAAAAACCAAGCAGATAGTTTAGGCTATGACATGAATGGTATTCGCGTTTATCTTGGTGTTTACGGAAAAAACGCGGGGCAAGCTAAAAAAGATTTAACAACTATGTTTTTGGTTCCAACGGGTAAAATTTCTAAGTCTCAAGCGAGTAGTATTATATTATCTTTTTCAGACAGTGATTTACCAATCGACCCTCTAAATGATGGTCAAGGTGGATCAGAGGGTTATCCACAATAAAACTAATGGGCGAGTTTTTACAGAAAAATTATTCATTACTTATAGGCCTTCTTGAGTTTATAGCTGCTGTAACTGGATTATTAGTTTATAAAAAATTCAAACTAACTAATGCTAAATATTTTATTTGGTTTTT
>TARA_R110002033_G_scaffold10857_21_pt1 | contig 19383 bp, 17 predicted proteins | sample TARA_R110002033 | Tara Oceans TARA_R110002033 (sample SAMEA4397051) | marine metagenome | biome: Polar Biome; feature: [SRF] surface water layer (ENVO:00010504); material: water (ENVO:00002006), including particulate matter (ENVO:01000060) such as... | depth 5 m
AGAGACAATATGTGCGAAATTAGTAAGGCTCTCATTTTGGCTCTTTGTAACCTCTACCAAAGCTTCTAATTTATTCTTTGATTCAATACTATTGGTGATATCCAAAAATTGAACAATGGCATGACTTGGTTTCTCATTTAAATCTCTTACAGGTGTAACCCCAATAATAGCGTGTACTACATTTCCATCTTTATGAAAGTATCTTTTTTGCAATTGTAAATTATTATTATTGTCACTGAATACTTTAGATTTAAAAACTTCACTACTACTTAAATCATCTGGATAAGTAATATCTGTAGTTTTCATTTTTAGTAATTCTTCTTCTGAATACCCTAAGCTTTTAGATAAGCTTTTATTTACTTTTATCCATTTAAGTTCAGGGCTTACAAGTGCCATACCAATAGAAGAGTGTTCAAAAGTTTCTGCAAAAGTTTCAGTGCTCTTGGCTAGTTTAAGTTCTGCACTTCGCAATTCTGTAATATCCCAGTTTGCACCTGTCATTTTAATAGCTTTACCATTAAAATCTTTAATTGTTTTAGAGAGACCTTTAATATGTTTAACTGAGCCATTCTTATGCTTTATTCTAAACTCTTCATCAAAATCTTTAATTCCATTTATGGCGTCATTAGTAGCTGTTAGTGCCTTTTCCTTATCTTCTGGATGTATAGTTGATGACCAAGCTTCGAAAGCTCCTGAAAACTGATCTTCTTTTACATCAAAAATTTTATACATTTCTTGATCCCATATTAATTCATTTTCTAAAAGATCATATTCCCATGTTCCAATTTTCGCTGTTTTGGTGGTAATTTTAAGGCGCTCGGTAATCTCTTTATGTGCTAACTGAACTTTTTTACGTTCATCAATATCTTGAAAAGTACCAACTAGTCTTGAAGCATGACCGTTTACTAATTCTACCTCACCTTTTGCAGAAACCCAAACTTCATTCCCTTTCGCGGTTACAATTATTAATTCTGTATCAAACGGTTTACCATCAGCAATTGCTGCACCTACTAATTTGGTAATATTATCTCTATGAGTCCCTTCTTTGTAAAAGTTAATTCCGTCCTCTAAGTTGGGTGTGAAATTTTCATCAACTTCATGAATGTCTTTAGTAGTTTTGGTCCAGTTAATCAATCCGGTTTTTAGATCAAGTTCCCAGCAGCCTATTCTGGCAACTTCTTCTGCTTTGTGAAGGAGTTCAATTTCTTTTTTATCTACAGTTATATCATCTAAAAACACTATTGCTCCATCAAAACCATTAGTATCATAAGTTGATGGTAGAATTTTCCATTTTAACCACTGTATTTTTCCACTGGGCAAAACAAATTTTTGCCCGTGGTTAATATCCTCTTTCCCTTTAACTCCATTTTCAAGCGCAGTTTTGAAAAAATCGGGTGTTTCTATAGTTACATCAAAAAGATGTTTGTCGATAATATCGTTGTCGTTTAAGGTAAATTTACGCAGCCACTGGTTAGAGTAGCTAATAAAGTTTAACTTAGTATCGACGATAGCAATTGCATTGGGGGACTCTTTTAAAAGAAAGTCAACGGCCAGTGTTTTCAAAAGTTATTGATTTAAATTTAAAGGTACATATTTCCTTTAAGGTAAGAAAAAATAGTTGGTAAGTAAGAAAATACTTCATGATTTAATCACTTTTTTTCTAAATTTTATAGGATTTTTAATAAAGTAAGATTATGAACGAGTTTTTTTTTAAGGCCATTAGAGAGGGTAGTTTTAATGAGGTTAAATCTATGTTAGAAAAGAACCCTGTACTTATTAACAGTAAAGACACTAGAGGTTCAACCCCATTAATTTTGGCTACATACTATGATGAAATGGAGATTGCAACGTTGCTTTTAGACAAGGGAGCTAAAATTGATGCTGTAGACGCTTCTGGAAACACTGCTTTAATGGGTGTTTGTTTTAAAGGTTTTACAGATATTGCAAAATTGCTGATTGAGAAAGGTGCGCAATTGAATGAAAGAAACGCAATGGGTGCAACTTGCCTTATTTATGCGGCACAATTTAACCGTTTGGAAATAGCCAAATTATTAATGGCAAATGGTGCGGATAAAACAATTAAAGATAATAGGGGAAATACAGCATTGGATCACGCAAAAACTCAGGGTTTAAATGCTTTTATAGATATGCTTGAATAATATGTATGGCACAAGAAAAAGGTAATTTGAAAATAGCTCTAATTCAGTCTGCATTACATTGGGAAAATCCAAGTGCCAATAGGAAAATGTTCAGTGCTAAAATTGAACAAATTGTAGAAGATGTTGACTTAATTGTTCTTCCAGAAATGTTTTCAACAGGCTTTACCATGTCTCCAGAGAATATTAAAAATGAAGAAGGGTCAATTACATTGAGTTGGATGATGGATATTGCTGCCAATATAAATAGCGCAATAGTAGGCAGTATTGTATTTAATGAGGATGATACTCATTACAATAGACTTTTCTTTGTAGAACCCAATGGAAAATATGTTACATATGACAAGAGACATACTTTTACTTTGGCAGGAGAGCATGAAAAATACACCGCAGGTAATAAAAGATTAATTGTTAATTATAAGGGATTTGCCATTTGTCCATTAATCTGTTATGATCTTCGTTTTCCTATATGGAGTAGAAATACAGAGGATTTTGACATTCTATTATATGCTGCAAATTGGCCAACCCCAAGAATTAATGCATGGGATGCTCTTTTAAAAGCACGTGCCATTGAAAATATGGCATATTGTATTGGTGTAAATCGTGTTGGAGCCGACGGATTAGGACATAATTACCCTGGTCACTCAAGTTTATATGACCCTCTTGGGGAATTAATTTCCCTTTCAAAAAAAGAAGAGGTGCTAATTGTTGATGTCGTTAAGAATGAAATAGATTTAATACGGAATAAACTACCCTTTTTAAATGATAGGGATAGGTTTAGTCTATTAGATTAAATGTCTCTATTTTTTCCCAGTTAGCCCGTAATTCTATTAATGTAGGATAATAACTTATTTTCTCAGGTTGTCTTTTTTCTAAGAAACTACCTGTATCCCATTTTCCATTTTCGTTATTGTCGAATATTACACGAGCTTGGTATTTACCAGGATTTAAATTGTCAAAAACATATTGCTGCGGTTCGGTAGCGTAAATCTCGCGTTGTATAGCGCCCTTTTCGTTCGTTAGCTGAACAATTATGGGGTAGACAATTGAATTGCCATTTAGATTTAAGGTTAAGTTACCATAGTCTGCTATGCTTTTGGTTTTAAAGGAATATGCCACAGAATCATTAGTAGTTTCAAAAAAATCGGTCACGGCACCTGGTATAAGCTCCATTCTATAGCTTTGGTCAGGGTCAATTTTAAAATCGAAATTCAATAAATTTTCTAATGTATCCAGCTTTAATTTGTAAGCTATCTCAATAGAATCTTTATCCATCAATTTTATTTTAGTACTATCAAAATTAACTAACGGCGTATTGCTAAGAAGATTAATAGGTTTGTTCATTTCAATATTGCCTTTTTGGCTCATTACTATTTTTAATGAATCAAATGCAACTTTTCTATTCTTTACTTTAAATGTGTCCCGTATTTTTAATGCTTCATTGGTAATCGTAAAAAGAAGGGAATCCATTTCATAAGGTGTAAACCAAAAATTGATAGTGTCCTTTTCTCTTTCTTTAATGATCTTGGTTCTAACAGAGTCTGGTATTTCTGTAAGAGATTCAATCTTTATATCTGTACCAACCCCATAATAGCCAAAGCTAATTTTGTTACTTGCTTCCATGCTAGGCACGGCAACACCGTAATCTGGTATTTCCTTAAAAAGATTCAGTAGGTAAATGGAATCTGTTGGTAGATTTATAGTATCTTTTACGAACCCTATTTTATCTGTTTTTTGATCAAATTTGTTGTTGCTAGAGGCATCTTTTATACCAAATAGGGCATATTTTCCTTCTTTTAAATTTTTTAGTTTAAATATTACGGCACTATCGAGTGTGTTGGTAATATAATTGGGTGGCTTTTTATAAACTGTAGAGTCTGTATAGCTTGTGTCTATTTTATAGAGCATTACACTAACAAAATCATCTGCTTTTTTATTGAATGCATCTTTAACAACTCCTGTAAGTTCTAAAGAGTCAATATAATTGCCGGTAGAAAAAACATAGGTAAAAAATGAATTTGGGTTTTCCTCATTATTATCTACAATTCCTTGCCCAAAGTTGAAGGTGTATGTGGTATTAGGTTCTAAGGTGTCTTTAATTATTATTTCTACATATTTGTTAGCATTCCCCATTGGGGAAAGTACAGGCGAGTTTTTTAATGGAGGAGATATTATAAGTTGTTTTTGAATATCTTTTAATTTTACCAATTCATTGAAGTAGAGCCTAATTTTATTGCCCTTAAAATTGGTTGTCAAATTAGGTGGTTCTGCTCTTGTTAATTCTGGAGGTGTAATATCTTTTGGTCCACCAGTAGGGGTGCCACGTTGTGCACATTGATAGGATACCATAACAATGATAAAAACAAATATAAAACCTAAAATTTTTCTGCTCATTAGTGTGATTATCGACCGCAAAGAAACAACATATTTATAGAATTTAATTCTTTGGAACTACAGCAATGCTAGAAATGTAAATTTCTACACCCTCAATATCTTTAAAAGTTTTGGCACAAATTTCCATAGTAGCACCAGTGGTAATTACATCATCAACCAATAAAATGGTTTTATTTATAAGGGTTTCACTATTTTTTATCTCATATAAAGACCGGTTGTCATACCATCTGCTTAATCTATTTTTTTTGGTCTGTGTTTTTGTGTTAGCTGTTTTAACAAGTAAATCATCTGCATAAACAGCATTAATATGAAAGGCTATTTGTTTAGCAAAAAGTGTCACTTGGTTGTAGCCTCTTTTTTTTAATTTTTTTCGATGAAGGGGAATAGGAATAACAAAATCGATTTGTGGTAAATCGCCTTGTTCTTTTAGAATTTGACCGTGCCAATCGCCCAAAAACCGTCCTATTCCTTCTTGATTCTTATATTTTAAAAAATGTATGAGATTTTTTACGATTCCAATTTCGGTAAAGAATAAGAATGAATTTGCCTTTTTTATGTTAATTCGACCATAAAAAATACGGTCAACGGCATTTTCATCGTTAAATGTATACTCGGTAAGAGGTAATTGATGTCGGCAAGATGTGCAGAGTATAACCTCTCCTCTATATAATCGTGCATTACATCCAAAACATGATATGGGTAACAGTATGTTGGTAACATCCTTTAGTATATTTGAAATTCTGTTTTTCATCAAATTTTACAGATTAAACAACCTACAGCCCACTTATTAAATGGACAGTCAAGATAACAAATTCAATTATAAAATAATACTCGCGGCATTTGTTGCGGTTATTATAGCATTATTAATTGCTTTCTATTATAGTTATGCCCAGTCTAATGCGGAAATAGATTTTCTAGAACAAGAAAAATCAATTTTGGTAAAAGACCTTACTTTGATGAAAGCAGATGTGGATCGTTTATCTGCTAAAAGTGAGATGAACGAAATTGAATTACAAGATTCAAAATTTAAAGTTCAAGAACTTTTAGATTCAGTTGGGCGTTTAAATTTTACCGTAAAAAAATTAAGAGAGTTCAAAACAGAGTTACGTAGGTTAGAATCTAAAAACGATAGCTTAATTTTAAAAAACAATTTTTTACGTTATAATAACATGTTACTTACAGATAAGTATGATGAGTCTCGTAAGCAAATAGAAAATCTTAGAGCTAACAGTAACTCTTTAGCAGAAGCGGAAGCTTTACAGAGAAGAAAAATCTTAGAACTAAACCAGAAATTAAAGACCAAGAGTTATTTAAAAATGGCTAATTCTGAAGGAAGCGGTTTTAGATTAATTCGTGGAACAAAACCAACCAAAACCAATAAGGCATCAATTATAGAGAAATTAAGAGGTTGTGTAACTATTTTGGCAGACGAAAGTGAAGCCGGTAATGACAAAATAGTTTATTTACAGTTTCTTGATCCTAACAAGCAGATCATTGAAGACAACGCTAATACTATTACTGTTAATGGTAATGTTTATAGTAAAAGAGTTGAATTTTCTTTTACTGGGGTTGACATGTATATCTGTGAATCTATAACCATTCCAGAAGGTTCTTTAATGGAAGGTAATTACACATTAAATGTGTTTGAAGATGAACGTTTGATTACTTCTTCAGAATTTCAACTGAAATAACTACTTTTTTTTTAGGTATTATTCTATTTTTACATAATGGCAAAGCAAGAAGATGATTTTAAGCGTGTAATTTCTCACGCCAAGGAATACGGTTATGTATTTCAATCTAGTGAAATTTATGATGGGTTAAGTGCTGTATATGACTACGGTCAAAACGGTGCAGAACTAAAAAAGAATATACGTGAGTATTGGTGGAAAGCCATGGTGCAACTTAATGACAATATTGTTGGACTAGATGCTGCTATTTTCATGCATCCATTAACTTGGAAGGCATCAGGGCATATAGATGCTTTTAACGACCCATTAATAGATAACAAAGATTCCAAGAAAAGATATAGAGCTGATGTTTTAGTAGAAGATTATGTCGCTAAAATCGATGCTAAAATTGAAAAAGAAGTCAATAAAGCTGCAAAACGTTTTGGAGAAGCTTTTGATAAGGAGACTTTCTTAAAAACGAATCAGCGTGTAGTCGATTATCAAGAACAAGGAAAAACAATTTTAAGCAGGTTAGGTAAGTCTTTGCAAAATGAAGATTTGGCTGACGTAAAAGCACTTATAGAGGAGTTGGATATTGCTTGTCCAATGTCTGGATCTAAAAACTGGACAGATGTAAAGCAGTTCAATTTGATGTTCGGTACAAAATTAGGTGCCAATGCAGAAAGTGCTATGGACTTATTTTTAAGACCGGAAACTGCGCAAGGTATTTTTGTGAACTTCTTGAACGTTCAAAAATCTGGTCGAATGAAACTTCCTTTCGGAATTGCACAGACCGGTAAAGCTTTTAGAAATGAAATCGTTGCTAGACAGTTCATTTTTAGAATGCGTGAGTTTGAACAAATGGAAATGCAATTTTTTATTCAACCAGGTACTCAAAAAGAATGGTACGAAATCTGGAAAGAAAAAAGAATGAAATGGCACTTGTCATTAGGTTTAGGGAAAGATAATTATCGTTTTCATGATCATGAGAAATTGGCACATTATGCTGATGCGGCATCAGATATTGAATTTCGTTTTCCATTCGGTTTTAAAGAATTGGAAGGAATTCACTCCCGTACTGATTTTGATTTAAGTAGTCATGAGAAGTTTTCAGGTAAGAAATTACAATATTTTGATCACGAGGTAAATAAAAACTACGTACCATATGTATTGGAAACATCTATTGGTTTAGATAGAATGTTCTTGGCAGTATTTTCAAATTCACTAAGAGAAGAACAATTAGAGAACGATACTACTAGAACCGTTCTAAAGCTGCCAGCAGTTTTAGCACCGGTAAAAGCAGCAATTTTACCACTATTGAAGAAAGATGGCTTACCAGAAGTTGCTCATAGTATTGTAAATGACCTTAAGTGGGATTTTAATGTTACTTATGATGAAAAAGATGCCGTTGGTAGACGCTATAGAAGACAAGACGCTAATGGTACTCCATTCTGTATTACTGTTGATCATCAAACATTAGAAGATCAAACAGTTACTATAAGACATAGAGATTCTATGGAACAAGAGCGTGTTGCTATATCTGCATTAAATGGTATTATTCATGATGCGGTAGATATGAAGACGTGGTTGAAGAAAATAGAATAAACTACAAGGTGTAGGTTAATTTTACACCGCCATAATAATTTAGATTGTTCCCAGGGTAGAAATACCTTGGGGCATTTCCTCCAAATCCACTAGCATTTATTAAGACCGACTGCGCATATTTTGTGTTGGTTAAATTGTTGATGCCAAATTCTAACCCTGCTCGTAGCTTTTCTGATATTTGATTCTTATAACCTAATTTTAAGTTTAAAATATTAAAAGAATCACTGTAGAGTGAATTTGCATCTGTAAGCGGAATTTCGTCAATAAATTGGTGAGTAATATTTGCAAACAAACCATTTCCAAAATTGGTCTGTATTCCAGAGTTAATTTTATTTTTTGGTACTCCGGTCAATGCATTTCCAGAATAATCTTCGTTGGCTTCATCATCTATAAAATCTACAAATTTGTGATTGCTATACGTGTAACTTATAAATGGTGAAATTCTTATTTTATCAGAAATTTTAATTTTGTAGCTGAAGTCTAGATCAACACCTTGGTGTTTTGTTTTACCGGCATTACGGCCAATATATTGGTTGTCACTAACACGTTTAGCTACCAGTAAATTTTTAATGGGCATTAGGTAAAAAGCGATATCTAATTTTAACCTATCATTTTGGCTTTTATGGTTGATGCCTATTTCATAGTTTGTACCGGTTTCTTGAACGATATCGGGATTAATTATTCCTTCAGGTGTTAAAGTCTCCTCAAGACTTGGATTAGAAAATCCGCGGCTAATATTTGCGTAAAATTGATTGGTTGGTGAAACAGTGTAATTAATATCTAAACTTGGTAAGAATAGTGCTTTAAAATCTCTGTTGGCGCTAGTATTAGTATCTCCTGAGTTGAAAAGGTCCCTAAAGTCATATTGGGTTTTATTAATGTTTAATCCTAATTGCGCGGTTAATCTAGTTGTTAAAGAATAAGAAGCTGTAGCAAATGCGTTTATTTGACTGCGAAATTCTTTATTTTGAGATAGCCTATCGCCTTGTAGACTTCCATTGCCATTATTCTCTTGGTATAGATTATCAAAAGTTCCCCAAGAATATTCATCTTTATAAAGTTCGCCGCCAAAAGTGTAAAAAAGAGAATTGTCAAGAATGTTAATATTGCCAGAAAACAAAGTTCTCAGTCCGTATCCATTTGTATTTTCATCTAAAATATTAAAGGGTGCGGGTTCGTAGTGGTCTAAATAAGTATAGAACAAACTAGTTGTATTTTTTAGTTTAGAACTAGCCTTGTATGTGTGTGATAGTCCTATAAGACTATAATTGTTGTCTTCATATCCTTTTGATGATTTCCAAGTAAATGCAGCTTGTGTAGGGTCTTCATCAAAGTCTTCTTGGTCAATAGAACTTGCAATTTGTGCAGAGTAATCAATATGATTTACTAATAGTCCAATTTCACTTTTTTCAGAAAGTTTAAAAATTGTGTTTAATAAGAACCCATCACGTTCAAATCTGTTGTTTTCTCGGTACCCATCGATCTCCATATGCCCATATTGAAAAGTCATATAGAAATCGTCTTGAGAATGTGTAAAACCTAGGCTATTTTTAAATAGACCGTAAGAACCTATTGTGGTGTTATTTGTAAGTTTAGTAGGCTGGTTGCTAAGTTGTTTTGTATTTAATATAATTGCGCCACCTAAGTTGGTTCCAAATCCTGAACCTTTAGGACCTTTAATAACTTCTACAGAAGTTAAGTTTTCTAAATCAAATGCCTCTATAGTAGATGAACCAGTGCCGTTGGTAACAGGAATGTTATTGTAATAAAGTCTAAGTTTATCCGTACCAAAAGGAGTTCTAGAGCCTACACCTCTTATTGTAATTCTGTTAGTGTTCAGTGCGCCAGATAGGGCATACAAACCAGAGATTTGATTTATGGAACTGATAAAATCGACTGGACTATAATTTGAAAAAGTTGAAGCTCCAATGGTCTGCGAAGGAATGATGCCTATAGCGTTTTTGGCAGTAAGCGTATCTATTACAATTACTTCGTTTAATTGCATAATACTATCATTTTCAATAGTAGTTTGCGCAAAAATATTTGATGAAATAATGATAAGCGGTAATAGTCGTAAAATTTTGTTCATAGAGGTATAAACCCCAAAAATACCTATTAAAAGCGGAAACCTAAAGATAAACCGGCTTTGAACATAAAGTCATTTTGAAAATCTTCAGGATTAATATTTCTACCTAGTCCACCATTTAGTTCAATTGTAAATTTTTGGCTCCTAGTTGCCCATTTATAACCACCACCTAGACCTAAGGCTACGGTAGAATAGTCGTAATTTCTATTACCTAAATTTTCAGAATCGTCATCATCTTCACCAGTGTAGTAAAGTCCAAATATTTCTGCAAATAAGCCACTTTTTGGTCCATAACCAAAATATGCTCTTAAATTAGGTCCAATACCAAAGTTACCATTGTAATCTGTTGCCTTACCATCAAAATATAGGGTTCCTCCTATACTTGTATCTTCATTTATGTAATATTCATAGCCAAATTCAACCGTAGTGGAAACTAAAAATTGACCAATGTTCAACTTTACTTCATGGCTGTTTTCATCATTGCCATAAGCCTGAGCAAATGAAGAAGTAGTTGTAAATAAAACTAAAAGGAAAAAAATAAACTTGTACATGAGATGCGTTTTAATATGCAAATAATATTTTAAAGCTGTGAAATTATGATATTAATAGAAAGTATACACCTTTAATCTTCAACTCTTTTTTATTTTTAAGCTAAAATATAGATAGATGAAAATCATATCCTATAATGTAAACGGAATTAGGGCAGCTATTAGAAAAGGATTTTTAGATTGGTTGGGTACTGTATCTCCAGATGTAGTCTGCTTGCAAGAGATTAAGGCAAATGAAGATCAATTAGACCTTTCTTTATTTGAAGATGCAGGTTATAAATACAACTATTGGTATAGTGCGCAAAAGAAGGGGTATAGTGGTGTAGCCATATTATCTAAAACCGAGCCAGATAAAGTAGTTTTTGGTACTGGTATAGATTATATGGATTTTGAGGGAAGAAATATTCGAGCAGATTTTGGAGATATTTCTGTTATGAGTATGTATTTGCCATCGGGAACAAATATGCAGCGCTTAGATCATAAACTTACATATATGGATGATTTTCAAGAATATGCCAATAAGCTGAAATTGACAAGTCCTAACTTAATAGTACTTGGCGATTATAATATTTGCCATGAAGCCATAGATATTCATAATCCCGTAGGATTAAAAAATGTATCGGGGTTTTTACCGGTGGAAAGAGAGTGGTTGGGAGATTTTTTAAAGAGTGGTTTCATAGATAGTTTTAGGGAATTTAATTCTGAACCAGATAATTATACCTGGTGGAGCTATAGGGCAAATGCTAGAAATAACAATAAAGGTTGGCGTTTAGATTATGCTATGGTTGCTTCTACTTTAAAGGATAGATTAACTAGATCTGTTATTCTTTCGGAAGCAATGCATAGTGATCATTGCCCTATTTTAATAGAGGTAGAGAGTTAACGAAAAGGGTGCAAGAACCCTTGGTTTATTTAGTAGTTTTGTATTTAATATTAGCAAATAATTAAGTTGAATGATTTATACCAATTTACCCCATACAGATATTGAAGTAAGTAAAATTTGTCTAGGCACTATGACCTGGGGTAATCAAAACACCGAAGAAGAAGGTCATGAGCAAATAAATTATGCCATTGACAAAGGTGTTAATTTTTTAGATACAGCAGAGTTATATCCAGTTCCGGCGCATAAAGACAGGTATGCCGCTACTGAAAAAGTTATTGGTAATTGGTTTAAGAAAAATGGTAATAGAGAAGATATAGTTTTAGCTTCGAAAATTGCAGGAAAAGCCGATATGACGAAGTTTATTCGTACTACCGGTTTTACCAGGGAATCTATAATTGAAGCCGTTGAAGGAAGTTTGCAGCGTTTACAAACAGATTATATTGATTTGTATCAACTACATTGGCCGGACAGAAGCACTAACTATTTTGGTCAAAGAGGATACAAACATGATATATCTGACCATTGGGAAGATAACATTCATCAGGTTTTAGAAACCATGCGAGATTTAATCCGTGAAGGCAAAATTAAACATGTAGGGATATCTAATGAAACGCCATGGGGAACTATGCGCTTTTTAGAGGAAAGTAAAGTTCATGGAACATTGCCTAGAACTATAACGATTCAAAACCCTTATAGTTTATTAAATAGACTATTTGAAGTAGGAATGGCAGAAATTTCAATGAGAGAACAGGTTGGGTTATTAGCTTATTCACCTATGGGCTTTGGCGCGTTAAGTGGTAAATATTTAGGTGATAGAATGCCAGAAGGGTCTCGGTTAAGTTTGTTTCCTCAATATAATAGATATATTGGCAAAACGGCTGTAGAGGCTACAAAAAAATATTATGAACTGGCACAGGCAAATGGTCTGACCTTAGCACAAATGGCTTTGGCATTTGTGAATACCAGACCTTTTGTGACAAGTACTATAATTGGAGCTACAAGTATGCGTCAATTAGAAGAAAATATCGGCAGTATAGACGTTAATTTGTCGGAAGATATTATTGAGAAAATAGAAGCAATTCACAATTCTATACCTAACCCTGCACCTTAATTATGAGTGGTTTAGTTTTTTTAAAAGTCGGATTTGGACAAATTATTCTCATTATAATTGTAATCATTATAATTATGGTCATGGCCAGAATAATGAGAGATAAACGTTAACCAAATAAATTACCGGCAACTTCTTCAATTTTAGAAGCTAGTAGTATTTTTATTTTGGTTGATTTAAGTCCGATTTTATTATTTTTTGAAATGATAATTGTGGTATAACCTAATTTTTCGGCTTCAAGAATACGCTGTTCCACGCGTTGTACAGGTCTAATTTCACCTGCTAAACCTACCTCTGCAGCAAAACAAATTCCTTTATCTATCGGAATGTCTTCATTGCTGGATAGAATAGCTGCTATTACAGCTAAGTCTATAGCTGGGTCGTCAACAGAAATTCCACCGGTTATATTTAGGAAAACATCTTTTGCGCCTAATTTAAAGCCAGCACGTTTCTCTAAAACAGCCAATAACATATTAAGTCTCTTGGCATTGTATCCTGTAGTCGAACGCTGAGGTGTTCCATATACGGCGGTACTAACTAAAGCTTGTATCTCTATAAGTAACGGTCGCATTCCTTCAACGGTAGAGGCAATGGCCGTGCCGCTTAATCCATCATCATTTTTAGAAACAAGTACTTCAGAAGGATTGTTAACCTCTCTAAGTCCGCTACCTTGCATTTCATAAATACCAAGCTCTGCTGTAGAACCAAATCTATTTTTTAATGACCTTAGAATGCGATACACATAATTACGATCACCCTCAAACTGAAGAACGGTGTCAACCATGTGTTCTAAAATTTTAGGTCCGGCAATTGATCCATCTTTAGTAATATGACCGATTAGTATTACAGGGGTGTTGGTTTCTTTTGCAAACTTTATAAGTTCTGCTGTGCACTCTCTAATTTGAGAAATGCTACCTGCAGCAGACTCTATGTAATCTGAGTGTAGGGTTTGTATGGAATCTATAACTACAATATCTGGTTCTGTAGCTTCAATTTGTTTGAATATGTTTTGGGTTTTCGTTTCGGTTAGTATAAAACACGTTTCGCTATTCGCGAAAATTCTATCAGCTCGCATTTTAATTTGTTTTTGGCTTTCTTCACCAGAAACATATAATGTCTTGTATGGTAATTTTAATGCAATTTGAAGTAACAGTGTGCTTTTTCCAACCCCAGGTTCTCCACCTAGTAGAACAAGGGCACCAGGTACAAGACCTCCACCAAGAACTCTGTTGAATTCAAGGTCAAACGTATTTAATCGCACCTCTTTTTCAATACTAATTTCATTGACCAAAAGAGGTTTGGATACTCTTTTTGATGCTTGTGAAGAGGACTTCCAATTGGTTTTTTCTTCTTTTTGCACTACCTCTTCAACAACGGTATTCCATTGTTTACAGGCAGAACATTGTCCAACCCATTTCGCATATTGAGTTCCGCAATTTTGACAAAAAAAAGCAGTTTTTGTTTTGGCCATCTTTAGCTTTTAAGGTGTGGCTAAAGGTAGCAAGAAGTTTGAAACGAGTATATCTTAGAAAGAAATTAAAAATTAATTTTCACCTGATCTTTCTTTTTTAAAAGCGCTAAAAGCTAGGAAAAATGAAGCCCATGCCATAAATAGGGCAATACCATTATAGGCTAATATAAATTCTCCTTTTAATCCAAAATAAGTAAAGAGCACTCCGGAAAACACGAAGTACATTGCGTCAATTTTAATCATAATTAAGTAGGTTGGGCTAATTTGGGACTAGCCGTTTATTAATTCTGTTTAAAAACCGAAATCGGCTTTTAGTGCATCCATTTTTTCAAGGGCCATTTCTTTAGTTAAAAAATCTATTTCTTCCATTTGAAAAGCTTTTTCAAATGTTCTTAATGCTTTTTTAGGTTCACCTAGTTGTTCGTAGTACTCAGCTTCAAAATAAAATCCAAGCATAGTTTCTGGGTATTCTTTTTTACAAAGTTCAGATAATGGTTTTAACGATTCAAAATCTTCCTTTTTTCTAGATGCTGCATATATTGCCATTACATCGTTCAGCTCAACAGGTTTGCTAAAGCCAAACATATCAACAATACCTTGGTACTTATTTTCTAAATAACTGTATACAGGATCATCGCTAGTAAGAATTTGAGTCTTATATTCTTTAGGGCTAATTGGCTTAAACATCCCGAATATGTTATCAAATGCCTTGCCGATACCGTATGTGGCAACAGATATATGATCGGCGTTTTTATATTCATCAAAGAAATAATGTAAAGACTCCTTTTCTAATGCTTTAAGGCTTTTGTCCATTGACATAATCCTTTTCTTATCATTGCTGTCTTCGCCTTCTACAATTAACTGATAGAATATTTGATTTTCTATAATACCTAAACGCATAGGGACCCTACTTTCCATTTCCGGAGCAAGAGTTGGAGATATGCTTACATAACCATCAAAAATAGAATTGTCTTTAAACAACCAATAGTTCATGAAACTTGCGGTGATGTCATAACCAACTACCATTTTAAATGGTGCTGTACTATAATTAAGATCTAAGTATGGTATAAGTTCCATGCCTATAAACTCATAAAAATTTTTACCTTTTTCTGATGGAAGACCGCTGTCTGGATCAAAGGAGCAATCTTCGTACCTAATATCATTTTTACTTTGGTTTATGCCTACAACTATACTTTGTGGCATACCATGAAAACGACTATAAAATTTTGATGTCGCTACAACTTGTTCAAAAAGATATTCACCGTCAAGTACTATAATTAGGGGGTACTTTTTGGTTTCATCCATTTTCTCTGGAAAATAATATTGAACGTCTCTTCTTTCTTGAAGCTTAAACGATTCAAATATTTCTTGTGTCACTTGAGAATAGGATGTAATCCCAAATAAAAGTGCGAATATTAAAGATACATAACGCATAGAGGTAGTAATTGTTAGTTGTAAGATACTATTTACTTCTGTTCAATAACGGTAATAGAAGAAAAGATATTGCCCCAAAAACGACTATCATCAAAGTCTGTGCAATCCAAATTATCCATCCAAAGGCATCACCTGATACTGCGCTGATTCCAAAAATCGCTAAAGCGCTGCTTACTGCAATAGGATAAAGACCAATACCTCCATTTGTAGTTGCCATAGCGAATGCCCCAGCTACGAAGGCAACCAAGAGCTGGCTAAGGGAAAGTGAGATGGTTTCAGGTACAGTAAATTTAATAATCCAAAGCATACCTATATAGCATCCCCAAATGAAAAAAGTGTGCAGTATAAACAGCCATTTGTTTTTCATTTTAAAAATGCTAAAAACTCCGTCTAGTAAACCTTTTACAAAAGTTTTGATTTTAATGGCAAATGCGTTCTTTGACTTTTTAATGATAAACACGAATAAAAAGAACAGAACGATTCCAAAGATAGCAAGTAAAATAAGTCCAGTTATATTAAACCCACGTGCTTGAAGAATGCCCATAATTATATCTGTCTGTAGCAGAAATGCAATAGTAACCACCAAGAGTAGCATAATTACATCTATAACCCTTTCGGTTACAATTGTTCCAAAGCCTTTTTCAAATGGAACATTTTCGTATGTAGTTAGGGCTGTTGCCCTTAGAATTTCACCTGTTCTAGGAATACCTAGATTAGCAAAATAAGAAGTTAAAATTATTAGAATATTATTAATTAGTTTAGGTTTATATCCAAGAGGTTCTAAAAGATAATTCCATCTAATTGCTCTAGATACATGCCCTAAAACACCAAGTAAAACGGAAAGAAATACATAAAATGGGTTTGCTTCTTTTATGTAGAATATTATTTCTTTTCTATTCTCAGGGGTTGTAGAATTGTAAGAGTACCAAACTAAAAAAACTCCCAATGCAATTGGGAGTATAATCTTAAGATTTTTTTTTACTGAATTCTTCAACGTTAAGTTAAAAGATTGTTTGCTTCGTTAGGGAAAACTAAAGATGGATTGAATTTTTTTGCATCTTCAATATCCATCCAAGTATAAGAAATTAAAATGAGAATATCACCAACTGACACTTTTCGTGCAGCTGCACCATTTAAAGTTATTTCTCCACTTTTTCTTGGGCCAGGTATAATATATGTCTCTAAGCGTTCGCCATTGTTATTATTTACGATCTGAACTTTTTCGCCACGAATAAAGTTTGCGGCATCCATTAAATCTTCATCAATTGTAATGCTGCCAACATAATTAAGATCTGCACCGGTAACTTTTACACGATGTATTTTTGATTTAACTACTTCTACTTGCATATCTATATTCTAATTTAGGGCTATATTATCAATTAGCCTTACGTCTTCAACGTAAACGGCAATAAATGCCCTGTATTTTACATTATTAATTTTATTGTTGATTGGGGTCAGTGTTTCAACATCGGTGATATCAAAATATTCTAATTCAAATTCATCGTTTTTTTGAAATTCATTTATAACCCAATCTTTAACATTCAATGCATTTTCCATGCCAAATTTATTTTTGGCGGTTTGCAATGTTTTATAAATGAATGCAGCTTTTTGTCGTATTTTTTTACTCAACCTTTCATTTCTAGAGCTCATGGCCAAGCCGTGATCTTCTCTAATAATTTCACAACCAATTATTTCTACAGGAATATGCTGTATTTCAGTAAGTTTTTGAATAATACGTAATTGTTGAAAATCTTTTTCCCCAAAATATGCCTTTGTGGGTTTTATAATAGTAAGGAGTTCTTCTACGATAGTGCCTACACCATTAAAATGATCGTCTCTAAATTCACCTTCCATAACCTTGTCAAGCCCTTCAAAATCATATATTTTGGGAACAACTGAATCGGTATATATTTCTGAAACTGCAGGAGTGAAAACAATAATATCTTTTGAAATCGACGAAATCAATTTAATGTCAGATTCTAAAGTTTTAGGATATTTATCTAAATCTTCCTTGTTATTAAATTGTGTAGGATTTACAAAAATACTGACGACTACTCTGTCGTTTTCATTTACCGCTTTCTGTATTAAAGAAGCGTGGCCTTTATGTAGTGCTCCCATAGTGGGGACAAGGCCTAGACTTAGGTTGTCGTCTAATTTACTTAATACTTCCTTAAGCTTATTTTTGGTCTCTATTACCAGCATTGAAAATTGCATTAGCGAGCAAACTTACTATAATTACTGCTAATCTCTATATTTTTTGTAATTTTGCACTTGCGTTCCAGTGAAAAATAAAATATAACCTTTATGAATGGAAAAAAGATATTATTTGTATCTTCTGAATTAGTTCCTTACTTACCCGAAAACGAAGTTTCCCTAATGTCTTATGAAGCACCTAGAATGGTCAACAGCAATGGTGGTCAAATTAGGATTTTCATGCCAAGATATGGGAACATCAACGAGAGAAGGCATCAATTACACGAAGTAATTAGACTTTCTGGAATGAATTTGGTCATTAATGATATGGATATGCCATTAATCATTAAGGTGGCATCTATCCCAAAAGAGAGAATACAAGTTTACTTTATAGATAACGAAGAGTACTTTAAGCGTAAAGCTACTTTTACTGACAAGCAAGGAGCTCTTTTTCCTGACAACGACCAGCGTGCAATTTTCTTTGCCAAAGGTGTTATGGAGACGGTTAAAAAATTAAACTGGTCGCCAGATATTATCCATGTTCACGGATGGATGGCAAGTTTATTACCATTGTATCTTAAGAAATTCTATGCAGATGAACCACTTTTTGCTGAAAGTAAAATAGTGTTGTCTGTGTACGGTAAAACTTTTGAAGGGGCTTTAGATAAGGATATGATTAAAAGAATAGCTTTTGATGGCATCCCAGAAGAAGCAATCGCATCATTAGCAGAGCCTACCTATAATAATTTGTTAAAGGTTGCTGTTGATTATTCTGATGCTATTATTTTAGCTTCGGAAGATATTCCTGAAGAATTAGAAAGCCATATATCCAACCAAGAAAAACCAGTGTTGCCATATGTCCCCGTTCAAGAGTTTGAGGAGGCTTATGCTAATTTTTATAACACCGAAGTTTTAAAATAATCTGAATGAATTTTATTGTTAAGTCCGCTATCCCTAAGTTATCGGGGTTGTTTTTGGTATTGGGTCTTTTGGTTGCTTGCGAGCAAGATTTAACAACTGTAGGTTCAGGTGTTGTTGGGAATGAGCCATTTACGACCGGTAAGGAAGTATATGATGTTTTTGCCTACAATAAGAATATTGAGGCGGTACAGACCAATAAATTGCCAATTTATCAATTGGGAACTTATAATGATCCAATTTATGGTAAAACACAAGCATCTGTAACTTCTCAGTTATTTTTAAGTGCTGCTAATCCGTCGTTTGGTAATTTATCTCAAGATAAAGAAGATAGGGAGGGTATAACAGATGAGTCTATTACAACAATTCAGGAAAATGAAACAATAAAAGAGGTGTATCTTTATATTCCTTTTTTAACTAATTCATTGGATAGTGATGGTGATGGAGTTGTAGATGAATATGATTTAGAACCAGATAATAGTAGTAATGATAATGATGGTGATGGTGTTTCCAACATTGTAGAAACAGCATCTAATACAGATCCGTTAGATAGTTCAAGTGTTGATGCCGATAGAGATGGGTTGAACGATGGAGATGGTGAAACTATTTTTGCAGACAGTTTTGCCGAAAAGGTTGAATTGGATAGTATTTATATAAACGGGAAAAATTATGATGATGTAAGTAAATCCCCTTTACCTTCATTTAATTTAAAGGTAGAGCGTTCAACTTTTTTCTTGCGCGATTTAGATCCAAATGCAAGTTTTCAAGAAGCACAACAATATTATTCAAATCAAGTTTTCTCTCCTGATTTTGTTACAGGCAACCCTTTGTTTGAAGGGGAGGTTGAAATTATTGATGAAGAAATATTAATTCCTAATGAAGATGATGAATCTACAGAAGATGTTGATGAGTCTCAAACA
>TARA_R110002033_G_scaffold747_8_pt1 | contig 19358 bp, 13 predicted proteins | sample TARA_R110002033 | Tara Oceans TARA_R110002033 (sample SAMEA4397051) | marine metagenome | biome: Polar Biome; feature: [SRF] surface water layer (ENVO:00010504); material: water (ENVO:00002006), including particulate matter (ENVO:01000060) such as... | depth 5 m
AGTAGCCTTATTGAGATTACAAACGCACATCGCGTGATGGAGCAGTAGGCAGCTCGTCGGGCTCATATCCGCCGCGGCGGACACTGGTTCAAAACCATAATCTCATTGAAATTACAAACGCACATCGCGGGATAGAGCAGTAGGCAGCTCGTCGGGCTCATAACCCGAAGGTCACAGGTTCGAGTCCTGTTCCCGCTACTAGAAAAGCTTCAGAGAAATCTGAAGCTTTTTTTATTTATATTTACTAGAGTTGGTTGGTAGAGAACATATTTAAAAAAATAATCAACAACAAATAATCTGGAGAGCTCATATCCGCCCCGACGGACAAAGGTTCGAGTCTCCGCCGTGGCGGACTACTAGAAAAGCTTCAGAGAAATCTGAAGCTTTTTTTATTTTTACGCTGGAGTTGGTAGAGAACGTATTCAAAAAATAATCAACAACAAATAATATGGAGAGCTCATATCCGCCGCGGCGGACATACGTTCGAGTCTCCGCCGCGGCGGACTGCTAAAAAAGCTTCAGAGAAATCTATAGCTTTTTTTTATGTTATAAATTGAAATCAAAAACCTTATAAAAAATTGCAATTTTCAAGAAATAAAAACTGCGCAACGTATATAAATACTGTTGCGCAGTTTCAAGCTTAGGTAATTAATCGATTTAAACTACCATATAGTAATCCTATCTTCTTTCGGTAAAAACATTTTATCACCTTCCTGCAAATTAAAAGCATCATAGAAAGGCGTTGTATTCATAAGCGGCCCATTTACACGCCAGTTTGGTGGAGAATGCGGGTTATTGTTAATCCATAAACGCAGGTATTCGTCTTTCATTTTTACTTTCCATATTTTTGCTATCGAGATAAAAAAGCGCTGATCAGGAGTAAATCCGTCAATTTTCTTGTTTCCCTTCCCTTCATCGGTCATTTTAAATGCATCATAAGCAACTGCGATTCCAGCAATATCAGCGGTATTTTCACCTACAGTCAAAGCACCATTAATATGCAAATCTCCTAAAACAGTAAATGTGCTATACAAATCAGTAACCTGCTGTATTCTCGCTTTAAATTGTGCGTAATCTTCCTTTGTCCACCAATTTTTCAAGTTACCATCCTTGTCATATTGAGCACCTTGATCGTCAAAAGTATGGGTTATTTCATGACCTATAACCATTCCTATTCCACCGTAATTTAAGGCATCATCTGCATTGTTGTCAAAATAGGGAGCTTGCAAAATACCGGCTGGAAATACAATTTCATTAGCGGTTGGATTGTTGTAAGCTGTAACCGTTGGAGTTGTAGTATACCATTCTGACTTATCGACTCGTTTACCTAATTTTTGTAGTTGAAATTGATAAGCAGCCGTGGCGGCAGACACCATATTTTCAAAATAAGTATGTCTAGCAACAGTAACATTACTGTAGTCTCTCCATTTATCAGGATAACCAATTTTTTTAGTGATAGCAAATAGCTTTTCTTTCGCTTTTTGTTTTGTCACTGGACTCATCCATTCTAAATTGTCGATTCTCTTAGCGTAGGCCTTTTGTACATTATTAACTAAAGTTAACATTCGCTTTTTAGCCTCTCTAGAAAAATATTTCTTTACATATAATTCCCCCAATGCCTCACCTAAATAACCATCAACTACATTAGCCATTATTTCGCCTCGCGTCTTTTGAACTGCTTGACCTGAAAGTACTTTAGTATATTCAAACGAAGCATCTACAAATGGTTTACTTAAATCATTTGCATATCTTTCGAGAGAATTTGCCTTTAAATAAATTTTCCAATCTGCTACTGGTATTTTTTTCAATAGCTTATCTAAGGCATCATAATATTGAGGCTGCCCTACATTAATAGAATCCGTTTTTGCACCTGAATTATTTAAGAAAGCCTCCCAGTCAATATTAGCGTGTCTCTTTATAAGATCAGAAACAGCGATCTTATTGTAATTAGCTTGAACATCTCTAAGTTCAACTTTTGTTTTATGTGCAGCTGCTAGTTGTTTGTCTAAATCAAAAACTATATTTGCATTTTTCTTTGCTTCTTGATTACCGCTTCCAGTTTGCTCAAATAAAGTACTTAGGTATTTTTTATAAGCTTGTTGTATTGCCTTGGTCGAAGCATCTGATTTAAAATAATAATCTCTATCTGGTAATCCTAAGCCCGTTTGATACAATTGCGCAATATTCATACTGCTATTTTTTTCATCTGCGGAAACACCAAAACCTATGATTGAAGAATTATCTAATCTTACTTGATTCCCCACAAAATTCATCAAAGAAGGTACATCAGTAATTGCATCTATTTTTGAAAGTAAAGGTTTGATAGGTGTAAAACCACGTTTTTCTATTGTTATTGTATCCATCCCTGAAGCATAAAAATCCCCTACTTTTTTAGCAACACTTCCTGAAGGATTTTTGCGCTTTGAAATACTATCTAAAATCCCTTGCAAACGCATTCTTTGTGGGAAATTCATAAACATGTAAGCGCCTACTCCTGACTGCGAAGCCGGTATAGCCACTGAATCATACCATTTGCCATTTACATATTTAAAAAAATCATTACCAGGTCGCAACGTAGAATCAATTCCCGTTATAGCTACAATTTTTCGTTCTTGATTTTTTTTTGAGCAGGCAGTGAAAGTTAGAACTGCAATGACAAGTGCTAAGGTTTTTTTCATAGTGATATTTTTACTAGTAAAATAAATAGAAAAGCAAATTACGTTAGACAATTATAAACCTATCTAATTGGCATACTATATTATAATAGAACAAGATACAAATTTGATTTAATATCATTAGAATTAATATTAAAATAGCTTTTTTAAGATTAGCGATAAATCTTGATGAGTTTCTAATGATTAAACTGCTCATTTTTCAAATTTATTAAAAGGATGAAAAAGAACCAATATACTTCAGAATGCAAAACGGCATTCCTTGCTTATATTACCCAATTTTTCTATTCGAAAAATAGACATTTAAACTATTGACAACTAATAAAAATGCGCAAGAGAAAGAAGAATCTTAGCGTTACCATTCGTGTGATTATAGAATAATGTTACGAATTCACTTTTTAAATTATGAGCATAAAAAAACCCATGAAACGAATACATGGGTTTGATTAAAATAATTTAAAACAACTACTTAAATAATTAAAAAACCAAAAAAGTTAACCAAAACTAATCTTCAGAAACCAAAGGTCTCTCTAACTCCATTGCAACGTTTAAGGTCATTGCAACTCCTTTATCATTGATCATTGTCATGTTTAACGAATCTAACATTGCTAACCTACTTGACGTTAATCCACTAAATTGGTTAAAAGAAATATTCATTTCTTTTAAATTATTTAATTTCTCAATATCAAATGGAACCTGACCTTGTAATTTATTTTCGAAAAGACTTAAATTTTCTAATTTAGTTAGATTAGCAATTTCCATGCTCAATCTACCTGATAACTTATTACTACTTAACATTAATTTTTTCAAAGAAGCTAGTTCGTACAATGAATTAGGTAATTGCCCTTCTAATTGATTATTAAAAGCTACTAAAACTTCTAATCTTGTTAATTTCCCAATTTGTGAAGGTAACTCACCAGTCAAACCATTCATGTATAATTGCAAATTTCTTAAATTTTCCAATTCGCAAATAGCTGCTGGAATAGTACCTGCTAGCTTATTAAAAGAAAGGTCTAAAGTTCTTAAGTTTTTCAAATTCCCAACAGTTGAGGGAATAACTCCATGAAGACCGTTTTTGTGTAAATTTAAAATTTGAAGATCTGTTAAAGAAGCTAAATCCTCCGGAAGCTCTCCTACAAGATTATTAGAAGATAAATTTAAGGCAACTACCTTATCCCCAATTAACTTAACACCATACCAAGTAGAAACTGGAGCATTAAGATCCCATTTGTTTGTCCAATTTTCTCCATTTGTAGCCACATATAAGTTCATCAAAACTGATTTATCTGATGGAGACACCTCTGCTGTCATCGAAATCGTAGCAAAAACTGTTAATAAAAGAGTGATTATATTTTTCATGGGATATGTATTAGATCTTAATATTAACATAAAAGTAACTATGTTTTAGTTTATCGACAAAAATAATCGACGAAATACACTCTTTAAGACTTTAAGTAAGTATAAATCCTACAGAAATGTAACGAATAATTAACAAAACTCCTTAATCTATACATATAATTTTTGGAAAATTTCTATCCCCTATACTAACTATTGAATACCATGGCAGACTTAGTTGTAAGATATGAAGGAAATAAATAATTAAGATTGCAACGTATTATTTTACAACGCATTATTAACCTGATTATTAATTACACTGTATGCCATTTATAATTTACAAATAGCACAGCATATATTTAAAAAGCTAAATTGTTATTCTAAGTTTATGTAGTATTTTTGCACAATCAAAAACTAATTTAAATCCCCCTCGGTTATTTATACTTTTAAAATATACTCTTCTGTATCACAGCTACCTGACAAGTGGGATTGCATTGCAGCTGAAAACATTTTCTTAACTCAATCCTACCTTACTGTACTTGAAGCGTCGGGCCCTGTGAATATGATATTTCACTTTATAGGAATATTTAAACATGATCAGTTAGTGGGAGTGGCTGTTTCTCAATTTTTAGATTTAAGTTCGATTACCTCGTTTGGTGAAAGAGACCATCGTATTAAGACATTGATTCGCAGCTATGCTTTTAAGAATATCAGTTCAAAAGTATTAGTGATTGGGAATAACATGTTAACTGGCCAAAATGGCTACAGTTTTGCAGACGAACTAGACGAAAGTCAAGGATTTACAATTTTAAAGGATGCGGTAAATAGTATTCGATCAATCTTGTCTAAAAATGGCTTGAAACCTCAATTAATTATTTTTAAAGATTATTCTAAAGTAGCCGTTTCTTTATTTGATAAAACGGTCTTTAAATCTTATTTTACCTTTACCACGCAACCTAATATGGTGTTTACTATTTCGGAAAACTGGAATAGCTTTGACGATTATCTTTCTTGCTTGAGTAAAAAATATCGAGACCAATACAAGCGAAGCAGGAAAAAGGCGGAAGACGTTTCGAAAAGAAAATTATCATTGAGCGAAATAGAAGATTATAGCGCACGCATTCATGAACTTTATATGAATGTGGCCAAAAACGCCCCCTTTAATACCTTTTACTTGAGTGAAAATCATTTTGAAACTTTTAAAAGAACCCTAAAAGACAACTTTTTGTTCTATGGTTACTTTCTCGAAGACAAGTTAATTGGATTTAATACTCTGATAAAAAATGGATCTGATATTGACACTTATTTTTTAGGATATGATCGGGAGTTTCAAAAAGAAAAGATGTTATACTTGAACATGTTGTACGATATGATCGCGTATTCGATAAATAAAAAATACAAAAGAATTATTTTTGCCCGTACAGCCTTAGAAATTAAAAGCTCAGTAGGTGCAGTAGCGGTAGAAACATACGGAATGATGAAACACAGCAACCCACTACTTAATTTATTCATCGGCCGCTTCTTTCGTTATTTTGAACCAAAATCAAATTGGCAAGTTCGCAAACCATTTAAGGAATAGTAACCTTCATTTTTGCTGCTGCCATAGAGATGTTTAAGTCGGATTGAGTACCACAATATTCTCCATCGATTTGAAAGCTAACTGGACGACTAACAGTAATTTTTGCTTCATCTGTAGTTATAATTTCGACATCTTCTGCTTCTATAGGCATGTTACCGGTAATAATTTTACCAAATACCATTAGATCTAAATTCTTCAAAATAATTAGCTCAAATTTCCCATCATCCATCAAACCAGATGGATTAATAACCACACCTGTACCATATTTTTTTGAATTTGCAATGACTATCATTTGAGCTTCACACTCAAGTGTAGTTCCGTTCACCTCGATAGTAGCAGTGAAAGGATCTTCCTTTTCTAATAAGGTTGTGACAGCCTGCAGCGCATAACCAAGCTTCCCTCTTAAAGCGCTATTCTCGTAATTTTTTATCAGTTCTGCATTTAATCCCAGATCGCTTAAATGCAAACTTTTTGTACCGTTGATAATTATCATATCAATAGCAATATACTTGTCATTAAAAACAATTTCAAGACATTCCTCAATATCTTTTGGTAATCCTAAGTCAGTTGCTAATCCATTTGCTGAGCCAGCTGGCAGGATACCAAAAATAACATCTTCATTTTCTAGCGCTTCTGCAACTACTTTAATAGTACCATCACCACCTGCAATTATAACTCTATCAGGATTGAACTTATCATATAAATCTTGAACATGTAAGATATCTTTCTTTCCTGAAGTTTCATACAAAATTAAATTCATTCCCAAAGCATTTACATAATCTGTAGTTGTCTCAACAATCTCAGATTTCTCTACCCCCCCAGAAATAGGGTTTACAATTAGCAAGACATTCTTTTTCACCATTTGCTTCGTTAAGTGGTTTTTAATAATTAAATTTCGCTTTCGTCAAAAGTATTAAATAAAATGAAACCTATTTTAAAATTATATCGCGGTTATGCAAATGAGCAGGAGTTAATTGTGATGGGGCATGTTTTCAAGCCTACAAACATGAAAGATTATGACTTTCTTTCTACAAATTTTAAAAATGCTGGATCAGTAATCAACATGTACCGTATTAAAACGGATGCTAATGCTAGCGTGTATTTGAACTATAAAGGAACAGAAATTCATACTAAAACCTTGCACGACGGCTATTTTAAATTTTGTATTCCCATCGAGGCAGCTTCTAATTACGGCTGGATGGACTATGAAGTCAGTATAATTTATAAAAACGAAAGAATTGTTAGTACGGCGAGTTATATAAAGCCATATAAAGGCGATTTAGGAATTATATCTGATATTGATGACACCTTTTTAGTCTCGTATACCTTAAACCCTCTAAAGAAGCTCTATCACCTTTTATTTCGAAATGTAAATTCTAGAAAGATTTTTGCAGATGTCACTTCGCATTATCAAGCATTGAGTGAAGCTGGCCGTACCAATAGCTCTGAGAAAAATGCTTTTTTTTATGTGTCAAGTAGTGAGTGGAATTTATACCGCTTTCTAGTAAAATTTACCGAAATTCATAATCTTCCTAAAGCTGTTTTACTCTTAAAGGATATCAAGACTAGTCTTAGTAATTTTTTGTGGTCAGGAAGAGGTGAACACAATCATAAATTTGAAAAGATCAAACATATTCTTGAGTTTTACCCTGATTTAGAATATGTCCTTTTAGGAGATGACTCACAGCACGATCCTTATTTATATGAGTCAATTAGTAAAATTTTCCCATTAACTGTTAAGGCAATTTACATTAGACAAACTGGTAAATCAAAGAAAAAAAAGGTAATCGACACATTAGAAAATATAGCGTCCTTAAATGTATCAGTTTGCTATTTTGAGTCGAGTGCTACTGCAATTGCTCACTCTAAAGAAATTGGTCTTATAAAATAGTGACTAGCCCAGATAGCAATGAAAATCCTTTATATAAAAAAATCTCTTTGTACCACTTTTAAAGAGCGACTGTAAGAAGCTCCTTAAAGAGTGAAGTAAAAAAAGATTTTTGTTGTAAAGATTGTAATGAATAGCTGGATTAGCTAGCATTATCAATTTCTTCCTGCACGATTTCCCAATCAAGTAGCAGCTGCTCTAGATCGGCTTTTTTCTTGTTGTAAGCTGTAAAAAACTTAGCGTCCTCAACATGTTTGTCGTAGTTAGTCGCTAGCATTTTATCATCATGCTGAATGTCTCTTTCTAGCTGCTTGATTTGGCTTTCTATTTTACTCAGTTTATTATTTAATGCTTTGTTTTTCTTTTGGTCTTCATAGGATGCTTTATTACTCTCCTTTGGAGCGATTGCTTTTTCTGCATCTTTTTTCTCGACTTCACGCATGTTTTCAAGGTTGCGTTGTTCTAAGAAATAATTAATATCCCCAAGATATTCTTTGATCTTTTGATCTTTAAACTCATATACTAAGTTTGACATTCCTTGTAAAAAATCTCTATCGTGAGATACCAATAATAAAGTACCACCAAATTTTTGTAACGCAGCTTTTAAAACATTTTTAGATTTGATATCCAAGTGATTTGTAGGCTCATCCATTAATAGCACATTAATAGGTTGCAAAAGTAATTTACAAAGAGCAAGACGGTTACGTTCTCCCCCTGAAAGCACCTTAACCTTTTTCTCTACATCGTCTCCACGAAATAAGAATGAACCAAGCATGTCACGAACTTTCATTCTGTTAGTATCTGCAGCAGCGTCTTCCATTGTTTGTAGCAATGTGATTTCGCCATCAAGATATTCAGCCTGATTTTGTGCAAAGTAACCCAATTGAACATTATGTCCTAACTTGATTGTACCTTGATACTCAAATTCGTCAACAATAGCTTTTATAAAAGTAGACTTCCCTTGACCATTTTGACCTACAAAAGCGATTTTGCTTCCACGTTCAACTAGTAAGTTGATATCCTTTAAAATTGTTTTATCACCATAACTTTTGGTTACATTTTCAGCTTCGACTACTACTCTACCCGGCTCTTTTGAAACTGGAAAAGAAATATTCATCACTGAATTATCATCTTCGTCAACTTCGATGCGCTCTACTTTATCTAACTTTTTAATTAAAGATTGTGCCATAGAAGCTTTTGAAGCTTTGGCGCGGAATTTTTCAATTAACTTTTCCGTCTCTTCAATTTTCTTAGCTTGATTTTTTTGGGTCGCTAATTGTTTCTCTCTAATTTCATGACGCAACTCTAAATACTGAGAGTACGGTTTATTGAAATCATATGCTTTTCCTAACGAGATTTCGATAGTTCTATTCGTCACATTATCAAGAAACATTTTATCGTGAGAAACGATAACCACAACCCCTGGATAATTACGTAAAAAACTCTCTAACCAAATGATACTCTCAATATCTAAGTGATTGGTAGGCTCATCCAGCAATAAAACGTCATTAGCCTGCAGCAGTAATTTGGCAAGTTCGATACGCATTCTCCACCCTCCAGAAAAAGTTTCTGTTTGATTATTAAAAACGTCTCTTTTAAAACCAAGTCCTAATAGAATTTTCTCTGTATCACCCACATAATTATATCCTCCTAGAAGATCGAAACGATGTGTGTAATCAGATAAGTCTTCAATAATTTTAGAATATTCATCACTTTCGTAATCAGTACGAGTGACTAATTGATGATTGATTTCTTCTAGTTTTTTCTCTACAATTTTTATTTCAGTAAACGCCTCGTATGCTTCTTCTAAAACAGTTCTCCCTTGCTCAAAATCGATGTCTTGACGTAAAAATCCCATTCGAACATCTTTCTCCTGAGATATCACTCCAGAGTCTGGTTTGAAATCACCTGCCAACATTTTTAACATCGTTGATTTTCCTGCACCATTCTTTCCAACTAGACCAACTCGATCTCCAGCTCCCAAACGAAATGTTACTTCTTCAAATAAATAAGTACCTCCGAACGAAACGGATAAATTGTGTATATTAAGCATATTTTGTGACTAAAGTTACTTAGGCAACAATCGTAAAATTGTACCTTTGTTAAAAATTTATACAAATGTTAAAAAAAGGATCCAAACTAAATAGTATTTTAACAGGAACTTGTCCGAAATGCCAAAAAGAAAGCATGTATGAAGACAAAAATCCTTTACACCTAGCAAAAGTTTTAAAAATGAATGAAAATTGTAGCCATTGTGGTCTACATTATCAAATCGAACCTTCATTTTTCTATGGCGCCATGTATGTAAGTTATGGTTTGAATGTCGCTGTAGGAGTTGCTGCTTTTATCATATCCTTTGTATTTGTAGGCTCTTCATTAAAAACAGCTTTTATTAGTATCATTGTTGCATTGATTATTTCCTTTCCATTTGTGTTGCGACTAGCTAGAAATATATATATCAATATGTTTGTGTCTTATGATCCAGAGGCTACTTTAAAAAAGTAACGACTATCTATAATTTTTAGGCTTCACCCTTTGAATATTGATATCTCTTTCTATAGTTTTTCCATTTTCTATTTTATCGAATAATTCTCTCGCCATAGACGGTCCTAACATGACACCACGAGTCCCTAGCCCGTTTAAGACATGCACATTATTACAATCAGCATGCGTACCTATTAATGGACGACGGTCGTATACAGTAGGTCTTACACCTGCAAAGTGTTCTATTATTTTAAAGTCGCAATCAATTATTTCTCGTATGCGTTCTAGTAGTTCTAATTTTCCTCCTTCAGTAGGTAAATCTGTTTTATCTTTCCAATTGTAGGTTGCTCCCACCTTGTACCGATTAGCTCCTAATGGCAAGATAAACACGCTTGTATTTAATATGACATCTAATTTTAAATCATCTGATTCAATGATAAACAACTCCCCTTTTGTACCATCAACAGGTAAAAAGCTAAAAAACGGATTCTGATGAATACCAAAACCCTCAGCAAATACAATGTGCTTAGCAGTGATGCCGTTATAAGTCACCGTATCTGTATCTATTTTTATAGAAGAATAATCGAATGCTTCGTATCTAATGCTATTACTATTTTCTAAGTATTTTTTATACTCTTTTAGCAGCGACGCGGTATCTACATAACCAGTATGCAAAACCTCACCATAATTGTACGGTGAATCTATGCCTGAATATTTTTTGGTTATCAGCGTAGGGGATAAAAACGGTGCTAAACCTTTTTTATCGGAGGCAGCGAACCAATTGTTCTGTTCTTCAATCGAAAAAAACTTACGCAATATCGGTTTAGGAAAATCAAATTGAATTGCCAATTTATCTTCTACTTTTTTGTAGAATCTTTTCATTTCTACCAGCTGTTCTTCTGCCTGCCACACCTCACTAAATCTTTTTAAAATAACGGGATTGTAGAGTCCTCCAGCAATACGAGAAGATTTTTGAGAATCATTATCGAATACGACGATCGTATTGTTATTATTCAACGCTTGTTCAGCAAAAGAAATACCTGCAAGTCCACAGCCAACTATTATGTAATCAACCATAATGTAACAAAATAAATTTAGTATTGTATGTTAATAAAAAAGACTCTTAACATTGCGATAAGAGTCTTTTTTAAAAATATTAAATGCGATTAGTAATTCCACATATCTGATTCAAAATCACGAATCTTTTCTTTGATACGCAAAGATTCTAAAAGCTGATTTTGTGAATTGTCTTTCATGTATTCATCGATTGCTCGGTCTCCATATACATTCTCTTCCTTATATATCACGCTATTGAAACGTCTTGAATTAAGAATTTGGTCGAATGAAATGGGCATTGCTGAGTTGCTATCATTAAAAGCTTTTGCTTTATGCAACACTTCTCTAGCTGATGGAAAGAAAATCCAGAATAACTCAATATAATCTTTTTGCTCGCTGTTCATAGAATACACATCAGGAGTGATAGGACAAATTCCAAGCAAACGATATTTCATTTCACTTTGTCTTTTATCAAAATACCAGTATCCTTTAATGTAGTATTTAGCAACATCTTGTGCCGTTAAATCAGATCTTAAGATGTACTCTTCAGAAACGCTTTGACCAGCATTTACTTGCTCTCTACCTACATCAGTAGTATCAATTCTACTTAAAGACGATTCAATGTCATTATACGATTTTTTGGTATTAAAATAACTGTCAGAATACACCTCAGTGATTTCTCCATTTCTAATTGCTGTTGTTAACACATCATATAAAGATCTTCTGTCAGGCCCTATGTTAGCAGCATCTATTGGGAAATACAATGGAAAATTGATTTTTTCATTCAAATCAATAACCTCCCATACCGTTTTACCCATCAAGATATCTCTGTCATGCACATAACCGTAAGACAAAGGCTTATCGTTATCAGCAATAAGTTGCGCTGCACTTTTAAGGCCTATTTCCTCAGGTGTTTTTGCATTAAGCAAATTAGATTGTGCAGAAGAAGCAAAACTTCCACCGACAGAAATAACAACAATTAAAAAATTTCTTAAATTCATCATGGTATAATATAAAATATTGACTGCTATATTAGCACTTGGTATTATTGTATTTCAAAAATTACTGGAGCAGTCCTAGGTAATAAATAACTACCAGCACCTACCAATTTTGTTTTAATCTCTGAAATCGTAACTTGGTCACCTCTTCCTGCTTTTGCAAGGACGGCTTTACATTGTGCATTTAATCTATTACCAGAAACTACAACAGTAGCTTGTCCAGAAATTTTCAAATTAAAACCAACAACATCTAATCCTACTTCAAAATCAAAATCTTCTAATTTAGCTCCAATAGTAGCAATTTCTAAGTTCGATTTAGGTCCTTTTACAATACCTGTTTCTCCTCTAATTGTTCCCGTTGGACCAGGAATTCCTTTAATTCTAAAAACTTTTCTATCCGAAGCTACTTTACCATCGCTCATTTTACCTGATACGTTGATTACCACTTCTGATCCTCCTCCAGGAGTCATTACATATCTTCCATTTCCTACTTTAGACAAACCAGGAGCCGAAGCATTAACTTGATTATCTGGAATACCTGCAAACGAAATTGTCATAGGATTTTGAACACCTCTATAAACAACATTCATTTTATCAGCAGAGATTGTAGCTGAATTTGGTCTTGGAACAACTACATATTTTCCTGTAAACGGTAATGGAATAGTTTTACCATCTTCTAAAAATGTAAACTTACCATTAAAACTTTGCTCTCCTACATTTCCTGCAGTCATACCAATAACAGCTTGTCCATTAACGATTTTACCCGGTCCAGAAAACGACGTAGGTGTAGTATTAGCATCATAACGTCCTAAAACTACTTTACCTGTAACTTGCTCTCCTTGAAAATAAGCATTTTTATTTAATACAACTATAGCCTCGTAGTTACTGTATGAAGCAGCAGCAACGGCAGCTTTTCCTAATAATGTGTTGTAAACATCAGTTTCTGTTTTCTTAACATCGTTTTGCCATGCTGATAATTTTGCTAATGAAGCAACAGCTGGGAAACCTTTGAAATGATAATCTAAATAAGGAATATTAATCCCGTCTTTATTTTTTACATCAGTTAAATCAAATTTAGCATTTACTTCAGACACGATAGGCGCTAATTTCTTATTATCACCTAAAGCAGCTTTCATATCTGCTTTGTACTTTTCGATAGTAGTAATAACTTCTTGTCCTTTTTGAGAATATCCCTCAGAGCTAAACCAAGCATTATCTAAGTTATCTGCCTTGTCCATTTCCTCGTAAGGAAGTTTACCCGTTTCAGGATCTACTTCAATTCCTGCAACCACCTCAGATTTTAAACCTCCAATGTATGCGTAAAACGCTTTTGTAATACCTTCTACTTTGTGAGCTGTAACTGAAGCTGCATTAAACTCTCCTCCTGCCTCAGCAGCCTTAGCATCTAAACCCATTAACATTTGGTTATTAGATTGCTCAGCAGATATATTTGAACCTTCAAATTTTTCATTCATTAATCCAAAAGCTGATAAAACTTCTTTGGACATATTTAGTGCTAACATCGCGATAAAAACCAAATACATTAGGTTTATCATCTTCTGTCTAGGTGTTTGTTTTCCTCCAGCCATATTCTTTAAATTAGTTTATTAATTATAGTTTAAGAAACCAATTATTTAGTACCCATTGCTGATAACATACCACCATAAACATTGTTCAATGAAGACAAGTTAGTTGTAAGTGATTGCATTTGCTCTTTTAATTTCAAGTTGTTTTCAGCAACTTCCTCATTGATTTGAGCATTCTTAGCTGCAGATTGCAATTGTATTTTGTATAAGCTGTTTAAAGATTCCATTTGAGCTGCTGCCAATGTCAATTCTTCACTATATTTTTTAGTAGACGCAATTGAATCAACTGTAGGTGCGATTCCTTTTGCTGCTGATTCAAAATTTTTGATGCTGTTTCCTAAACTAGCCATTAACGCTCCGTCAATTTTAGCGTCTTTCAACATTGCGTCTAATTTTTGAGAAAGCATCCCTTGAGTTTCAGCAGGAGCTGCCTCTACTTTTACAACTTGTTTTCTTGCTTGACCATTTTTCAATTCAGGGTAAACTAATGCCCAATCATACTCTTCGTCTACTGGCTCAAATGCTGATAAAGCAAAGATAAGCGCTTCGACTACTAGACCAATTGTTAACATTCTGTTTCCCGTGATAGGTCCTATTTCAATATGTGTAATTTTGAATAACGCTCCAATAATTACAACTGCTGCACCCATTCCGTATGCGAAATTCATTGCTTTTTTGCCTAGTACTGCCATAATTCGAATTTTAAGGTATTTATAAAAATTTAATAGATTTGGATTAATTTTATTTTCTTTTTGCTGTAGTTTGAATTCCCATGTAATCTTGAACTGTTCTAAAACCGATAAAGCTTCTAGCAGAGTCAGCATATTCAAAATCTCTTGTACTTACTTGTAAGAAGTAAGCAACATCTTTCCAAGAACCACCACGCACAACTTTACGTTTGTTTGAAGCGTCTAACACATTTGGATTCATTGTAGATACGTATTCATATGCATTAGGATTATAAGAAGAATCCGTCCATTCTGCAACGTTTCCTGCCATATTGTATAAGTTATACCCGTTAGGAGCAAATGATTTTGCCTCAACAGTGTACAAAGCATCGTCTGCAGCATAATCTCCTCTGTTAGGTTTGAAGTTAGCTAAAAAACAACCTTTATCATCTCTTGTATACGGACCACCCCATGGGTATGAAGCTGATTCTAGACCTCCTCTTGCAGAATATTCCCATTCTGCTTCAGTAGGTAATCTAAATGAATTGATTTGATCGCGCCCTTTTTTCTTAGACTTGATATATGAATTTTTATATAATGTTCTCCAAGCACAAAAAGCTTTAGCTTGCGTCCACTTTACTCCAACTACTGGATAATCTCCATAGGCTTTATGCCAGAAATAATCGTTATGCATTGGTTCATTATAAGAATAGGCAAAATCCTTAATCCAAACAGTAGTGTCAGGATAAATTTTAACCTCTTCATTTCTAACAAAATCTCTTCTTTCTCCAACTTTAGCTTTGGCTGCAGCTTGAATATCCATCCATGAGTAACGGAATTTCAATTTGTTAACATCGATAGTTCTTAAACCATTGTAAGATGATTCGATTGGTAAGTACATTGAATCCATTACTTCAGTGTAATATTCATCTGGATACAATTGAGGATCTTTAATTAATTTGATTTTTTTATTTAATCGTCTTCCAGCATAAGGATCATCATCTGTTCCTAAACTATAATAGTTATCATTCATGTATTTATCGTATACACTCATTTTATCTGGATCTGAATCATTGAAAGCGTAGTCACCTATACTACCACCTTTGCTACCTTTACCACTTGAAGCGGTCAAACCATAACTATCAGCCAAAATAGCCAATTTAACACGTATTGTAGAATCTTTAACCCAGTCAACAAATTGACGGTATTCACTATTCGTAATTTCAGTTTCGTCCATGTAAAATGAACGCACAGTAACCGTTTTTGTTGGCGCATCTTGTACATTAGCAACATCTTGATCAGATCGACCCATAATGTAAGATCCCCCAGGAACTAATGTCATTCCATAAGGTTTCTCGGGATTCCATTTGCCTCCGTTAGTTCCTACTAACTCCCCTCTGTCTCCTGCATTACCACAGCTATTTAATAATGTCAAAATTGCAACAAACGCAACGAGATTCTTCATATAATTCAGATTATAAATTCATTATAATTTATAGGATTACGACTACTATTGCAATCTAGTTATCCTATCGCACAAAAATATTTTGAAAAGTTTATTTAACAAAATATTAGTTCTTTCGTACAAACGTAAATAATTATTTTAAATAAAAAAACATTTTATCTTACCTACTTTAACTTAATTCGTCATATGCCTAAAATATTAACACTACAGCGTGTTTTTTCTTTGGGCTTTCCACCATCGCTCTGGTAGTTCTTGATTACAGGCCGATAAATACTCTTCATAAGAACAAGGTAATAACGTATTTCTTTTTAACTTATTGTTACTATTTGAAACAAATGGTATCTCAATCCACCATCTATCCGTCTTATCACTTTTAAAGAATATTAACACTTCCTCTTCTACTGGAACAATATACTTGATATAGTTATCTCGAGTCCCAAAGGGATACTCATTAGACCTATAATGAAAACCTTCGATAAAATACCAGATAATTTGAGCAACTAAGGCTGATTCTTGAATCGAACCATTGTGATTAAAAATCCCAAACATCGAAACCTTATCACTAATTCCAGCATATCTAGCTAATGCACAAATTTCTTTTCCATTAAAACCATTGGGAGCAAAATTAGTGAAATTACCAGAATCTGATGATTTTACAGCTGTCAAATCTAAACTAACTATATCGGCATCTCTAAAAACAGGTTCTGCTAATGCAATATTATGTGAAACCTCTCCTAATCGATAAGCATCAAAAAACAATTTTTCGATTAAATCTATTTCTTCTTGAGAATTATAATAGGTCTGGTAACCTATGTTGCAATAATTAAACAAATTATTGGGTTCGTCAATGATCATTTTTGTTAAATAAGATCCTGCTAGCGCACCTCCATCTTCCTTGCCAAAATCAAATTTACTATCGACCGCTACTAAATTCACCATCTGCTCGAGTTCATCATAAGCTCTGTAAAGCGCATATGTCAAATCTTGAGAACCTCCTATAATAATAGGAACAACTTTATTTTTAATCAAAGTTGCCGCCACTTTTCGAAGGGCAAAATAGGTATCAGTAGTTGCATCACCTGCTACAATATCACCAAGATCTGCGATTGAAGCATCCCAGTTACCAGGAAACATACTGTAAAGTGCTTTTCTTATTGCAACTAAATCAACTTCTGTATTTACTGTCTCTGCACCACGGTTTTCTAACACCCCAATTACTGCAATTGTAATTTTAGTTAAATCAGGAAACTGTTCTGCTGTATGAAAAACCACTTTACTACCAAACTGTTGCGAAGAATATGTTTCTAACGTTTCTAAAACATCACCTTGAATAGGTCTTAAAAAATCAAATTCCATTTTATTTCTTTTTAGCCACTGGTTTTTTTACAGCTGCTTTTTTTGTTGTAGTTGCTTTTTTTGCTGGAGCTTTTTTAGTCGTTGCTTTCTTCGCAGCAACTTTCTTAGCTGGAGTTTTTGCAGCAATCATTTCTTGAACTTGTTCCAATGTAAGCTTAGCTGCTTCAACATCTTTACTTAATTCGATTTTGATTTTCCCTTTAGTAATCGTAGAGCGTCCCCATCGCGCTTTCTCCACAAGAATCCCCTCTTCTTCCCAATTATGAATCACTTTATCAATGTTCTTTTGGATTTTATCTTCGATTAAGGTTTCGATATCTGTTTGAGAAAGATTATCAAAATCATATTTTTTATTTACATTGATAAACATTCCGTCCCATTTGATAAATGGACCAAAACGACCAGTACCTTTTTGTACTCCTTCGCCTTTATAAACTGCTATTGGAGCATCTGCAAGCGCTTTTTCGTCAATAAGCTCTTTTGCTCTATCAAAATCAACATCTAATGGATTCTCCCCTTTTGGCAGAGATACAAAAGCCGCACCATGACGTATGTATGGGCCGTAGCGACCGTTACTTACCTCAACTTCTTCTTCCTTGTACACTCCTAAATTTTTAGGCAGTAAGAAAAGATTCAGTGCTTCTTCTAGATTAATGTTTCCAATATTTTGATCTGACATCAAACTAGCAAATTTTTTATCCTCGTCATCTGCAGCACCAATTTGAGCCATAGGGCCGAATTTCCCTAAACGCACCGAAACTGGCTTCCCTGTGTTAGGATCTGTTCCTAGAATACGTTCTCCACTTTCTCTTTCAGCGTTTGCTTCGACATCTTTTACTGTAGGGTGGAACTGATCATAAAATTCTTTCATCATGATAGCCCAATCTACATTTCCTTCGGCTATTTCATCAAAATCTTGCTCAACCTTTGCAGTAAAGTTATAATCTAATATGTTTCCGAAATTCTTAACCAAGAAATCCGTTACGATTGTTCCAATATCTGTAGGTACTAATTTTCCTTTATCAGAACCTGTATTTTCTTTAAGTAATTTTTCGTCTACTTTATTTGCCTGCAAGATTAACTGCGTATAATTACGCTCTTGACCATCAAGATTTCCTTTTTCAACATAATTTCTATTAATGATAGTCGAAATAGTAGGTGCATAAGTAGAAGGACGACCAATACCTAATTCCTCTAATTTCTTCACTAATGAAGCCTCAGTATATCTAGCCGGCGGTCTTGTATATCTCTCTGTAGCAGTAATAAAGTTGTTAAGTAACTTCTCATTAACCTTCATAGCAGGAAGCATTCCTTCTTGCTCTTCTTCATCATCATCGTGACCTTCAAGATACACCTTTAAGAAACCTTCAAAAAGCAAAACCTCTCCCGAAGCCGTGAATAACTCGCCGTGATTATTAGCTTCAATTTTTACATTTGTTCTTTCTAATTGCGCATCACTCATTTGAGAAGCTAGCGTTCTTTTCCAAATCAAATCATACAAACGCGCCTGATCTCTATCAATATTCACCGTGTGACGGGACATATCAGTAGGACGTATCGCTTCGTGCGCCTCTTGAGCACCTTTACTTTTATTTGTAAATGTTCTAGGCTTAGAAAATTCTTTACCATATGATTTAATAATTTCAGCTTGAGCAGCATCCATAGCATCTTTTGATAGATTCACACTATCTGTTCTCATATAAGTAATCAATCCGGCCTCGTACAATCGTTGTGCTAATTGCATTGTAATCCCTACCGGTAAGTACAATTTACGTGCAGCTTCTTGTTGTAAAGTCGAAGTCGTAAATGGCCCTGTAGGTGATTTTTTTGTGGGTTTTGTTTCTAAATCAGAAACTTTATAAGTAGACCCTATATTTTTACTCAAGAAGTCTTCAGCTTCTTTTTTAGTTGTAAAGTTTTTAGGAAGTTTTGCTTTAAATGATTTTCCTGCTTCATTAGTAAACTCAGCAACAACTGAATAACTAGCTACAGGATTAAAATTTTGTATATCACGTTCTCTCTCAACAATCAATCTCACTGATACTGATTGTACACGACCTGCAGAAAGTCCGCCCTTAATTTTTCTCCACAAAACTGGAGATAGTTCGTATCCAACAAGTCTATCTAAAACACGACGCGCTTGCTGTGCATTTACTAAATTATAGTCAATCTCTCTAGGATTATCAATCGCTTTCAGGATTGCAGTTTTTGTAATCTCGTGAAAAACAATACGTTTTGTTTTTTTAACGTCTAATTTTAATTCTTCGAATA
>TARA_R110002033_G_scaffold112971_3_pt1 | contig 19232 bp, 21 predicted proteins | sample TARA_R110002033 | Tara Oceans TARA_R110002033 (sample SAMEA4397051) | marine metagenome | biome: Polar Biome; feature: [SRF] surface water layer (ENVO:00010504); material: water (ENVO:00002006), including particulate matter (ENVO:01000060) such as... | depth 5 m
TTAAATAAAAACTGTATTAGTTTACAGCGCTACTTAAGTCAGAACCTGCCTTAAATTTCACTACATTTTTAGCTTTGATTTTGATAGTTTTACCAGTCTGTGGGTTTCTTCCATCTCTTGCAGCTCTTTTAGAAACTGACCAAGAACCAAATCCTACTAAAGATACTCTGTTACCTTTTTGTAAAGATCCTTCGATATCAACTAATAAAGAGTCTAATGCTTTTTTTGCTGCTGCTTTAGTAATTCCAGCATTCTCTGCCATTCCGTTGATTAAATCTGTTTTGTTCATAAATATTAATTTTAAATTGTTAAAAATTTGATTTTAAAAATTGTGATGTTAAAATCTGTAGACAAAATTATTAGGAATATTAAGCTACGCAAGGAATAGCGTGGGAAAATCGGATTTTTGTTAATAACTTGGGTCATTTGTTAATAAACACGATGCATTTTGTCGGATTTTTTGTAAAACCAATGATAATAAGGGTTTACAGCAGTTTTGCTGATTCAGAAAAATTGTATCCATTTAAAAGTGATTTCACTTCCATTTTTCGCTTTCCAGGTAACTGAATTTCTAAGACTTTTACGTAACCACCTTTACATGCGACCTTTAGCTCGTCTTTGGTTGTTATTAATTTTCCGGCTTCAAAATTATGTGCTTCTTCAACTTTTTCTACACCATATATTTTTACAGATAATGGTTTTTCTTCTGCGTTATCTAACAAACACCAAGCTGTTGGGAATGGGTTTAAACCTCTTACCTTATTATATATAGAGTCTATAGGTTGCGACCAGTCAATTTTACAATTGTCTCTATTCAGTTTATAAGCCGTTTTTAAATCTTCGGTTTGTGGTTGTATTTTAGTTTTAACGGTATCGTTTTCAATTTGTTCAACCGTTTTAATTACTAAAGCACTTCCTATACTCATTAAGTCGTCATGTAATTCGCCAACCGTTGTTTTGTTTCCTATGGCAGTTTCTTCACTCTTAATTATGGCTCCAGTGTCAATTTTTTCATCTATAAAAAATGTCGTCACGCCAGTTTTTGTTTCACCATTAATAATAGCCCAATGGATTGGTGCAGCACCTCTATATTGCGGTAGTAACGATGCATGAAGGTTAAATGTGCCATATTCTGGCATCTGCCAAACTACTTTTGGTAACATTCTAAAAGCAACAATGATTTGTAAATTGGCATTTAAAGCCTTTAATTCTTCTATAAAAGATTCTGCTTTTAAGTTCGTTGGCTGTAGAATATTTAAATTGTGTTCTAAAGCAAATTCCTTAACAGCAGATGCTCTTAGTTTTTGCCCACGACCTGCAGGTCTGTCTGGCGCAGTAATAACACCAACTACTTTATAATTATGATCAATAAGGGCTTTTAGCGTAGCAACGGCAAAATCTGGCGTTCCCATAAAAACTATGCGTAAATCACGTTTTTCTGTCATATAAGTGTGTAAGTATTAATTGGTGTTAATTTTATTTTTTTGAGTTCTATTAATTCTGAAAGACTATCTAAAAGTGCTTTTTCAGAACATTTAATTTGAAGTAATAATTGTCGCGAAGATAATGCTTCAGGTCTTAAGGCTTTTATAATTTGAATTGAAATAGCATCGTTTGAATTATTTTCTATGCTTAAAGCTTTAGCCACACAAACAGAACATATACCGCAAGGCTGCTTCGACTTTTCTCCAAAATAGTTTAGAAGTTGCAGACTTCTGCAAACCCAATCATTTTTAATATAGTCTAAAACCGATTCAATTTGTTGATGTTTTAAGGTGTGTTGTTGCTCTATGGTTCTGGCAATAGGGTTAATGGTAATATCATCTTCACGCGGTTTTAAAAACGTAATTTCAGAATCGGTATTAGCCATTTGTAAACTAATCACTTCGTCTTTTTCTAAACGTTGTAATTGAGCTATCACTTGTTTTTCGGATAAATTAGATTTTTTAATAACCAAGCTAAGGTTCACTTTAGTTTCATAATCAAATATACCACCATATGTTCTAAGCAGTACTTTTACCAAAATGTTTAAATCCATATGTGTTTCTAAATATTGAAACAAAACGGCATTGGTCGATACAAACTGAATTTTAGTCCTAAAATTAAAATGCTGTGTAAGCGTAATAATTGTATTTCGGTCTAACAGCAATAAGGCATTATAAGTAATACTAGCACTTAACTTATACTGATTGCAAAAGGATTTAAAATCGAATTGATGCAAGGTGTCTTCGCCTTCTCCATAAGAAATTTGAAAATAATTACATAGCTTATTGTAAACCGTTTTTACAAAGGCTACGGACGGTAACGTATTTAAAAATTGACTTCGTAAATGATTTTCATCGATATGCTGCTTTAAAATAATGGCATGTGCTAATTCACCATCTCTTCCTGCACGTCCAGCTTCTTGGTAATAACTTTCTAAACTTTCTGGTAAATTAATATGAATAACAGTTTTTACGTTAGCCTTATCAATTCCCATCCCAAAAGCTGTAGTGGCTACCATAATATCTATCTGTCCGTTAGTCCATTGGTACAAACGTTCTTGCTTTTCTTTATTGGTAATGCCACCATGATAAAATGTAGAAGAAAACCCTTTTGCCTTTAATAAATTATGAATATCAGTTGTGGCACGTCTATTTCTTACATATATAATAGAGGAACCTTTGTGTTTTTTTAATAAGTGTTCTAGTTGAAATAGTTTATCGTCAGTATGAATAACATCATAGGCTATATTAGGTCTTGCAAATGAAGCTTTAAAGATTTTTGGGTTTATAAAATCTAGATTCTCCACAATATCATCAACCACATTATGTTTTGCGGTGGCCGTTAAGGCGATACAATTAACATGCGGATGTAACTGCCGCAGTGCTACAATATTTTTATAAGCTGGTCTAAAATCATTTCCCCATTGACTGATACAATGCGCTTCATCAACGGCAATTAAATTCACTTTCATTTGTTGAATACGCTCTTGCACCAAGGTCTGTTGTAAACGTTCTGGTGAGAGGTATAGAAACTTGTAATTACCGTAAATGCAATTGTCTAATTGCGTATCTAAATCTTTATAAGACATGCCAGAAGTCAGCGCAATCGCTTTTATACCTTTTTCTTTTAAGGTATTCACTTGATCTTTCATTAAAGCAATTAAAGGCGAAACTACGATGCAAATACCTTCTTGTATTAAAGCTGGAATTTGGAAACAAACCGATTTTCCGCCTCCAGTTGGCAATAACGCAAAGGTATCTTCTTGGTTTAAAACCGAAGCGATAATCTCTTCTTGTAACGGTCTAAAAGATGTATGTTGCCAATACCGTTCTAAAACTTCTATAGGATGCATTACTGCAAATTTAAGGACTCTAAGATAAAGTTTGCTCTAGTTTCAACTTTTCCGAAGGGGACATCAATTAAATCGTAACCAAAGCGCTTATATGTATTTAATAAATGCTGATGAATTTCAATAGCTTCTTCAAAGTTTTCATAACGTTCATTATCACTAGTAAAAATCTCTTGCCAAGGTGCTAAAACAAAGATATTGTCGTATTTGTGATTTTCGCAAGCTTCTGTAAAATGACTAGGGTAGGTGTCACCAATATAATCCATATAAGCGATGACATCAGGTATGCCTCTGTCTAAAAAAACGACTTGTTCAGTTTCTTTAAATGCATTATTAAATTGTTGAATTCTACCGTCTAAAAGCTTTTTACTGAAGAGAAGCGGTTCTGTTAAAAACATCTGCTCTATACCTTCTTTTCTGGCTTGTAAAGTAATTTGTCTAGAGATTTCATCATAACAAATAAAACCACGCTTTTTTAATTCGTTTATGATTGTGGTTTTTCCAGTTCCTGGACCACCTGCGATGACGACTTTTTTTGAATTCAAATTGTTTATTAATTTTGAAATAATACAGAGGATAAAAATAAGGGAATAAATAGAGAATATAAAAATCCTTATTATATTTTGATTGTTCATAGATTATACAAAGGACAGTTTGCTTAATTTTTATCATGTTTTAAGTTTTAAATGTATCTTTGTAACTCTAATATTATATTATGGATAGTTCTAAAAAAACAGACGAATTTTACGAAAAATTAAAATCTCAATTATACGATACAGCCCTTTGGCCATCAGAGTATTTATATAAATTTATTGTCCTTACGGAAGGCTCAGGAGTGAATCATATTGAAGCACTTTTTGACAATTTAGGTGCTGTTATTACAACAACAGAATCTAAGAATGGAAAATACACAAGTGTTTCTATTAACGTAAAATTGAAAAATCCAGAAACCGTAATAGCTAAGTATAAAGAAGTAGCTGAAAACGTTGAAGGCGTAATTTCTTTATAATTTTATAATAGGCTTCGTATTTTTTTGTACTTTGCAACAAAACCTAGAGACTTCGGGTTTTACAACAATATACTACACACTTTACAATTTTGATTGACGATTTAGAATACAACACAGAGCGCGAGCATTTAATTATACCAGAATATGGACGTCATCTACAAAAGATGATTAATCACGCTAAGACTCGCGAAACTAAAGAAGAGCGTAATAAACTAGCAAATGCTATTATTTCCGTAATGGGAAATCTGCAACCTCATTTAAGAGATGTGCCAGATTTTAAGCACAAATTATGGGATCAGCTATTTATAATGGCAGATTTTGATTTTGATGTAGATTCACCTTATGGAGAACCTTCAAAAGAAGAAATTGAGGCAAGACCAGAACCGTTAAAATATCCGCAGAATTTTCCAAAATATCGTTTTTATGGTAATAACATAAAGACTATGATTGATGTTGCTGTGAGTTGGGAAGATGGTGAGTTAAAGGAAGCTTTAACGTACACGATTGCTAACCACATGAAAAAATGTTTCCTTAATTGGAATAAAGATACTGTTGAAGATAGTGTTATTTTTAATCATTTATTTGAACTTTCGGGTGGTAAATTAGACTTAAAGGAAAGTGATGAAAATCTTACAGATTCTACAAGTTTAATGCGTACAAAATCTAAGTATGGCGCAAAAAATAATTCTAACAAAAAGAATAGCAATTCTAACAAGAAGAAATATTCTAATAACAGAAAACGTTACTAAAACGTATGAGTACATTTAAAATTGAAGGTGGTCACCAACTAAAAGGTAAAATTCAGCCACAAGGAGCAAAAAACGAAGCTTTACAAATCTTATGTGCAGTGCTATTAACTGCCGAAGAAATTCAGATAGATAACATTCCTGATATTATTGATGTCAATAAACTCATTGCTTTATTAAAAAAGTTGGGTGTTAAAATCAATAAAATAGCTAAAGGGTCTTATACTTTTAAGGCTGATGATGTTAATTTAAAATATTTAGAATCTGCCGAATTTAAAGAAGACGGTAAAGGTTTAAGAGGTTCTATTATGATTGTAGGACCATTATTAGCGCGTTTTGGTAAAGGATATATTCCAAAACCAGGAGGTGATAAAATTGGACGTCGTCGTTTAGATACACACTTTGAAGGTTTCATTAGTCTTGGTGCAAAATTTCGTTATAACAAGGAAGACTTGTTTTATGGCGTAGAAGCAGATAAGCTAAAAGGAACTTATATGCTTTTAGATGAAGCTTCTGTTACTGGTACTGCAAATATTGTAATGGCTGCTGTTTTAGCAGAAGGTACAACTACAATTTATAATGCCGCTTGCGAACCGTATTTACAACAGCTTTGTAAAATGTTGAATCGCATGGGAGCAAAAATCTCTGGTGTCGGTTCTAATCTTTTAATTATAGAAGGTGTAGATGTTTTAGGTGGTACAAATCACAGAATGTTACCAGATATGATTGAGATTGGTAGCTGGATTGGTTTAGCTGCGATGACAAAAAGTGAATTGACCATTACCAATGTAAGTTGGGATGATTTAGGTCAGATTCCAAATGTTTTCAGAAAAATTGGTATTACAGTTGAGCGTCAAGGTGATGATATTCATATTCCAGCTCATACAGATGGTTACGAAGTACAAAGCTTTATCGATGGTTCTATTTTAACGATTTCAGATGCGCCATGGCCTGGATTTACACCAGATTTGGTAAGTATTATTTTAACGGTTTTAACGCAAGCTAGAGGAGAGGCTGTTGTACATCAAAAAATGTTTGAAAGTCGTTTGTTCTTTGTTGATAAACTGATAGATATGGGCGCAAAGATTATTCTTTGTGATCCGCATAGAGCAACTGTTATTGGTCATGATTTTAAGTCCACATTAAAAGCGACAACGATGACGTCTCCAGATATTAGAGCTGGTGTTTCTTTATTAATTGCGGCTTTATCTGCAAAAGGAACTTCTATTATTCATAATATTGAACAAATAGATCGTGGTTACGAAAATATCGACGAACGTTTAAGAGCTATAGGCGCGAAAATTGAACGTGTAGAAGGGAATTGAAATTATAATATATTAACAATATAAGAGGCCTCATTTAATGAGGTCTTTTTTTGTATTAAATTGGTTTTATTAACACAATGACATAGTCTTAAATTGTAACTTCAAAAGTTTTTGTCCTTGTATTTATTTTATGATAAAATAGTTTTTTTAACTTTAGTGCTTTAAAATCGGTGATCCATCGGTTATATTGTTAATTATATCGGATGAGTTGAAGGTTAAATATAGATTAATCTTATCTTACTAAAAACTGTGAAATTTTAATTCAATGTATCCCGTTTTCCCTCTAAAATGCTACATTCTATTTTGTCTTTTTTTAATGAGCCAGCTTGTTTGTGCACAATTGAATGATTTTAATTTTTCAGTTTCTACAACAGATGAATCCTGTTCTAGTAATGGTTCTATTTCAATGAATGTTTCAGGTACCACATCTGGTTCCGAAATCACTTATATCCTCTTTTTATATCCAGATATTGATACACCAATAGCACAAACTTCAGCAAATACATTTAGTAGTTTAGAAAGTGGTAATTATTTGGTGCAAGCTATACAAACATTGAATGAATTACAAAACTCGCAAAGTGCTGACGCTACAGTTAATAATGTCATTTCTGTTTTAGATTTTGAAGTCGGACAGGGTTTTAGCGGAGAATGTAATGGTATAAGTTTAGTTGTTAACGTGCTATCAGGCAATGCGCAATCTTTTGAAATAATATCTGGTCCGGTAACTGCACCTTTACAATTAGATAATAGCTTTAGTGACCTTACTGAAGGTACTTATGTTGTTCGTGTTTTTGATGATTGTGGCAATGCTTTATCTAAGACCTATACGTTATTACTTAGTGATAGTACATTTACATTGTCTGCCATTGAGCAGCCTAATGTTCTCATTAGTTGTGAAGAAACCACTATAAGTCATGCTATTGCAGCAGGTGTAGGGAGCGAACTTTCTTATCCAATAACTGTTGATTATACTGTAAGTCTTTTAGACGGAAGTGAATCAACAAGTTTTAGTCAAACCTATGAAAATGGTTCCGAAATGGAACTCGAAATATCAGAAACTGTTGCGAATTATGATGACCAAGCTTTTATGATAGAAACTGTAGTGCAAGATGGATGCGGTGATATTGTTACAAACACGGAAGTTATAAACCCGTTTCCACAAGTGACTTTAACACCTGTTGCAAGTGTTTGTGGTAGTGATTTAATTATAGTCGTGGCTAATATGGTACCTCCTTATATTTTAGAATTTATTGAAGCTCCAAGTGAATTTGATCCATTAGATTATAATGATAATGAAGGCGTTTACACGGACCCTGTAATTGTTTTTGAGGAAGAAGATTTGGGCTTACCTTATGGTATATATAGTGTTAGAGTTGTAGACGCATGCAATAGAATTGGCTTAGCTACAATTGAGTTAATTGAGCAACCAATAGAACCAAGTATATCTGCAACAAATGGTGGTTGTGATTCACTTACAGGTGAATTGTCTGTAAGTATCGCAAATAGGGAGATTGTGTACGCTGTATTTAATGAGGCTCCAGCTACTTATGTAAATGTAATACCTGACGATATCTCTGCTTTTATTGAAAACGGTTCCTTAGAAGCTGATGCGCTTCCAAAAGGCACTTACATTTTAGAAATGATAGATAATTGTGGTAAAGTTTATAATGAAGAAATTGTAATTCCAGATTTCGAGGAATATCCGCTTAATGTTGTAACATCTGTTAGTTGCAATTCAGATACTGGTAGTCTGAGAATCGCAGGTTCGTATGGAACAATTACCTCCGTTTTTATTGTTGAAGCACCTAGTGCGTTTTCTGAGACGTTGCCCTTTGATTATAGTTCTGCAATTTTACCTGCAGGAATTTTCTTTGTTAATGATCTACCAGAAGGAAATTACACAGTTGAATTTACCGATAGTTGTGGTAATGAATTTGTGTTTAATCAAAATATAGAAAGTTATAATTTTAATAGCGACGATTTAATTTATGATTTACAAAGAAATTGTGGCTCTTTTGATTTAAGTATAATGGATACTGACGATTCAGTTGTCAATCAATCCTATTGGTTTCAAAAGTACTATCCAGAAAGTGATGTTTGGGGACATCCTGATACTGGTGTTATTTATACAGAAGGCGAGTTACCTAATTCTTCAAATTCTATTTCTATTGAAAATGGCGAGAGCCTTCTTAATATTTTTTTTATTGGAACATTTAGAATTATAAAAGCATTTCAATCTAATAATAATCCAAATATGGATGACTATTGTTTTGACATCTTTGGTGAATTTGAAGTAGGTTCAGATTTAATTATAAATGATGTGTTTAACCTTAATTGTGAAGGAGGATCAGGACCATCGGATATTTTGGTTGATGTCATTGGTGTGCCTCCATATAATTTTTCTATTGTGTCACCTATATTTATAGATAATGGTAGTAATAATATCTTTACAGATTTAAGTCCTGGTATTTATGAAATAAGAGTGGAAGATGTATGTGGTAGTATTGAAGGCATTACAGTTAATACATTAGATTTACTTCCATTAGTAAACCTAGGTATAACGCCAGATTTGGTAATCTGTAATGAAGTGTTTGGGGCTCAAGCCGTTTTTGATTTATCACAACAAAATGCACAGTTGTTAGGTAATCAAAATCCCGAAAGTTTAACAATCACTTATCATTTATCTCAAAGCGATGCGGATTCTGGTAATAATCCTATTTCAGAAAGTTATGAGAATGTCATAAATCCGCAGACTATTTACGTTAGGATGATTCACAATACATTAGATATTTGTTATGAAACGGGTACTTTTCAGCTCATAGTTGGCTCGATTCCTCAGTTAGGCTCAGATGAGACCAGGACTATTTGTGAGGATAATGCTCTGTTATTGACAGCAGAATCAGGATATTCTAGTTATTTATGGTCTTCTGGTGAAACGGCTAGAAGCATAGTTGTAGAAACGGCAGGCTCATATTCGGTTACAGTTTCAAATGATTATGGTAGTTTTTCTTGTGATGCAACAAAAACTTATACTGTAAACGTTTCTAGTGTTGCTGATATTTCTGCCATTGTATCTGAGGACTTTACTGCTAATAGTAATTCAATAGATATTGAAGTATCTGGTCTTGGTGACTATGAGTATTCATTAGATGGTTTAAGTTATCAGCCAGAAAGTGAATTCATCAATTTATCCTCTGGAAATTATACGGTTTTTGTTAGAGATAAAAATGGTTGTGGTGTAAGTACAAAAGATATTTCCTTATTAAATTATAAAAGGTTTTTTACACCGAATGGAGATGGAGATAATGAGTATTGGCACATTTCTGGAGCAGAATTAGAGCCCGATTTACAAGTCTACATTTACAGCAGATATGGAAAGTTATTGACTAGTTTTTTTGGTGATCAAATAGGCTGGGATGGAAGTTATAATGGTAACCTTATGCCTACTAGTGATTATTGGTTTGTTGTAGAGCGCACTAATGGATTAATTCATACTGGTCATTTTACTCTAAAACGATAATATTCATTAGTATAACAAATTCTAATACGTTGTTTAATACTTAAAATTTTAAGTTAAGTATTGAGTTTTTATGTAGGTATAAATAGGAGTGTATAATACTATGATTTTATAGCATCATATCTATGAATTGAAACAAAAAAACTTCAAGTTTAATTTGAAGTTTTTTATTATATAATTTCAAAAGGTTTAGTTTATTCTAATGAATATAAAAATTGCTCAGATGTTATTTTTCCATCTGTAACTTCAAAAACTGCAATTTCTTCCATTTGTTGTCTTCCTCTATCTTTAAAAGTAAGATCAAAGTGCATCTTGGTAGAAAAATGATTTCCTGCTACAATAGGAGCACTGATAGAGCTGCTATGAACTTGTTCTACACTATCTAGCCATTCCTTGTTTTTGTTCCAGACGTTTTGTTTTCCAGTAATACTTTCTCCAGGCATGCCAGGCATTTCTTTGCTTACTACATTTTCTGCGTAAAGCTCATTAATGCAATCAAGATTTTTACCTTGCTCACACATTTCTTTCCATTTTTTAGCAACTCCCCAAGTATTCATAATTATCGGTATTTTAAATTAGTGCTTTAAAGTTAATGAAAACTTTTACTAAATTAAGTAAATGATAACTACGTTTTTAACTTTTTAATTAAATATGGACTAGTAGTTTTTTAAAAGGATTAAAAATTCTGTAATGAGGTTGCTGTTTTGTTTTAGGATAAAATAATTAATTCAATGCAGCTTTATAGGTTTCCAAACAACGTTCTCTTGCTATTTTGTGTTCTACAATAGGTTTGGGATACGTAAGCTCTTGAAAATCTGGAACCCATTTTTTTATGTATTCTAAGTTTTTATCAAATTTTTGAATCTGTGTTGTAGGATTAAAAATTCTGAAATAAGGCGAAGCATCTACACCAGAACCAGAAACCCATTGCCAATTACCAACATTACTTGCCATATCATAGTCATGCAGTTTTTCTGCAAAATAGGCTTCTCCTAATCGCCAATCCATTAGTAAATGTTTACAAAGAAAACTACCAACAAGCATTCGTACTCTATTGTGCATAAATCCTGTTGCATTGAGCTGACGCATGCCAGCATCTACTAAAGGATAACCCGTTTCTCCTTTACACCATGCATTAAATTCACCTTCATTATAACGCCATTCAATACGGTCGTATTTAGGTTTAAATGCTTTGTCTTTTGTGTGTGGAAAGTGCCAAAGAATTTGAGTAAAAAACTCACGCCAAATGAGCTCTTGCCAAAATATTTCATTCTCTTCAGCAATGGCTTTTTTTACCATTTTTCTAATACTTACAGTTCCAAATCTTAAATGCGGACCTAAACGAGACGTAGAATCTTGTGCTGGAAAGTTTCGGGTAGCTTCATAAGTTTGAATTAAAGTTGGCGTCACATCATAATCCGCTATATCTTGATTCGATTTTTCAAAACCAATATTGGCTAAAGTTAGATTAGGTAATTTGGTATGTTCTATTAAATTATTTAAATAAGAATTGGTATAGAAAATCTCTAAATCAATAGTCCTGAATTTTTCTTTCCATTTACGCATATATGGTGTGTAAACCATATATGGCTTTCCGTCCTTTTTGACAATATCGCTCTTTTCAAAAATGACTTGATCTTTATACGTTTTAAATTCTATTTGATGTTTTTCTAAAAGTGTTTTAATTGCATTATCACGTTCGGTAGCATAAGGTTCATAATCGTGATTTGTATACACCTTATCAATATCAAAGTCTGCAATTAACTGTTTATAGATATCAATTGGTTCGCCTTTGTACAAAGCAATACTGCTTTTGCCCTCATCCTGTAATATCTGTCTTAAATTTTGAAGTGTTTCATGAATAAAAGTAACACGAGCATCATCTTTAGGTAATTTATCCAAAATTTTATCATCGAATATGAAAATAGGAAGCACTGGATGTTCGTCTTTTAAAGCTTCAAAAAAACCAAGATTGTCATCTAATCTTAAATCTCTTCTAAACCAGAAAATGTTTATTTTTTTATTCATAATGTATGCTGTAATTTCAATTTTAGACTATAAAGATTTGTTGCGAACGATTTAATATTTTCCAAATAACTCTTCTAACTTAGTTGTTCTGTATTTAAATATTTCTTCCAATTTAGGCTTTACTAATATAGGGTGCACAAGTTGACCTAAAATTCCCATAGGAAGTTTATAATCTATAATATCTTCCATTTCAACACCACCTTCAATTTCCTTAATAAAATGTTTGTGATGCCAAAGCGCATAAGGTCCAAAACGTTGTTCGTCTACAAAATACTCCTTGTCCTTTACATGCGTAATTTCAGTAACCCATTTTGTTTTTATCCCTAAAACAGGTGTAACAATATATTGAATAATTTGACCAGGAAACATTGGTCTGTCTGCACCAGAAAGAATATCAAAACTCATATAATCTGGTGTGATGGTTTTTAAGTTAGCAGGACTAGATAAAAATTCCCAAGCTTGTTCTATAGAGATTGGTAAATTTTGTTTTTTGTGTAACGTATATATTTTCATGTGGTAGTTAGTTAAAGTGGATAAATGGTAAACTTAACGGTTTATACAGTAGATGTTAATTATTAAAAATAACATAACCATTAAGCGATGTTGCAATACATAACCAAACGATGTAAGGCAATAATAAATGCTTTATGTTGCTTAATTTATCGTCACCAAACGTGATAAAGAAATAGATGATAAGCAGGGTTAGAGCTATAATATTTACAAATGCCAATGTTGTGAGGTGCTGATTAAAAAAGAGATAATTCCAACTCACATTGAGTATTAAGGCTATAACATATAGTGTAATTACAAATTTTGAATTTCGAATTGAAAACAAGTAACTGAGATAAATTGAAAAACATATCATTATTAAAGTCCAAGTCGCACCAAATGCCCAACCTGGTGGTGTCCATGGTGCTTTATTTAAATTGGTGTACCATTCTCCTGTTACAGCGTCTCCCATAAACCAACTTCCGAGAGCAAGACCACCAAAATTGATAATAAGAAATAATATAATAAAGTATATTGTCTTCAATTTAAGATGCTTTTAGTTGTTCAATTTTATCCATTATTAATTGGGCTTCAGCATATTTTTTGTCGCTCTCGCTTCTGTTGCTAGAAGAGAGCTTGTGCCAATCTGCCATTAACTTTTTATATTGCTTTTGAAGCTTTTCTATTTCCGAAGGTTTTTTAAACAGTCCAAACATAATTTTTTATTTTAAATATTTTGTGATTCTTGAGCTTAGTGGTTTTGTAATTGAGAAATAGTAATTTAAAAAATCGCCGTTTTCATCAATTAAGTATTTCTGAAAATTCCATCTTACGTTAGAATTTTGCTTTCCATTAAGTGATTTCTTAGTAAGTCACGCGTATAATGGGTGTTGTGTATCTCCTTTAACATCAATTTTTTCTGTCATTAAAAATGAAACACCATAATTAACTTCACAAAACTCTTGTATGTCGTTAGCGCTTCCTGGTTCTTGGCTACCGAATTGATTACATGGAACGCCAACAATAACTAAAGACTCTTTGTAAGTGTCTTGAAGCTCCTGTAGTTCTCTATACTGAGGTGTAAATCCACATTTAGAAGCAACATTTACAAACAGTATTTTTTTACCTTTAAAGAGACCTAAATCAATCGGATTACCCTGAAGGCTTTTAATCTTTATATCGTACACGGATTGCGTAGCAGTTGCTATCATATCATTAATTTTAAAATAATTTATATGTGTTTTACAATTTGAAACTTACGATTCCGCAGTCCATTTCAAATATTTGTCCTGACATAGAAGCGGCTTTTTCTGATAATAGAAAACCAGCCATATCTGCAACTTCTTTAGGTTGTAAATATTTTTTAAGCGGATGACGTTCATTCATATTATCAATCATCCTTTCATTACGTAGTAATTTTGATGCCAACTCAGTGTCAGTTACTGTTGGCGCAATCGCATTTACGCGTATGGTTGGTGCTAATTCTGCACCTAAAGATTTGGTTAATCCTTCAATTGCAGATTTTGATGCTGCAACACTTGCGTGAAAAGGCATTCCTAATTTTGCAGCTACTGTACTAAATAGTACAACGGAAGGCTTATTTCCATTTTTTAAAGCAGGAATGTATTTTTGAATCGCTTTAACTGCTCCAATGACATTAATGTCAAAATCATTTTTAAAATCATCAACACTAAGTCGGTTAATCGGTTTTAAGTTAATGCTTCCAGGACAATAAACTAATCCATCAGCTTCATCAACTTCGGGTAATTCATCAACAAGAATATCACAGCTATAATGTTTTAAATTAGGATGCGATTCCTCTGGTGCTGTCCGACTAATATTCACTATTTCATCATAAGAAGAAAGCAAAGATGAGATAATTGCATTACCAATACCTTTGCTTCCTCCAATAACAATTAATCTACCCATAACTATGATGCCGTTAAAGGTCTTCCTTTAAGTCGTTTTTCTATTTTTTGTTTTATAGCCGTCAAACGCTTCATTAGATCCATTAATTGAGCGTCTTTTTTCTCTTTATATAATTCGTTGACTTCTAATATTAAATCTTTAGCTTCTCTTGCTGCTAAAATTCTATCACTTGTTGTTTTAAATGAAAACTTTCTGTTTTCAAATTCTAAAGCTTTTTCTACTGTATCCATAGCTTAATTATTTATATAATTTTGTAATTCTAAAATTTTTGAGGCATCATTAAATTCACCTCCATAAAATGTTGTTACTGTTGTAGAAGTATCATCTTGTACACCTCTAGATGAAACACATAAATGCTTGGCATCTATGATTACGGCAACGTGTTCAGTTTCTAAAACTGACATAAGTTCGTTAGCAATTTGATTTGTTAAACGCTCTTGAACTTGAGGTCGTTTGGCGTAATATTGGACGATTCTATTTAACTTTGAAAGTCCAATTACTTTTCCAGATGATTTGTATGCAATATGTGCTTTTCCTATGATTGGTACAAAATGATGTTCACAATTAGAGTAGAAGGTAATATTTTTTTCTACTAACATCTGATTATATTGATATTTATTTTCAAAAAGTGCCATTTTAGGCTTGTTTTTTGGATCTAAACCCGAAAATATTTCTTCAATATACATTTTTGCAACACGATCAGGTGTGCCTTGAAGTGAATCATCGGTTAAATCTAAACCCATTACATCCATTATTTCTGAAAATAAAATTGAAATGCGTTTTTTCTTTTCTTCATTAGACATATCAAAAGCATTTGGCTTCATTGGTGTGTCTAAACTTGTAAATAAATGATCGTCTCCTATAGCCTCTGTTGTGAAACCATTAAGTTTTTCATTTGTTTTGGAAGTCGTTTCAGTATTCATAAAGTCTTTTTAATGTGCTGTCTTTAAGTACTCCAAACTTAAATCAAAGCACGGTTTAACGTTTTGAAATAGAGTTATTTGATATTGTTCTTTGTCTAGAGCATTTAAATCTGCCTTCGTCAAACGTTCTTTTTTTACTGTGTTTAGTAGCTCTGCCTTGTACTCTGGCTCTCCATAATCTGAAGCTACTTGGTTTTAATTCGCGTCGCATTAAATTAATAACCTCTTGTTCTTTTAATTTGAATTGAAATGTAATTGCATCAAAAGGTGTTCTATCTTCCCATGCCATTTCAATAATTCTGTCAATGTCGTTTAGCTCTAAATTCATAGCTCTTGAGGCATTGCGTAAAGCATGTCGTACTTTACTTTTTGGTCCATCAACTTATCAAAAAACTTCTTATTCTCTTTAAAAGTTTTATTAGCTCTAAAATGCACAAATTTTCCTTGTGCATGTATACTAGACCCATTGATTTTATATATAACGAGATGGTAATAAGGTATTATCCATGTAAAATTTTGTAATCCTTTATTAATTCTAATTAATATACCTTTTGGTCTCAATTCAATATTTCCATAATTAATATCAGACACCAAATTCATCATCGATTGCATATTTGGACTCACTTCGTCAATTATCATGCGTTTAGAACCTATACCATTCATTTTCAATTTCTGTACCAAACTAAAAGGACTGCCAACTAAATCGGCAATGATTTGCTTGTGCTCAGGATTGTTATGTGTGGTATTTAATATCATATATCATCAAATATATAAAATGTTTAACTATTTATAATAAATGTTAAACAAAAATTAACAGATAATTATGACTATGGAATTTGTTGTGTATTGGAATAAAAATCAATCACTTCTGAACATACGCTTCCTATCTTGTAAAGTATGTCGTTTTAATATTCTGAAACTTTCACTGATGACTTCTGTATCTTTTTTCATGTTCCAAAGAATATCACTAGCACGTTTACGATTTTCCTTTATGTCTACTATTGGCATTGGATAATCTTCACCAAGTTTAAAGTTGTAAAAACCCTGTTCTAGTTCTGTCATTAAATAAGGTTCATGGATAAAAGTTGTATCTAAATGTGCTAATTCTGGAACCCATTTTTTAATGAATAAGGCATCTGGATCGTGTTTTAATCCATTAACTGTAGGATTGTAAATTCTTAAGTTATTAATACCAGTTTCGCCTGCTTGCATTTGTAATTGTGGAAAATGAATGCCAGGTTCGAAATCTAAAAATAGTTGTGATAAATGTGAAGTTGCAAACTGCCAAGGTTGCCATAGAATGTGTGTAAAGAAAGATGCCAACATGGCACGCATTCTAAAATTAACGTAACCAGTTTCAATTAAACAACGCATTGAAGCATCTACTAATGGGAAGCCAGTCTGACCTTCTTTCCAAGCATTTTGGTAACTTATAGATAATGTTTTTTTTAGTTTATGATAGCCTTTGTTTACACTTGCGTTTTCCATGGTATGTTCCATTTCAAACTTTTGTATAAAATGAGCTTGCCAGCGTAAACGTGATATAAAAGGACCAATATGTTTAGGTTCCGATGTTTTAGCTTTTAATTGCTGAGCTTTTTGAAAAACTTGTCTAATTGATAAATTTCCCCAAGCAATATACGGCGAAATACGGCTGCAACTGCTTCTCGAAGCTTCAGGTTTTGAAATATTAGACATGTAATCTTTATGTCGACTTTCAAAAAATGAATTTGCGTATTTCCAGCCTATAGTTGTTCCGCCTTTTTGAAATTTTGTAGCTTCAGGTGTGTGCAAATCTGTTACGGAAAACAATTGTTCTAAGTGTTCAATTTCTGAAATATTCAACAGTTGATTTTCTAAAGGTTGAAACATTTCTAAATGACTCGTCATATAGGTTTCCCAATTTTCAAACCAATAGTCTCTGTTTACAATGCCACGTTCAACACCATTGTTCTTAGATTCTTCCCAGGTTATAAAATTATTTCTGCAATAGCGAATAAATTCTTTGTCTCTATCGTAGGTCACTAATAAGCCTGTTTCAACATGAGAATAAATAGTTTTAATTCTATAAAATTCTTGTAATTGATTAAACGTACTTGAAATGTCGCTAGTAACGGTTAGAACTTTAGAATTATATACTGATAGTTGTTTATTAATATCTTGAATAGATTCTTTGATGAAATTAAAATGACGTTCGCTATAATGCACGTCGTTTAATAATAAATGCTCAAATATATATATAATAAGCGTGCGTTTACCAGATTTTAAAGCATTAGAAATAGCTTCATTATCCTGAAGTCTTAAATCGCGTTTTAACCATACGACATTGATATGTTCTCTATTAGTATTCATCTGGGTTTTCTATAATGGAAGCGGCGCGTTCTTTCATATTATTGAGTTGACTTTTGTCCATTTTGTCTAATAAACTATACATCATTGCCATGCGTCTATTATTTCCTAAAATAGAGCGTTTATCATCTAAGAAATTCCAATACAAGCTATTAAAAGGACACGCATTTTCTGTTATTTTTTCTTTTTTGTTGTAATGACATTTATCGCAATAGTTACTCATTTTATCAATGTAACTACCTGAAGATACATAAGGTTTTGTGGCAATTTTTCCGGCATCAGCAAATTGACTCATACCTCTGGTATTGGTTAATTGTACCCATTCTATAGCGTCTGCATATATACCCAAATACCAAGCATCTACTTCGTCCGGATGAATTTGAGTTAATAAAGCATAATTGCCAGTAATCATTAAGCGTTGTATGTGATGTGCATATGCATTATCCAAGGAATTATTGATACTCTGTTTTAGGCAATTCATTTTTGTGTTGCCTGTCCAGAAAAAGTTAGGAAGTTTGTTGGTGTTTTTTAAGTGATTTTCAGATTTATAATCTGGCATTAAAGTCCAATACATTCCTCGCATATATTCTCTCCAACCAATAATTTGTCTCACAAAACCTTCAACTTGAGAAATATCGATTTCAGATTTATGGTCGTAATAATAATCAATAACTGCATTTACAACCTCTTTTGGACTTATCAGTTTTATATTCATGGCAAATGATATGCGCGAATGAAATAAATAAACTTGATCTGTATGCATGGCATCTTGGTAATCACCAAACCTAATTAATAAATGCTCACAGAAATAATTGAGTTGCTCAAGTGATTGTTCCCTGTCTACAGGATAACTAAAAGTGTCTGTTTTAAAGCGACCAATTGTTTTTATGTCGGCTTTTTCTATGTCTGACACAATTTCTGAAACATCATTAATAAACCATTTGTAATGTGGGATTTCGGGCTTGCCTTTCCATTTTTTTCTATTGCTTTTATCGTAATTCCATTGACCACCCTCAGGTTGTTTGCCTTCCATTAATACCTCGTGTTTTTTACGCATGTTGCGATAAAAATTTTCCATGAGATACGTCTTTTTACCTTCAAAGAATTCTTTTAATTCATATCTAGAAGTGTAAAAATGTTCGGAATCATAAGTATTTGTTTCAATGTTTAATGATTTGCAAAACGCAGTGAGTTGTTCATCTAAGCGGTATTCATCAGGTAATTGATATTCAAAAGATTCAATAGTATGATCTTTAATTAATTTTGAAAGATTATCGACTAAACTCTGAGTATTATTGGTGTCATTAATTTTGAAGTAAATGACGTTGTGTCCTTGCGACTTTAGTTCTTCAGCAAAACTTCTCATTGCAGCAAAAAAGCCAATGACTTTTTGAATATGATGTGTTACATAATCGGTTTCTTGTCGCATTTCAAAAAGGCAATAGGTAACGTTCTCGTTGGTTTCTGAAAACCATGAATGCTGAGAGTTAAGTTGGTCGCCTAATATGAGTCGTAATGTGTTCATTGGATTCTGCTATCTTTTTATACCATTAAAATAAACTAGGTTGTAACCATAGGTTTCT
>TARA_R110002033_G_scaffold16408_6_pt1 | contig 19222 bp, 10 predicted proteins | sample TARA_R110002033 | Tara Oceans TARA_R110002033 (sample SAMEA4397051) | marine metagenome | biome: Polar Biome; feature: [SRF] surface water layer (ENVO:00010504); material: water (ENVO:00002006), including particulate matter (ENVO:01000060) such as... | depth 5 m
AATTGTGCATTCTGCATATACAGTTCATCCGGGTTTTGGAATAAGTATGGATGATGTTTATGTTGAAGTGGATAGTTTAACTGCAACAAATCACGATTTAACGACTCGTAATATAGAGGTTGGTATGATACTAACTAGCCATAGTAATGGAACACATACTCTTGTTGGAGATGCTCTTACTTCTGTTGAAGCGCCGTTATTAGTTTGGAAAATAGCAGAAACTGGTAATACTACGTGGAAAATACATTTATGTGGTTATGCTAGGCCTTTAGTAGATCAAGTTAAAGGGCCAGATGGTATAACTAATAAATATTTATATCATGAAATGCTTAAAACTGCTTCTCCAGTAATACCGCTCTCTGCTCAAACGATGGTATTCCAACAACCTTCAATGAATGGATATTCGCAATACTCTTGTAATAGAATAAATGCTCAATTAGCTTCATATAGCGGTACTGGCGTTTTTGATCCCAATGATGATATAGACAATGGTATACCTAGAATTATGCCCGTTTATTACACTTTAGAATTTGTTGAAGAAGTAGATACTAAAATAGGTTTACCTGATAATCCAGCTATTTGGGAAACTCAACCTAAGGAAAATACTCCTTTAGATATATATTACGAAGCGAGCGGATATAACCCTTTACGTTTAACACAAGAGACTATAAACTTAGCGGTACCCATAGGATCTTCTGTAACACACCCTTCTAATCCGCTTAGTATAGCTGATGGAACAACAGTATATAATCATGGTTATGGTGGTGATCCTTTACTTTATGATAATGTAAACGGAATTCAAGGAGGTTGGTATGTTGATTTTTCACCACCAATGAGTTCATTTGTAAACAATCCTTATATAAATGGGCAATTTATAACAATTGGGGATTTTGTAAAAATTACAAAACCAGATAATAGTTCTATTATGGTTAAAATATTAGGATGGGAACCGCCAAACGTTAATACAAGTTTTACAAATAGATTTTATATAAATGTAAATTTATATAGCACTTCTCAATATATTTTAAATTGGCATAATTGCTTCTCGTTTGGTAACGGTGTAGAATCAAATAGAGTTAGAGATAATTTTAATGCGCCATTCATAGCTAATGGAGTTAAAGTTTCAACAACAGTGTCTTCGCTAGAAGGTGAACAGCATAGGAAATATGGTTTAATATATTCAGGTATTTATAACGGTACTAGTGAAACAAATAATTTAAATCAATTTATCCAAGCTGAAAAAATAACAAAAGATATAAACCCTATATATGGTAGTATTCAAAAACTACACTCTAGAGACACAGATTTAGTAACTATTTGTGAGGATAAAGTTTTAAAAATATTAGCAAATAAAGATGCTGTTTTTAATGCTGATGGAAATCCTCAATTAACTGCTAATCAAAACGTGTTAGGACAAACAATGCCTTTTGTTGGTGAATTTGGGATATCTACAAATCCAGAATCTTTTGTATCAGAAGCTTATAGAGCATACTTTACAGATAAAGTAAGAGGTTCTGTTATGAGATTATCTAAAGATGGTTTAACACCTATTTCTATGCACGGCATGAAAGATTGGTTTAGAGATAATTTAAAAACTGGTGGTAAGCTTATTGGTAGTTATGATGATAGAAAAGATGAATATAATGTGACTGTTGGTGATATTACGACAGTGTCATTTAATGAAAATGTAAAAGGTTGGGTTAGTTTTAAATCTTTTATTCCTGAAAACGCTGTTAGTTGTGCTAACGATTATTATACAATGAAAGATGGTAAACTTTGGAAGCATTATGATGAAGGTGTTGATAGAAATACTTTTTATAATAACTTTACTAATTCAAGTATTAATGTTTTATTAAACGATAGTCCTAGTAGTATAAAATCTTATCACACTTTAGATTATGAAGGTAGTCAATCTAAAGTTACTGGGTTTTTAAGTTTGAAAGTTGTAAGCACAATACATCCAACGCTGCAAGGTTCAACATCAAGAAAGTTTTTCCATTTTGATGAATCAGAAATGAGTGCTTTACTAGGTAGATCTGATTGGCATAAAGATGTTTTACAACGAGAATTAAAAATTTATCGTAATGGTAATTATTTAGATTCATGGCGGGTTAAGCTTTGGAATCAATCTTCTTTAGGACCAACACAAGGATATGGGAGACGACACACTAAAATTGAAGCTACTGGAACTGATTGGGAGGTAGGAGATGTGTTAACATTAGAGATACAATCAAAATCAGTTGATTATTTTAATCAAAAATCTAAAAATGGTTGGCATGTAACTAGTATAAAGACAGATGAAAAAGAAGGTAGTTTAAGTCAATTTATTGAAAAAGAAGGTAAATGGTTTAATTATATTAAAGGTATAGATAACAATGTAGATAAGCATGCAGACTTTGGGGCTTTTAATTTCCAGGGATTAGGTAAGGTTGAATGGATTAATACGAATAGAAAAAATTTAACTTTTGATAGTATTAATGCTTCTTTACAAATTGGTGACACTATTTATTATCAAACATTAACTGAAGGTATTTTTGACACGTTAGATAGTAATTCATTAGAATCTGCTGGATCTGTCGTTGATATAAGTGCTGGTAAATATGTAAAAGTTAATGGAAATCAACTTCCAAGTATTGGTGATTATGCAATGTTTGTAAAAAACCAAACAGTAAATATGTCTGGTTTATCTGGATATTATGCAAATGCAATATTTGAAAATAACTCTACAGAAAAGGCAGAGTTGTTTTCTATTAGTTCTGAAATAACAGAAAGTAGTAAATAAATTACAATATGACAAAAACAATAACAAATTTTGGTTTAGATTTATCGAGTATTTCAGCTAGTGGAGAGGTTAGAGATTTTGTTATTGCTGGTGATACAGGGGCGGGGTTTATTTTAGAAATAAAAAACGAAGATAACTATTATTATAATTTTGTAACTAATAAATTTCAAGCTGCACAATCTGATTTAGAACAATCTATAACTGGTGGCGGTTATTCTGGTTCTATAAAATTTCCAAGAGTTGGTGATGCGGATGAATATAATATATCTCTATATGCTAAACCAGGCACGAAACACGTTGCGTATAATGAGGCTAGATTTGCTGATAATTCAATTGACATAAACTCATCTACTGGTTCTAATTCTTTAATGATGAAAAAGGTTATATATCAATATCTTGATGTAACTTTAACTATCACTCCATTTTCATTAAGTGGCAATGTTGAGTGTGGTTCTGTAAGTAGCGATACTGTTATCATTCCTAGAGGTAAAAGTAAAGCAAAAACTAATTTTTCTATATCCTGTGCTGTAACAACAGCAACTAAAGCATACAAACTAATAAAACAACCTACTCAAAACGATTTATTTTCTTATGTATCACCTGTTGTTGGTTCTGCTCCGGTAAATATACCTGGTGAAGATATATATCCAGCTCATACTGCTAGTGGTGTTATAGACAGTAATGTTTCTAGTAGCACCTCAGTAGCTTTAACTGAAGATGCGGCTGGAGCTGGGGTTCTTGTAGGTGATAGAATAACTGGTTTTGCCCTTGAAGCTGATAATCCAATAATTACTGTTAGTTCTATATCAGGAGAAGATATAGTTGTTAGCTCTGCTATTTCTGTTTCTAGTGGTGTTACTGTGAAATTTTTTAAACGTAAAAACTATAGATGGCCAGTAAATAATTTTGTTCATCTAATAAAACCAGGTATGTTTGTTCAAGATGGTAGCAATATAACCTCAATTAGTGATTATTTAGATGTTACTACTTTAAACGCGGGAACCGTTAACGAACAAAAAGTAGTAAACGAAGCTGTAGGTGCAAGTGAGCCAGGTGGTAATATTCCGGTTATATCTGAGGGTATTATAACTACACTGGCTGGTAATATTATTCTTGACAGTCAACAATTGTTATCTTTTGCTGGTAATACTCTAAAAGTCGGTAATTATGGACCTGAAGGATTATTATCAGTACATGGTTATAATACAGAGTTTACAGATGTAAAAGCAACTCTTACCACAATTACAACTACTACAACAGCTGCGGTTAACAAAAGTGCTAATGTTGCAATAGCAGATAGAGGAGGAATATTGAATGGTAGTGTTGTAAGCGGTATAGGTATCGATGCTTCTGCTGCAAACCCTACTATTAGTAGTGGAGCATCTTCTTTGGATGGTGCTGGAACTATAGTTCTAAGCGCTGTTCAAACATTAGAAAAAAATAGAACTTTAACATTCGCTGGTTCTAGTACAACAGTTACTGTAACTGGTAATGTAAAAGTAAATAAATCTGGTACCGCAAGTCAAACTGTAAATATTGACATAGATAGATTCATTTCTATTACCTAAAGTAAAAAAACAGTGAAAACTGTGATTATATTAGGTATAAATCAAATTTAATGAAAACAAATAATAATATAATCTTTAGAAGTTTTAAAGAAGGGGATTATAAAACATGTTGCGAGTGGTGGAAGTTTTGGTGGGGATCATTTGGAGCTGAGCCAATAAGAAGAGGTTTTTTACCAAAAGACGAAAGATGTTATATTATAGAGAAAGATAATATACCAATTGCAGCAACTTTTTTAATACTATCTTACGATATACCAGCTGTAGCTTGGACAACGTATTTAGTGTCAAATCCAGAGTATAAAGAAAAAGATAGAAGAAGTTTAATAGAAACGCTAATTAAAAACGTTGAGAAAAAAGCTGAAAAATACGGCGTTCTACAATTATTCACCGTGTGCGGTGATAAACATATGTCAGATATACATAAGAATTTAGAATGGGAAATGTCCCCAGCTAAACACGAAGCTTTTAAATATTTGATAAATAATTTAAAGAAAATAGATAAAAATTATGGGAAGAAAAGCTAAAAACAAACAAGCTGCACTAAGCGAAACTATGTTTGCTTCAACTGAAAAGCAATTAGAAAGATATAACGACGAACAAATCGTTCAGCGTGAGCTATTAGAGAATCAAAAAGACAAGTATAGAACTTTTCAGTTTAAAAATCCTTATGCTAATATGGAAAATCCTCTTGAGGATTTAACTGTAGATACGCGAGCTGCTCAGTTTCAAGCTCAACAAGGACAACAGCAAAGAGCTAATATATTAGCTGCATTACGTGGATCCGCTGGGGGATCTGGTGTTGCTGGTTTAGCGCAAGCATTAGCTAATCAAGGACAATTACAATCTCAAGCAATATCTGCAAATATTGGACAGCAAGAAAGACAAAATCAAATTATGTCAGCTCAAATGGCTGGTCAGTTAGATATGACGCAAAGAGGTGGTGAGGCAATGGTACAATCAGCTGAGATGGGTAGACAATCAACATTATTAGGTATTGAATACGGTGGTATGGCCGGGGCAAATGCGGGCGTACAAGCTGCTTATGCAAATCAAATGTCTAGTTTTGGTGCTCAAGCAAGTATGCTTAATTCTCAAGTCGCTGCAAATGCATCGATGTGGAGTTCTGGAATTGAAGCTTTAAATCCTATAAAAATACCGGGGCTCAACGACAAATAAAAAACAAACAATAATATGGCAAAAGGAGGAATAAATTTAAACCCAGGTGCAGACGCAACATTAACAGCGGCAGCTTATAGAGCTGGGATGGCTAACGTGCCTAAAGATCTTAGTGGTACGTTTGAAGCTATGGCTAAAAGTTATGACGATACAATGCAAAGCGTAGCTGAATCCTGGTCGACAGTAATTGAAAAGGTAGTACCACTAGCTGAGCAAATGGTTAAAACAGCTATTAAGCGAAGAGGTCAAGAAAAAGATCTTCGGGGAATTATTAAACCCGCTAAATATGGTGAGGAAGGTGTGTTATCAGAAGAGGAGTGGACTAAAATGAACAAAGGAGAAGGTCCTGGACAAACAGTTTGGGAAGAGGGAGCGCCTGCGGTTTATAATGATGATGGTTCGGTTGCTCGAGAGGCTATTCCACCTAAAACTGAATGGCAAGGTTCTGCAGATACTGGAGATGTTGGTACTTATGCAGAATATTTAGATAGTTTAGGAGAAGAAATGTCTATACATGATATGTTTACTAATATTAGAAATGAACAAAAGAGCTTGTGGGGCAAAAACGACCCTAAAAGCAAAGAAAGAAAATTAGAGCTTAAAGCAGAAAAAAAACAAATATATAACGAATTAGATAGTCTTGATGCAGCCGACACCGCTAACACTGAATTACTAGCTAGTGGTAATTTTGATGAAGCCGCTAGTGGACAAATAAATACTGTGATGGCTGCTGCAATACAAGCTTATAACTCAAAGTCTGGTAGAATAACAAAAGGCGAATACAAGGGTTATCACGTTACTTTAGGTAAAGATGAAAACGATGAGTTTACATTTACCTTAAGAAATGGTAAAGGTGATTTTGTTACCTACGAAACCCCTGAAGGGAATCTTGATACGGGCATATGGTCAAAAAACGCGAAGCCGTATAAGGTTACTTCTAGTGGTATAAGTAATTTATTAGTTCCTAAATATGATGAGGCAAAATATGAAAAATTAAATAAATTAATGAATGACACATTGTCAAAATCAAAAGTTCAAGATTATTCTAAAGTAAATTTCAGAAATCAAGTAACATCTTTTGTAAGTAATGAAGCTGATTTATTTGGTCTTATGAACAAAGCTCTTGGGGCAAATAAATTAAGTTTTGTAGAAGAGCTTAATACCCCAAGCGTAACTTCTGCCGAGTATTTCGCTAGTCTTGGTGAGGTTAAACTTAGAAAATTAGGCGTTGTTGATGCAGATGCAGATGGTGATATTGATAAAGATGATTTGTTTACCAATAAAGGTGGTCGGATGACGGCCTTCACGACTAATAAAAACTATACAAAAGTTAAATCTGCTCTTTTAAATAAGTCTGATGCTAATTATAGTTTTAGACAAACACAAGGTGCTTTTTTAACTCATGCAGATAAAGTAGGTGAAAATATGCACAACTTTACACCTACGAGTAGAACAACAACAACACCAACAACAGCAAATCCATTTGGGCAAAAGTCAATAGCTTTTGTACCAGAAAAAGGGTCTACACAGTATAAAACACCTACACAAGCTTTAGCAGATAGAGACGCTATTTTAAGTGGTATTAGATTTGAAGGTATTTACGGTGATTACGTGCCTGTACAGGGAGGTTTTAATTTAAATGGTGAGTTTATAAGTACTTATGACGCTTTAACACAGGAGAAAGTAAATTTAGCAGGCGATAGACCAGTTGCTAGTAGTAGAGGTAGTGTTAGTGCTGGTGGTGGTAACCCGTTTGGCGAAACCAAAGCTAATAGAGCTCCAGCTGATTTTGTAACAGCAGTAGGTAAAGATGACAAGGATGTTGTTACATATCTAGAAAGCATGGGTATTACTGTTAAAAATAAACTAGGCGATAATGTTGAAGTTGAAATTAATGGTAAAACAAAAACTTTTACGGTTGATCCTAATGTAGCTTCAGACGAAGCTAGAGCTAATGAAATGTGGAAATGGATGTTTGAGAATTGGAACAAGAAAAAACTTAAATAAATATGGCTGATAACTACATGTTAGATGGTGGTAATTATACTCAAGAAGAGGTTTTAGCGGCCGCTAAAAACAAGGAATTAACTATAGATGCTTATATTAATGAGTATTATCCTGATGATTTTAAAGATAATATGCAAGCGATGGATTCAAATATGAAAACTGATACTAAAGATAATATGCAAGCGATGGATTCAAATATGAAAACTGATACTAAAGTAAATGTAGATGATTCTGAAAAAGCTAATGAATATTTTGATAGTAATCCACAGGTTACAAGACCACAAATTTACTCTAAACATGAAGGCTTAGAAAAGATGTTGTTAGGTTTAGATAATGTAACAGAAGAAGATTATGTACCAGCTTTAAATAAGTTTTACCAACAAAAAGGTGTTGACGTAAGATTTGAAGAAGCAAATCCTGTTTGGACATCGTGGCTTGGAGGAAAAACCGAATGGAATAATATTGAAGTTTTAATAGGAGATCAAAAAGAAGGAGAGGGATATGTGATTCCAATGTTTGATATGTCTGGCACCTCTACACTTAGCCAAATATCAGGTAAAATACGCTCTCATATTGATATGAATATGGATGACAAGTATTCTAAAACTAACAATATAGGTGGTAATGAAGAGGAAGTTTATGAACAACTATTAAATATTTGGACCGTAAATGATTTTTTGGCAGAGGATAATCAAGAAAATAGAGCTGAGTTCGCTCATGTAGGAGATGTAAATACTGGTAAAATAGAAGAAGAAACCAGAGTTATGCGGTACGCTGACAAAGATAGACTGATGCTAGATATCAAGACAGGAGGAAAAAGGCTTACGTATCGCTCCGGCGTGGCTCGAACATTGGGAGAATTAGTAACTCTTGGTGGTTTTGACCAACATATAGCTGATATGTCTGGCGATGTTACTTTAGAAGACGGAACTATAATTCCTTATGAGTATATATTTGATAAAAAAGAAGAAATATTAAACTATGGTTTAAAGAAAATAAATGATAGATTAGGAGAAGAAAAAGTTGAGAAGTTTGGTTCAGAAGAAGAATACAATAATTATATAGCAGATAACGCTTGGGTTTATTTTAAAGAAGATGATCAAGAGTACTATAAATTAAAGCAAGAATTAAAAAATATAAACGAAGGTAAATCTGAAGGCGATAAAGACGCTGTAGCATTAAGATTAGAGAAGATAGCGGATAAGAAAGGTTATAAAAAGCTATATGATACACAAGGTAATTTTATTGACATACAACTCGGAGAAGCAGAAGAAGGTTCTGAAGCGGAAACTATAGATAATAATGCTCAAAAATTAGTTGATAGGCATGATAAAACTGTTTTAACGGATTTACGTAGAAAATCTGCTTTAAGACTTGAAAATTATGCTAAAATTGCTGGATCACCTGAGGGATTAGATCAAATAACTGAATCAGTGGGACTAGGCAGCACATCAAATCTTGGTTCTTTGATAATAGGTGGGGTAGGTGCGGTATTTGATCCTTCAGAAGATAGTCTTCATGACGATGTTAGTAGTTTAAAACAAGTTGTAAAATCTAACGATTTATTTGGTTCTGATAAACCATTAACCAATTTGCCAGGAGGATCTGAAATTGCACTTAGATTTAAAGATGAGTTGTTAAATTTCAAAACACTTTCTAGAGCACTTGATTTAAACGTTAATATAGCCAAAGTAAAAGAAGAGGTTTGGTGGAAAGAAACAGTAGATAATTTATCACAAAGCTTAGTAGGTGATGATATATTTTCAACTACAGAAGATGAATCTAGAGATGCTTTTGAGGCTAAACTAGAATACGAAGGTTATGATGTTGATAAGCGTGGTGAAAATCAAGATTGGGGTTGGAATAGAGAAACTTATGAAGCAGTTTCTGAAATAGGCACCGATTTAGCGCCTTTATTATTAGAATTATATGCTTTAAAAAAGGTCGGAGGAACAAAAAAAATAGATACCGCAGTTAAAAATCTAGCTAATATGTTTACAAAAGGACATAAAAGCAAAACTTGGGCTAAAGTTGTTGATAAGTTAATTGTGCCAGCTATAGCAACTCCAATAGAATGGAGTGTTGCTGAGATTAGTGGTCAAAATTTAATGGGTGGTAGTGGAACTGTTAATTCTCAAGGAGATGACGCTTGGAAAGCACATACTATTAATACTGAAACTGGCGAAACTAATTTCACTATGCCGGCTGTTATGGGTATGATGGGTCCTGTATGGAAAAAATTATCTGGCGAGATACATAGTCGATATATGAAAAACAGTACTATTGGTAGAAAGATATTACCTAGAGTGACAAATCCAGAAGGTACTTTTTATAACGTGAGAAAAGGTGGTGGAAGAATGGTTGGTCAAGGAACTACTGGATCAGCGATGTTAATGGTAGCGGAAACTGCACAAGCTGTAATTGATGAAGCTATAAAAGAAGGCGATAATGGTTTAGTTGAGAAATTGAAAGATACTTGGACTGTAGAGCATTTTATGAATACGGCGGCTGCTCTTACAATATTAAGCGCTGGAAAAGTACACCCGTCCTGGAAAGATGCTTTTAAAAGAGATATGTTACATTTAAAAGGATCAACTGTAGAATCTAAAAATGCTGCTAAAGCATTAAATATTAAAGAAAATTCTACATCAGATACTATTAATACAGCTGTTAACAGTAAAATAAATAAAATAAAAAAAGATAAAAATTTATCAAAAGAAGAAATAACTGAAAAAATTAAAGAAGTAAGGACTCATGGTAAACACCTTAATGTATTTAATACAATTAAAGCTGAAAAAAGAAGATATAAAAATGCAAATAAAACTTCAGAGTTATTAAAGAAAAAATGGGAAGATTTTGAAAACTTAAAAGAAGATTTAACCTCAAAGAATAAAGATTTTCAATCAATTGCAGATCTTAAACCTTGGCAACTAGAAGATTTATTAAGGCGTAATGGGGTAGAATTAAATACTTCAACAGCAGATTATTATATGGCCGTAAGAGATGCTGTTGATTATATAACTCAAGTTTCTGATATAATTGGTTATAAAAAATCAGATTCAACAAGAAACGATTATATAAGAACCACATTATCTATAATGAGAAATAAAAATCGAATTAAAGATATAGAAGGATCTATTAAAGAAGGTAAGTCAAACACTGAGTTAGAAGCGGAATTAAAATCCTTAAAAGAAACAAATAAAAGTCTTTCCGAGAGTAATGATATTAGATTTAACCAATATCAAAAAAAATGGAATTCACTATTAAAAGCTGAAGTTTCTGCTACTAAAAAATTAGCTGAGAAGTTAGGTTCCACTTTAAAGCAATATAACTTGAAACAGTGGGCGGCACTTAAAACAAAAAATGGTGAAAAAGTTGATAAAGACGCTGAAGCGGCTTACATAGATGGAGTTTTATATTTAAACATGAAAGTGCTTAAAGAAACAAAAAACTTAGGAGCACCAGTACATGAATTAATTCACCATGTTTTAAGAAATACTTTTAAATATGAGAAAGGACATAAAAAAGAAGGTAAAATAACCACTGAAGGTATAAATGTAATTAAGCAACTTGTTAATAAATTTTCTTTAAAAGACCAAGCTATAATACAAAAAAGAATTGATGACAATTATAGATATGAAGAAAATCTAGATGGATCTTTTAAAACAAACGATAAAAAACAAAAAATAGAAAGACCAGAAGAAGATTACTACGAAGAATATATAACGTCAATTAGCGACGCTATAAAAAATAAAGAAATTAAATATGATACAAAGACTATGCGTAGAGCTGGTCGTATTGTGTTTCCTTGGTTAAAAAACAAGGTAGGCATGGAAAGTTTGTATAAATATGATTTAAACGGTACTAGATCAAAGAAAGCCGCAGAAGATCTTTACAATTTATTAGGAGATGTGTCGGCGGCTAAAACTGTGAGAGCAGAAACAATAGAAGGATTAAAAAAATTAGTTGGTGATAAACCGGGATTACACCCAGATGCTGTGACTTCTAAAAACACAGATATTTATCAAAACGAACGTATATTTGAAAATCTTGGTATTACAAAAAATAGTACCAAAGAAATTATAGAGAAAAATAGAAAAATAGAGGATGATATAGTTAAAGAAAATATAAGAGATGTTAATGGAAATCTACAAGCTTCTACTAAAAATCAACAGAAATTAGTAGAAAACAATATGGCGGCTTCATTTAAATTAGCTTTAGAAGCCGCTAATAAAGCTAAAAATATAACATTAGAAGAAGGATTAAAATATGATGACGTTAATGAATGGTTTTCTGATTACAATATAAAATTAGTTGATTTAGCCCGTACGTATAGAGCTGAAAGAGTTTTTGATCCTAAGACAAAAAAACCAATATCACCACCTGAAAAAATTCCTTTTGGTGCTTATATGGGAGGTTTATTACCTAAAAAATATTCTGGAATATTAGAAGCCGGTAAAACAAAGCTTCAAGCTAAGAGCATGTCTGATGCTGATGTGGCTAAAAAAGTTGGTAAAATAGCGTCTTCTTCTCCAGGTACATTTGAAACTGGTGGTAGAATTATAAAGATAGCTGATAGACTTGGGCCGCAAGGTAAGCGTATAAAAGAAATGGTTATGAAAACCGTAAAGCTTATTAGTGATAAACCATACTCTATTAAAGACGGTAAAAGAATTGATTTAACCCAATCTACTTTCAAATCTTTAAAAAACGTTGTTTTAAAAGAAGTTCAAAAAGACATATTTGGCATAGATCCTAAAACTGGTAATCTATCAAAAACAGATGTTAAGAACGCTCAAATGGTAATAAATAAACATGCAGAGACTTTTATTTCCATGTTACCTGAGCATCACACTGTTAAGATGGTGAATATTGGTACTGCAAAAAATCCGGTTTACGAAGCTAGACCTGATAGGGCAACTGGCGTTGAAAATGTATTACTAGAAGCTTTTTATACTAAAGGAATTAGAAAAGATAATTTAACGCCTTGGGCTAAAAAGAAAAATATAAATATTAAGGATTTTTTAGAAGTGTTTGGTGTAATGGAAAGAGGTGTTTCAAACTCATACAAAAAGGATTCTAATACAAGTGCTAGAATACATGCTTTAGTAAAACAGGTAGAAAGAATGGTTGTTAATCAATCAGTTCGAGAAAGATTAAATGAGATGGGTTTTGCAAAAGAAGAATGGTTTAGTGTGGTTGCGGAAGGTAGATCTGAAGCAATGTATTCTAAAAATGTTTATAGAAACGAAAATGTTAATGAATCAACTATTTTAGATTTTGATAGTAGAAAACGACAATTTCATCGCGACATAGCACTACAAGGGTTATCTAAAATATCAATTCGAAGAGCTTATGATAGTGTTTTTAAAGATTTAGACTTAAAAGACGTGTATGGTAACAATTTAAGAACACCAATCGTTAATGATTATGTTAAGATGTTACAACCATATATTACTAAACTAGCGACTTATAAGAATGTTGGAGAAAATATAAAAATGAGTATAGAAGAATATCTTTCTATTGAAAACATTGCTGAGACTAGAGAGGTTATGTCTAAACATTTTGGTCTTGACAAATCAATGGGAGAATATTTTAGCGATCCTATTCAATTTGAAACACAAAAAGTATTTGTAACAGATATGTCGTCATCCAAGCTTAATAAAAAACTTGAAGGCGTTGTTAACGCTAAAGAAAAGCAAGAGATTTCAGATCAACATATAGTTAGTGAAATAAGAGGTAAAGCTAATTTATCTGACGTAGCACCAACAATATATGGAATAAGTAATAGAGTTAATTCTATGCTATTTGATGTAAAACCTGGTTTTATTAAACAGTATTTAGCAAAACATCCTGGTTATGAAAATTTAATTAATTATAAAATAAAAACAAATAAAGGAAAAAGATCAATTGAACTTGAGTTTAAAGGAGAGAAAACTAGAGTTGTTAAATTACCAGAAAGTTCTAAATTTGATGGAAAACAAGAAACAACTCAAGAAATGGTTAATAATAATGTTTCTAAAAAAGAAAAAACATTAAGAAAAGAAAATGCAGATTTTCATTGGAACAGACTTATAGAAACAATGGAAGTATCTAAAGAATTAGCAGATGGAAAAACTTATGGTAATGTTGAATTAGCTATGTTACATAGTGGACTGTTAGGCAGTATGAAAACGTCATTAAGATCTGCTGCTTTGCTTAAATATCTACCTATTAATCCTACAACTAAGTTATTAAAAGACTCTAAAGGTAAGATTTGGGAATATGAACATGGTATTCCAGCAAAGAACATGTCGTTAATATTAATAGATCATTTTTATAGAGGTAACAAGGTTGATCTTCAAAAATTAAAAGAAAGTTATTCAGTAGGAATTATACATCGTGATTTTAATAAAAATATTGGCGAAGTGTTTCAAGAGAGAATGCAGTTTACTTATAGAATAGGCGATATACCTCCCAAAAGATGGTATAATGAATGGACCGCTATGGGAGAAGCACATGTTGTAAAAGACATATACACAGAAAAACTATATGGTGAAGCTCAAGTTAATTATTGGAATAAAGTTAAAGAAAATCATAAAAAATCAATAAAAGAAGATAATAAAAGAATTAAGAGTATTATTGGGCCAAAATATTCTAAGTCTACTAAAAAAGAAATAATAGAAGATGCAAAAATAATAGACAAAGCTATTAAATTAGGTAGAAAAAAATATATAGAGAAAAAAGGCATGAGCACTTTTGATTTTGACGAAACTGTAGGTATAAGTGGAAATTATATTATAGCTACTAAAGGCAAAAAAACAAGAAAAATTGCTTCTAAAGAATGGCCTGTTATTGGTGAGAAGTTAAAAAAAGAAGGCTGGAAAATGGATTTCACTGACTTTAATAAAGTTACAGGTGGAAAACCAGGGCCTTTAATGCAAAAACTTAAAAACCAAATTAAAAAATACGGTCCTAAAAATGTGTTTATATTAACAGCAAGAGCTAAAGAAAGTGCGCCAGCGATACACGAGTACTTAAAATCAGAGGGTGTCAAAATATCTTTAGAAAATATTACTGGTTTAGGAAATAGCACTGGTGAAGCTAAAGCGATGTGGATGCTAAAAAAGTTTTCAGAAGGATACAACGACATGTACTTTGTTGACGACGCTTTGTCTAATGTTAAAGCTGTTAAAAATGTTTTAGATCAATTAGATATAAAATCTAAAGTAAAACAAGCTATTCAATATAGTAAAAATAATTTAAATACTGATGTTAATAAGATATTAGAAAACTCTCTTGGTATAGAGGCTAAAAAGAAATTTTCTAAAGCTGAGGCAAAAGTTAGAGGTAAAGATAAAAAAAGAAGAAAGTTTTTTGTACCTGATTCTGCTGCTGATTTAGAATTATTAATAGAACCATTGTATGGTAAAGGTAAAGAGGGTGTAAAAAATAAAAAATGGTTTGAAAGTAATTTCTTAAAACCGTGGGAGAGAGGTGTTAATGATTTAAATACAGCTAGGCAAACTATACTTAATGATTATATGTCGTTACGTAAAAACAATAAAGACGTTGTTAAATCGCTTGATAAAAATGTTGAAGGTACTAATTTTACAAACGACATGGCTGCTAGAGTCTATATATGGAATAAAGCAGGTTTTGAAGTGCCTGGTTTAACTAAAACATCTAAAGCTAAATTACTTGAACATGTCACTAATAATCCTAAACTACGAGGTTTTGCTGAAAACGTAGCTATTTTAACTAAAATTGAAACTGGATTAAAACAACCTAAAGAAACTTGGTGGGCAGAAACTTTAGCTTCTGAAGTTAGTGAAACAGGTAGAACGGTTAATAGAGACAAGTACATAGGTGATTGGATACATCAAAAAAATGAAATATTTTCTGAACAGAATCTAAACAAAATGGAAGCTGAACTTGGTCCTAAATGGAGAGAGTCAATAGAGAACATGCTTGATCGTATGGAGACTGGTAAAACTAGACAAAGAAATTTAGGTAGAATTGGTAATTCAATAATGAATTATTTAAATGGATCTGTTGGTGCTATTATGAATTTAAATACTAGATCAGCGACATTACAGTTGATATCTACAGTTAACTTTATTAATCACGCTGAAAATAATCCTTTAGCTGCTGCAAAAGCGTTTGCTAATCAACCGCAGTATTGGAAAGATTTTATGAAAATAATGAATTCTGACATGTTAAGACAAAGAAGGGATGGTTTAAAGATTAATGTAACTGAAGCTGAACTTGCCGCCGCTGCTGAGGGTAGTGGTAATAAAGCAAAAAAAGCCTTAGCTTGGGTACTAAAACAAGGTTATATTCCTACAAAAATTGCGGATAGTTTTGCAATATCTTCAGGTGGAGCAACTTATTATCGTAATAGAATTAAAATGTATGAAAAGCAAGGTTTGACTGCAAAAGAAGCTGAGAAAAAAGCTTGGTTAGATTTTCAAGCTATAGCAGAGAGAACGCAACAGTCTTCAAGACCAGATTTGTTATCTCAACAACAAGTATCATTTGAGGGTAGATTAATACTACCTTTTGCAAACACTCCAATGCAGATGAATAGGATTATGATGAAGGAGGTGCTTGATTTATCCAAAGGTAGATACAAGGGTAGTTTTGGTGAGAATTCGTTTACAAACAAAATGAGTAAAATAGCTTATTATGGATTTATACAATCAGCTCTTTTCGCTGGGTTACAATCTGGCTACTTTGCTTTAATGGCAAATAGTGACGATGAAAAACAAATTGCTCAAAAGAAAACTAGAATGTACAACACAGTAGCTGATTCATTTTTAAGAGGTATGGGGATTCCAGGGGCTGTTGTAGCTGGTCTTAAAAACGCTGTATTTAAATTTTTAGAACAAAACGAAAAAGGGTTTAAAGCAGATTACAGTGAGGTTGGTGAGGCTTTATTAAATATATCACCAACGATAGGTTCTAAGTTTAGTAAACTAGATGCCGCTGGAAACACTTACGCTTACAATAAGAAAGAAATACTAGAAAAAGGATTAAGTTTAGACAACACTAAAGGTATGGAGGCTGTGGCTACTACTATTGAAGCTGTGACAAACGTGCCTATAGCTAGAGTTATACGTAAAACAGAAAATATTCAAGGAGCTTTAGATGATGAGAATGAAGCTTGGCAAAGATTGCTTATGACATTAGGTTGGAGTGAGTGGGACGTGGGCGCTACAGATTATCAAAAGAAAAAAGAAAAAAGTAACACTAACAAAAAAGATTTTACTAGGAAAACATTTAGTAAAAAAACATTTAAGCGAAAAACCTTTAATTAGGTAAAGATTAATAAAAATAAGTGACTATATAACAATGGTAAAAAGACTAATAATATTGCTGCTATTTATATCTAATATAACGATAGCACAAAACAGCATTAAGAAGTTATTTAAATTCTCTACATTTTACGCCGCTGCAAGTGGAGGTACATCTATTTCTGACCTTGAAACATTCTCTGTAACAAACGGATTAGAAACGTCAACTGTAAAAACGCCTTACGACTATAATCTATCCCTTGGTATACGTAAGATTGCTAGATTTGGATATGAAAACAAGGCTCAAACGTTTTATGATGGTACTGAAAACTCTTGGTCAGACGGGGCTAATATAGGTAAAGTATCTGGTTTAGAATTTTTATTCGAAATAGATTATAAAAGACAACAGGGTAATGAGTACTTAGATCAACACCATTTTATTAGATTTGTAGAAGATAAATATATATTAAAAGGTGAGTATTTAGAAGATGGATTTGCAGATATAAAATATTTTGAAACATCACAAAGATATAGATATAAAGTTAACAACAAATTGTCTTTTAATGCTGGTCTTGCTCAAAGACTGTCTGAGCCCTATGGGTATAACCCTTTACAAGAATGGGTATTAGATAATGGAGATATACATTATACTTATTTAGCTTTACAGGAAGGTTATACGGTAGATGTGTATAGCAACGAATACTTTGATCCTAATGGTACGCTTGTAGCAACAAGTCCAGAAGTATGGGAAGAAGTTGTTATACCAACTGTGTTGGCTGATTATACTGAAAAGAAAAGAAATGAATTAGATTTAATAATACAACATTCAATTGTTTTAGGTTTTGATTATTATAAATATAGTAAATCGTTTTGGACTCACACTTGGGCTAATATCATGCCTTATCATTATGACAGCGGTGGGGATTTTTCTTATCATAAGTATAACGACGGTCAATGGTTAGATTACAGTGGTGGATTAATATTTGGTTACAAACTTAATAAACAATTAGGAACTTTTATTGAAGGTAAATATAATAAATACTGGAATAGAACATGGTATGATTTTAAACTTGGTGTTAACTACGTAATATTTTAAATATGTATCAATATAAAGTAAAGTTAGATAGAGTAATTGATGGTGATACTATAGATTGTTATATAGATTTAGGTTTTGATATCAGTACAAAAAAACGTATTAGATTTTTAGGAATTAATACTCCAGAATCTAGAACAAGAGATTTAGAGGAAAAGAAAAAAGGTTTAGCTGCTAAAGCTAGACTTAAACAAATATTAGAAAGTGCTGACGACATACACCTTGATTCTCATGGGGTAGGAAAATACGGTAGAGTATTAGGTCAACTTTATGTTAATGGATATGATGACATGGATTCACCTACAATGATAGATGTAAATGAATTATTAATTAAAGAAGGCCACGCCGTAGAATACGATGGTGGTAAACGTTAAAAAATGGCAGAAAAATTGAACGAAAACACGGGTTTTAATGTAAGTATAAAAACATTAATAGCAATAGGGTTTGGAATGGCAACTATAATAGGCATGTGGTTTGCATTACAAGCTGATATAGCTGAGGCAAAAGAGCTGCCAGAACCACCACCAGCTGAGGTCACTAGAATGGAATTTGATATGAAAGATCAAATGATTCGACAAACTATCATGACTACACAGGAAGATGTCAAAGAAATTAAAAAATCTCTAGAAAAAATAGAGGATAAACTATACGAATAATGTGTATAAAAACAGCTGAAGCGTTACATACTATAAAAACGCTTATAAAAGATGATATTGAAGATTGTTGTGAGGCTTCTATGGACAAAGAAAAAGTGGCAGATAGATTAACGAAGATTAAGAAGTACATAGAGAAGATTGATAAAAAAGAAAATCCTGTGGACAATAAAAATCCTTTTAGCGGGTATTATTAGTTAAATAGAATAAAATGAAAAAAATAGACGAAACTTGGAGAATTTTTATAACATATATGTTTGTATTATTTTTCATGCTACTAACTGAGGGAGCTTTTAGTCAAATAGTGGTAACGCAGTTTAACGCGGGGTGGAACTCTGCCAATACAGTTACTTGGTTAGATAAATTATCTGATTGTGATGTTGCTGTAGTGGATATAGGTAAAGAAATAAAGTTACAACAAAAACATAAAATAGTTATAGTACCTACTATTATTGTTTTTAAAGACGGGGAGGAAATTGAAAGGTTCCAAGCAGATCTTAGTTTTAAAATGCTTGCTACTAGGAAAGAATTACAAGAAGTTATTAATAAACAAATAATGAGCGACTTTTAATATGAAAAAAAAATTATGCCTATTGATTCAAAAACTAACCTTTGGTAAAGTATGTTTTGGTTGGTGCAAGACAAAATAAAACTATTAATATTTATAT
>TARA_R110002033_G_scaffold171103_1_pt1 | contig 19221 bp, 12 predicted proteins | sample TARA_R110002033 | Tara Oceans TARA_R110002033 (sample SAMEA4397051) | marine metagenome | biome: Polar Biome; feature: [SRF] surface water layer (ENVO:00010504); material: water (ENVO:00002006), including particulate matter (ENVO:01000060) such as... | depth 5 m
CGATTGGCATATCGGTAACGTTAAAAGACTCAAACACCACGAAATTCCCGAACGCATCTACCGCAAAGACATTGCGCCACATATAGGCACCTTTAACGTCAATAGCGTCAACGCTAGAGACATAAGAGAAGTATTGAAGGCCATTGCAGCTACTGGCCGTCCAGCGATCGCTAACGACGCTCTGATGTACTGTAAACAACTTTTCAATCACGGCATAAAACTGGATCTGCTTGGTGCAAATCCAGCGAGTGCATTTTCTGTTACTGATGCTGGTGGCGTGGAAAAAAGCAAAGACAGAGCATTAACCATCGAAGAGCTCACTCAGTTCTTTCATACGGCACGAAGCAACAGCGATAGTTTCAGTCGTGACAATTATCTCGCCTGTGCATTACTGGTGACATTGGGAGTTAGGAAGTCTGAATTGGCAGAAGCGCCATGGAAGGAATTTGATTTAGAAAAGCAGGTTTGGAACTTATCCAAAGAGCGCAGTAAATCAGGCGTTGGCATTGCTATTCCATTACCTGAAATTGTCATGATCTGGCTACAAGAGCTAAAGGTAAGAGCTTGTGGTTCTGAATATGTGTTTCCAAGCCGTAGAACCAGCAAGAACCCGCACATGGGCTCAGATACATTAAACAGAGCGATCACTAAGCTTTTTGGTCATGAAGCCGGTAAGAAGAAACAGCCACCTAACTTAATGGGTGATATGGCCCACTTCACCGTTCACGACCTACGTCGTACTTGCCGTACTTTATTAGCCAAGCAAGGCACACTAGGGCATGTAGCAGAGCGTTGCCTGAATCATAAGCTTAAAGGTGTAGAAGGGATCTATAACCAGCATGATTATTTTGAAGAGCGGAAAGAAGCTATTAATGCATTATCCAACTCATTACAGACTATGATTAACAACTAAACCTAATAATAATGATAATTATTACAGACAATTAAGGAGATACTGATGTTATACAAAAACGAATTCGGTGCAGATTTTGACTTAGGATTTAACTTAAGCGATTACCCTTATCTTAAAGATAAAAGTTGGCACAACGATGTAAGCCCAAGCTTTTACTTTAACATCGGGCAACAGTACTACGTCTTATGGGTTGATTACTTAAAGCCAGAAGATCGCGAACAAGAAAATTGCAGATATACCATTATTACTGCATCGAATGAGGGGGATGAGCTGCATCCTGAAATTTATAGTGGGAATGGAGATATTGTTTTTGAATCTGAAGATTCAGATAAATTAAATCTGTTTATAAACTCTTAATACAGACCTAACTCTATTAACGCGTACTGTGCTTTAAACCCTAACTTTGTCATATAATATATCATATTTAGAGAGCCGTACTGATTATGTGTAACGACTCACTTTATACACAACATAGTTTATTCAATACTAGAAGCCTATTAATTAGAGGCTGCTAACATGCGTGTCTATCTGTTTTAAATATTTATGGATATCATCAATGTTTTTAAGCTGACGACGAGCTTCTTTACGTATGTGAATACACTTTTCAATAGTATGGTTAGCTTCTAAATTATCAGCCTTAACATGACCATACTCGTTTCTGAGTCCCCTTAAATTATTTATGGTTCCTCCTTTATGGTCTGGCCTCTCCCCGTCAATTCCTTCCGATAATATTCCTGCAAGTTCTTTAGTTACTTCAATTCTCCTAAGTATATCTTTTAAAATATAACCCTTTCTATATGTACTAATATCCTTAGGGTTTTCCTCAATAAATTTCAGTATGTCTTCAAATCTTAACTGCCTTATTCTGTCATAGAGCCGTTGAGTACTATCTAAATCATTTCTTAAATAACCTATAACATCTCTGGCAATCCTAGGTTTATCATCACCTGGGACTAGACTTAAGAGCTTTTTATTCTGAACTAACTCTCCTACAGAGGCGTCGAACTCACTAACTCTATCCATTAGTAAACCGCGAACATTGTTGACTTTATGCTCTTCAGTATGCATCTCATTGAATATAGATGCAGCCCGGTCATATAAATCCTCTCGTGAAGTTATAAAAACACTCTTTCCTAAAATCTCTGCGCCTTCTGCTGCATCATTTAACTGCTGAATAGCTTTACTCTTACTACTAGGCTCACCTGCAGAGTAAAAAATTATTGGCCTAAAAATGGTATGACCCTTTCGGATTGTATCAATAACATCAGCGCCACTAAGGGCCCCCATATGGAGGTCAACTAATATCATATCAAACGTATTGTTAGCGAATGACTGTTCTATTTCACCAACAATTTTCATCCAAAAGTCATCTGGATCATCTCTCGGCCCTATTTTGACTTCAATATTTGTATATTTTGTTTCTATTCCAACATTATTATTAAATGCAGTTAAATATTGCTTTGTGTCATCCAAAGACCTAATTTTATCGTCTAGACATAATACATTGTATGTTAATTTCACTTTGACCACCTCATCCGTAACGTGATACCTGCAGTGAGGTTATTCGATATGGAAACTTCACCTTCTAGGTTTTCGATAACTTTCTTTATTTGATTAAGACCAATTCCAGTACCAGTAGTAGTAGTAATACCCGCATGAAATAGCTCTTCACTATTATATTTCTCAGTTAGTCCATCACCATCATCTATGAATTCTAAAATATAATATTTCTCGTTCTGGCAAACGCGTACATTGATATTCTTAGCTGATGCAGTCATTGCATTATCTATAGCGTTATCAACAAGCATTGCTTGTTCCAAAGGACTGAAATTTAACACTAATTGAATGGCATCATTATTTTCAAAACTAAGATTAACTCCCCAAGTAGCGCCTATATTGGTTATTTCATTAATGTACTCTTCAATTCCAGTAAAGTAATCCCCCCTGTGAAAGTCAGACATAAGGTCAAAGCTAGATTTAGTGATAATTTTTGATAGTTTTTGAATTTTGTTTACACGAAATAAAGCCGATTCTATTGTTTCTAAAGCTCTTTCGAAGTTTTCTTCTGACCTGTGCCTTCCGTAATCAAGAGCTTCTCTCAATTCTTTATGAATTTCTTTAGTCTCGTTTTCAATGTGATGTGTTATTTCACGATATCTCACAGAATCAGTTTTAGGGTTGGATTCCGCATACATACGCTTCTTAGTCTCAACAATAACCTTTTGTTTGTAGTCTTTGTTCGTTTTTTCTTTTTGAGTAATAATTGCGTCTTGCCTATCAATATATTTGCTTACGTCTTTCTTTTCAGCTGGTGTAAGATCATATACTGATTTATTTTTTACTCGTTCTTTCAAGCCATCAATAAATTCATCATATTCAGCTATTTTTTTGCTGGCTATGTTCGAGATTTCGGCTTCGTTAACATAGACATTTGTAATCTGTGCTCTATTTTTTTGAGAGTTGAGAAAGTCATCTAAGGCTCCGATAATTTCATCACGAGAATATTTGCCAGATTTAGGGCTTACTCGATCCCAGTCAATTCCATCTACAACAAACTTTTCTAAAACTCTAATTAGTGCTGGTGCAAAAGCTAAAGCTCCTTTTGAAGTTGTACTTTCGGAAAGGTCAGCTAACTGCCTGAAAGCTAAATTGTTTTCCATGCCTTCACGGCTTGAAACTGGTGAAAACCTTCTGCCAGTGTCATTGATTTCAACAATACCAAATAATTCTCGAGTACCAAGATAACGCCTAGTACCTTGAGCTTTTCTTTGATTTAATTGCAACCAATCATCTTTAGGCTCGCCATATGGCATGACTCTGAAGCCATTTAAGAACAGCATTACAGAGCCATAATCAAAAGATGTAAAGCCAGTAATATTTTTAAATGATATTTTGCTCGCAGGATTTAAATAATGAATATGTGCCTTTATGTTACGAAGCTCTGAGTAGATGTTATCTTCTTCATAACTAAGAATAATAGTTCCATAGTGTCGGAGTTCGGTGTTTATAACTTTTCCGTCTGCCGATATGGTTGAGCGAACAGATATTGATTTATCATCAAGTTTAGTCGCTAACTTATTTTCAATAACCTCGTTATAAATTAATCGACCAATTTCATCTCTAACATCATCCGAACGTAGATGAACACTAAATGTCTTTTCTGGATCGATGATAAATCTTTCTAATTCTTTCTTTAATCGAGGAAGTTCATTGACTCCCCAAGCCTCTCTTAAATCACTAATGACTAAGCAAGTTCCAGATGAAAAATTGTCTAAATTTGTTTTTTTAGTAAACTCATTTTCACTAATAATGTTTGGTGTCAACTCAATAGATGATATTTCCATATCTATGTCATCTACTTCGAAGTCTAACCAATCAACAAATAAATGTACTAAATCGCCATTTTTTGTTTTGGTATAAATATCTAACTTCCTACCTAAACGGTCGCATGAAAAACGGCCGATTCCTTTGTCTCCAGCCAAGCCACCTTTATCATTTTGTCTTTTTTCGGAATAAGCAATATTGAGCCACTTCTTAACCACATCATCCAGGCTCATGCCATTACCAAAATCCTGAACGACTATTTTTGAAGAAGCTTGAATTACATTCGCATTGCTAAAATGAATATTTACACTCTTAGAATTCGCATCTCTAGCATTCTTTATAAGCTCAATAATCGCAATATTACTATTATTGATTAATCCTTGCCCGATGATATCTTTAAGTCTGACGTTAGCTTTAAATGAGTACTTCTTCTCTGTCATCATATTTCCCTATACTCAAAATAAGAGTCCCTAAAACCTCTCCCAATAAAGGAGGAACGGCATTACCGACCTGTGTATACCTCGGGCACTCTTGAGTTCTTCTCATTCCACCAGTGGTATATTTTCCTTGAAACTTAAAATCATCAGGAAAGGACTGTATTCTGGCATTTTCACGAACAGTTAAAATTCTAGGTTCTGAATAATGTAACAAGTCATCTGGTAACGTAGTCAAAGTTCTAGATGGTTTATCAGGGTCTAGAACACTTATGACTTGTTTTTTCATTCCTATGAATTCTTTCTGTTCTTTAGTTAAGCCAAGCCCTGGGCGACATACCTGTTGTATATATTTAAATTTTTCAACGGTGGTACTTTTATGTCGAGCTATTCTCAGTCCATTTGGCTTAGCGCCATTAAGTCCTTTTCTCATAGCCTTTTGATATGTCGTCAATCTCTCAGGAACTGCATAATCTAGCTTTTTAAAGCCAGTGAGCGCATTTCCAGAATGATGAACAATATTAGCGCCTGTATGTACTAAATCACTTATTGCGTCTTTAACACTGACAGGCTTGATCATTGGTAATTTTTTCTTCTTTAGAAAATCAGATCTTAATGACTCAAGAATCTCAAAAGGATTCACATCGCTTTTAAGGATGCCATTTCTAATACCAATCATAATGAAACGAGTACGCTTTTGAGGCACACCGTAATTTTCACTATGGACGTAATCAGTAAAAATCGTATAGCCCAGCTTTTCTAGCATAGCTTTTACGACCATCGAATATGGCTGTTTTTCTGCTACACCGTTTGAATCTTTAAACGTTGCGTTGAAACCACGAACATTTTCAAGCACTAAATATTTAGGGTTTATGATTTCAACCATTTTTATGTATTGCTCAGATAGCTTATTTCTGGGGTCAGAAGCATTTCTGCGACCAGCTAGTGAGAACCCCTGACAAGGTGGTCCTCCAGCAATTAAATCGACTCTTCCCTTTAATGCTTTGAGTGCGGCACTATAGTCCTCAAGTAGAGTTTGGATTGTAGTCGCCCTCTTCGGCAGCCATTCTGGCCAATCAAAGTGATTATACTTATCGCCATCGATCAAGTTATATCTAAACGTTTCAAATGCCATAGGGTCTTTCTCAACGGCAAAGAGACCTTTCCAACCGGCATTACCGAGCCCTAAAGAGAACCCTCCGCAACCAGAGAACAAGTCGATATATGTCCCTACTAAATCTTCATTTTTCACTTTAGATACCACGTTCACAACAAGCAGCCTTAATGACTGTATAAATATACAGCCATTATACAGTGTTTCTAGAAATATTACCAGGAAATAGGCTGTAAATTACAATACTCAATCTAATTTGTAAAAAGGAGTTTCTTCTACGAACTCTCCATTCCAATCTAAGGTTTTACAAAGGGAATGGAAGGGCTCTAGTCCAGATATACGATCTACTGTACTGTCCGAAGCCGAAGGAAGCCCTATTCTATTGAGGTCTTTAGCCGTAACACCTGGAACTTGATGAATAAACCAACTCTGCATTGGCTTTAGATAGTCCTCCCTTTGCGTCTTGAAATGTTCAAAGAACTGTGAGGCAAGGATGACTCCAACACCAAAAGCTCGCCCCTGCAGTAAAAGTTTTGACAACACAGGGAATTCGTAAGGCAAAATATTATGTGCTTCATCAATTAATAAATAGGAATCAATAAAACGTGTTTGAGGTTCCTTACCTAAAAAAGGCTGTTTCTCAACTCGAAGCATGTAATCGCAATATAGATTAAGGAAAATTACGATAACCATTTTTTTCAACTTGTCATCAGTAAGTCCCTTCAAATCGATAGCAACTACGCCATTGAAAAACTCATCAAAGGAAACGATCTTATTGGGATCATCTTCAAATATTTCGTAGTCGACTAAATCACTCATGATTCCAGAGACAGAATCAGGCTTACCATCGACTAGCTGTTCATAATGCTCAAATACATCATAAATTGTTGGATCTCTATTTTCATTTTTACGTGTAGTCTCATATGCGGCTTTGATTGCTTCTTTTAAATTTCGATCTTGAACAGGTGCATTAACAGCAAAAATCTTCCTCAAAATATCTCTAAAAGAACCGATCTTATCTAGCTTTGCTCTATTCGAATCGTCTCCACCTGTTGCAAACAAATTTAACGGTAACTTAAAAGGTGATACAACTTTAACTTTTGCTTTGTCAATGAAATCACACCCCTCATCACTGGAATCACTAAAATCTCTTTTGTAATCAAGTATTAAAACTTTCGGCGCTTTACCTCTATTATCTTCTGGTTTTTTGACCATCTGATATATCATAGACTTTAGCAACTGTGTCTTTCCTGTACCTAGATCCCCAACAACTCCCACGTTTATATTATTCAAAGCTGTATTACCTGGATAAAAGTAAACATCTTTGCGCCCGATAAGATCCGTACTTTCTCCGACTTTAAGCCTCAAACCTTCATTCTCAATCAGAACAGAGCTCTCCAACGTCTTCAGTTTTGAAGTTGACTCTAACTCAACTGTACAATCTGATTCTACTAAGGGTGTAGTTTCAATAATTGGAAGACTCTGCTTTTCCTCATAAGAAGGGACACTGGAACTACTTCGATGCTCTGTAGTATTATTTTTCTGTACTGTTTCAGTTGAGACGATCAAGCCCCAGTCACCTACCTGCTTCATGATTAAATCTACTGTTGTAGATTGATCACCAGTCAACAACGAGGCTGCCAGCTCATATCCTAGAACTACAGTATTTTTAAAATCCCCAGAACCAGAACAAACAACTCTGCTTCTGCTTGTATCTTCGATTGTTATGAGCCTACCTTCAGACTCTATTTCTACCTCTAGTTCACCAGACATAAGCTTAGCTATAGTTTGTTGGTGGTAATCGACCCATGACTCATTAGACTGGGCAGCTTTAGTTTCTCCATATACACGGAAACCATAATCTAACCAACTTGCAAGTAAATCACGGTATGCAATACCCCACAATTCAGCATCTTTTATTTTTAACTGTAAATTTATTAGAAAATCTGAAAAGGACTTTGCCTGTAACAACGCTTCTGATCGTTGCTTATCTGTCATTTCTCCTGAGCGAGCCTTAACTTCTATTGGTGTAATCTTGAGCTTACAAGGTTCCAGCAATCCGTCACCAGCATCAATGGCGAATCCAATGCTCATAACTAATAAGTCCGGCCGCTCTCGATTATCAGTTCCTAATGCCTTACGTAGCTCGTCGAACCGAGGTTGAAAAACATCTGCTGGAATTACCAAGTTAACCATACTGTTAACTATCGAAGGGATTAGGCCTTTTCCATTATCTAGAAGTTGGAAATCAGACTGTAGCAATCGAGAAGCAACTAACATTCCAACTTCCCCTAAACTAGCAGAACCACCACTCGTTAGGCGTTTTAGAGTTGGAATTCCACGACGTGATATTTCTCCTAAAAGAACTATGACTTGGGCATCACTTACCGCTTTATCACCCAAAAGTTTGCCCAAAACAGTTTTCATGGCAGTGACCATTGTTGGAGACTGCTTTGCAACCAAATAAAAACCACTCGATTGCCCAGAACCGGGTGCATATCGGGGTAATTCAAAGTCCCAAAGAAATGCGTCTTCGCCTGGACGATGAAAACAACTTGCATCTACTGCAGATGAAGAAATAGCGCTGTAACGCGTATTATCTAAAGATGCGTTTAAGGTTTGTAAATTTGGGGCAAAACCCAAACTATCAAACCCGACATCCCTAACAAAAGAAGACTCTAGTAGCCCGAGCGCTTCGCACAATCCACCCTGTAACGTATTATCTTTATTTCCTAGAACGAATTGACCAGCTCTAGACATTGATAAATATTGGCGATGATTAGATGCATTCTTCTTAATACTAAGCCTTGATAAACAACTCGGATCGACTGGTGATAGAACATTGTCTTTGCGAAACTCTTGGTCCATTGTTTGCAAATGGTCAACAATAGAAAGATCACGGGAAAAGTTCATTGCTTTATTCTGTCCAGTATACCATCGCACACTGGTATCAGAGCGCTCTGTCAATGATGCTAGTACTGCTGGCTCTGGCTGCTCATCAGTAGGCCGTCTATCTATGATCTGTATTGTAAGACCACCAGCTGGAGACCATTCATCTACTTCTGAACCTAGGTTTTCCAGGCACCACTCATCAATACCTTCATTACACGAACTATAACTAGAAGAGTCACTATGCAAAGAAATTTTAAGGCGGGATTTAGCTGGATATAATTGACGAATTTCATCAAATGAACGCTTTACTTGCTGCTTATTAAAGCCGTTAACCATTCCTTCCAGCATAAGGCCTAATTCAGAACCAAAGACACCAATATCATTACCAGTCTCAACCTCAGAGATCGCATTGGTACGCCATAATACTGACCAATACTCTGAAGAGCTCTTGACCGAGGCGAAACCGATAGGATTAAACTGACCATTAACGTCTCGACAACTTAATGCTAAACAATCAGGAAAACTTGAAGGATCAATAATACCTGCAACAGGTGATGGAACACCTTTCTGAAGGGCATCATGGAGTAAATACTGTGCGTTGCACTGCCATGCTAACTTTACCGGATTCATGGGAGACATAATTAGTGCTATAGGTTTGGCATCCAAGTACTGTCCATTTGGCTGAGCTCTATGAACTGTAATAAGATCAGTCCAGCTTGCCAGTGAATCTGGTGTTTTCAACCAATTAACATATTCATTAATATATTCTTCGATAAGTGTTCGCACACTAAGGTCTTGCATCAACTGGCCAAGACTGAGGGCCTCTATCGTGCATCCCTTTTCATTACATTGATCTCGCAATAGTTCTCTGACATTATTTCGAGCAATTAGGAAGCTTTCAGGCGGGCTGAGTTCATTTGTCTTGGGTCGAGGATCGACGGTTAATTCTAGAGTAGATAATCGAGGGTGTGCTTTCCACGTTGGGGGATGCCATGCCTCTTTGAAACCAGGGCCAATAAGTAATGGGTTGAATGACTCCTCGTCATCCAAAATCCATGATTCGAGATTAGTCAACATGCTTGGTCTAACATCAACCTTAGCAATGCTTGATGATCTCGCACAGTTATTCCGTACTAATCGATCAAACTCGCTAGTAGCGCCTTTAGCTGTAAACTCATTAGGATTAACAACAACTTGATATTTCACTGTTTCATTTAAATGGTCATTATTGATCTCAAACTCAATATTGCATGCTTCTGCTGCTTCAATGACAGCCATTGCATATCCAGTGAGAGTATCTGATTGAGTTATAGACCAAGTCTGGCTGTTCGTATCATCTTCATCACTTTCAATCACTCTACCAGTGATATTCTTCGGCATAGTAACTGATGTTCTAAAATAAAATTCAATAGTGTGAGTACCCTCTCCATTGGTTACTAGTTCACAATCATAACGTGTACCCGCCGATACACCTCGCCCGATTTTCTTCTTCTTGAATTGGCTCATTTTTTGTGCCGACAAGCTATTCAAAATAACTAAAGGTGTATATGCTTCTAATGCAATAACCTTAATTGAAACAGGCTTTGCCAACTTATCACTTGTAAATATGTAACGAACATACTGTTCATGTTCATCAGGTATAGAAGAGTCTTCCCATTGCAACATATTACAATCCGCAATAATAGAACCTATTGGCTCCAACTTTTTCCGTCCTGAAGCCCGTGATACTAAAATTTCTTCCCCTAATAGTATTTCATCAATCTCAATTTGAAATTTAGGCGTAGATTGAACCACTGGTAATTGACTATTCAAATTCCTTCTAAAAACTTCGTTTAAACAGCTCAATTTAAGAGTGCCGGTTTCCTGAGCGTCGCCCTGATTGAGCAACTCCAGCCAAACTTGCTGAGTTAGTACTTTCCACCAATCTGTTCGGCTCTCTCGGCGAGCTTTGGCATAATTGCCCAATGGTCGAGTTATAAACTCTTGAGGAGTCCTATACATAGAAACTACCGTTTGCTTGAATGCATCAAGTGCTTCCTTTATATCTTGCGATTCTGTTTCACTTTTCAATTGCTCAATGCCAGAATTGAATCCATTTTCTTGGAAAAAACCAGCTAAATCCAAATTGATGCTAGAGTTTGGGATTTCTCCATTCTCTAAAAAAGGAAGCCCTAAGGAATGGCAAAGATCGCGGGAGTCTTTTCCTTCGCCACCACTGTCAAACAAGCTACGCAAAAGCTCCCAAGGTTCATCTATATCTTCACTCTGGCTAGCCTGTTCGAAAGCTTCCCCCAAAGCTGACCAAGCAAAAAGTGATTCATTGTCCTTGATCCGATCAAAACGCTTCATTACAGCTTTGAATATATCTTGAATAAAATGCTCTTCTCTCCACGTAGAAAAGCTTACATGGTTCACTTTATCCAAGCCTATTTTGTCTACTGTTGTACCATTGGATAATAATGGGGGATCATTTATGGCCGCAAGCGCTAAATAAGAAGCAAAAGACGTCCTAATTTTCACAACATGATTACTTGAACATCTGGCAGAGTCTGAGTGAGATGGATCTTCCACCCCTTCCTGAACTAGAAGAACAGGAACGGACTTAACTTGTCCATTTTGTTCAATCTTAACTCGTGGTCCCATAGACTCAAATCGTGAGAATACTTCATCAAGCATACTTCTGGGCACTGCAGAAAAAACAACTCGCAAATCATCATTTTCAGAAGCTATAAATTTGCTTGCTTGTTTCAGTATTATTGAGACTAAATGATCAATGAAACTAGGGGTCATTTTAATTTCCTTTTAGTCCAAGATCTGTCAATGGACTGATAATAACCATACCACCTTCGGCATCCGGACTATCTACGGCAATGGACATATCTCTTAATTTCTTATTTAGAACTTCCCCACTACCAAGTGCTAATTCTGCATTAATGCCATACCGAGCCAACTGTTCACATAAATGTTGAACGGTACAAGGACCTGTAACTCTACTAGCCGCACAATGTACCATTAGTAAAATAGACAACGGACCTAATCCAACAACCCAAGGAGCACTAGCATAATTGCCTCTTTTTTCAATATAGTAGCCCTGATCATAGCTTTCTAAACCGGCTTCAGATGTAATGCGTTGGCGTGCTATATGTTCTAAAAATTCCAAAACATTTTTCGATGTTCCTTTTTTACAATCGGCAATCTTACTGTCACTCTCCATCATCAAAGAAAAGCTAGACAGATACCTCTCAAAATCAAATTTTTCCTTTCTTGATGCCAGATACGCTAGCGTCTCCGAAATCTTGGAAGGGGAAACTAAGCTAACCCGAGACATGTCAATATTGGCATCGTCTAGTATGTATAATATTAAATTTAATGCGCCTCGCCCTTCAATGTAGCGCCGAGTAACTTCCTTAATAGGCTTCGTTGCTAATTGCCCTACACTCCAAAACTCCTGCCCTTTAGACATTTTCTCGGCAACTTCATTCTCACTCAGAACAGTACCATTTTGCAGCGCCTGTTCAATTATTTCCCTACAGATGTCATTAGCATTACATAACCAATTTACATGCGCGCTGCTACCTACACGACATAAAGACTCGAGCATACTGATCCACTGACGACGAGTTAGTCCTTGTTTTAAGTTAAGAACGAACTCAAGATCTTCTACAAAACGCTTTGCTGGAAAATCAAAATTAAAGTTTTTGGCAAAAGTACTTTCAGCATAAGGGAACACAGAGGGCTTTTTCCAAGCGTCTCGAATTGACTCTATTCGCCAAGATTCAAACTCTGATTGAATCATTCGGGCCCAAACATCATCTTCTTCTACTGTTACACTCAATTTTTCATATAGCTTTTCCCAAACAGCCATAGCGGTTGCATAGTCTCCTGTACCTATTGCTAACATGCTCGCGATAAGCTTACCGGGATTCCAAGGCTTGCCCTGCAAACGGGCCGACATGTAATACAAAGTTGCATCAGGGACAAGCGGAGTGACTTGATTCCCCCGTTGTCGAGATTGCCCAGATAATTTAGGCGTTGCAATAGCTCTATTTATAACTTTTCCCCATAATTGGGCTTCGAAACCCACAGGGCTTTTTATATCCGAAGGGCGCTTTTCTTTTTCTACTTGTTTTTTAAATGGCGTGCCTAAATTCCATACATGCTCACTCACTTCAGAATGGTCGTAAAAACCTACATTTCGGTATAGAGAAGCTAACAATATTTCACCTGTGGCTACTTCTGGCGCGGGCTTCATATTGAGAAAGCTCTCTTTATAAAGATTATGATTACTCCCATTACCCCAAGGATTTTCTAAATAATCGCTTAATTTTGTCATCTAGTTTCTTCCCCTGAAACGAATCTTGTGCCCAACTTTTAATGGGTATGTCTCTTTACCGATAGTAAGATCGATATTGCCATCAACGAAATCCTTATCTCTAACAATCTGACCAGCCGTAACCGATTTAACCTCATCAATTAATGCAAATACCTCTTGGGGAAGTGAAGCAGGATCAAGCCCGTCCTCTATTTCACTCAGAGCCTTATAGAGCGCGAATGTAACAGGCACATACCTTTTGTGAATTTTTATATATGGTGACCTATGAGCGGGTGTAGAATCACTTCCTCTAAACATTTTCATCGATGTCTTCACATTACGAACGCGCAGTGATACATCACGATCCCGACGAGCTACAGGTTGTCCAAATGTGGTTGATAGAGGAATCTTGAAAAAGCGAGTATCTTCATTAACTAATTGCTCAACTAGATCTTCAACATCATCATATTTATCATTGTTCAAATGTAATTCAGCAAAACTAGTAAACAATGGAGAATCCTTGGACACACCATATCGAAGACCTAAACTTCTCTTTGCTATACGAGCGGAAAATTGACGAATAGACCCCTGTAGCGTTCGAGCTTGATTTGAAAATTTAGCAGGGTGATGTTGTTCTGATAGGGCTTCATCCGCTTTAGCTAACAGTATTAATAACTTCCTTTCACTAAAGGCTATTCGACTTGAAACTAAATCTAAACCTTCATTTACAGAAAGACTAAAATGTTCTTCGAGCAAATCTACACAAACCTCTTTGCCTGTAGCTTTTTGGACAAATAATACAGAATCACCATTGGCCAGCGCAGGATCCATATAATTAGAAAAGTCACCAGAAAGGAGTTCGCTTATAGCACTATGCTCTTTTTCAGCAAGAATTTTGAGAGATTTAAAATGAAACTTTGCTAAATTTAAATCATTTTCCTCAATAGACCCTTTGGTTTTAGAATTACCAAATATTGCATTTTGTGCTTTTTTATGTTCACCAGTTGTTAATCTGGGCCAATTGGTAAATAAACGATGGTGGTACAATTTGCTTATTAACATGTAACGAGCTTTAGCACCCTTTAGAGTATTAGGTGCTTTCTGTTCAATCTGGAGCATTTTAGCAGTCCAGTCACAAGGTGAATAATGCTTCCCTTCTATGACAAGAGAGTCTGTCTCACCTATAAAAAGATATGAGATTAGAGAATATAGATCTCGAAACGTCCAACGCTTCCCTGATGCTAACTCATAGTGGTATAAAAATTGAACAACATTATCTCGGGCCTTTTCTTTATCTAACAACATTTTATTCTGACAAAATGGGCAGTCAGACTTGTTTTCACATGGTGGCACCCAACTTTCATCATCTAATGCCTTTTCAAGTATCTGATGAAAAACAGTATTTTTGGCATTACCATTCAGAGGTGCTACTAATGACTCTACATCCATAGGCCATAATGCCAAGCGAGTTGACTTTAGAGGCCAGCATTCCAAAGCATCTACACCCCCACTTGCTGCGGCAACTATATCGCTAATGAATTTAGCTAGTTCTGTATCACCCTTACGAATAGCTAACGCCGATGCATTAGCTAAAATACCTCGGTTGACACAGCCGAGGTAAATACCTCGATATTCTCCCCGGTAAATTTCAGAAAGCTCTTCAAGTAAAAGTGACTCTGCCGATTCACTTCGGCGAGATGTTTCTTTTTCAGTTGCATCTTGAACCAATCGAATAGTTGGGGAAAACTCACAGTCTTGAGCAACGAACTCGCTAAAAGAGGCTTCAGCTCTTCGAGGAGGGAGTTCATCAGAGCAAATATATTGAGTTGCAAACTTGGCAATAAGCTGTCCTTCAGCACCTAATCGCCTATCGAATTCAGCTATGGCACCTTCTACAGCATCAGTTTTACCGTTCCCAGGGCCACCCACGAGTAAAACAGCAAATGGAGTATTAGGATTTCCAGATAACAACGATTCAACCCAGTTCGATAACTTCTGAACCAAAGGGGTAATTAATTGCTTATCCAAGGGCCTTCCAGAAGCTTTCTGAAAAGGTTGCCTATATCCGCCTTTCTTACCTCCAGACCAGTTTACAAGAGCTAAAGGATACCGTTCAAAATCCATATTTTTATCATCCCAATAAAACCATAAGCTAAATACTAACTTAAAGTAGGATTCAAAATCTCTATGAAAAGTAAATATTTATGAACTAGAATTCAATATTGAATACTAAAGTCATCCATATAGATGCATGACTTTCAAATCCACTCTAATACCATTAAATTTTAAATAGCCAAACCTTGCACTGAACTTTAAATTAAGGTTTGGTTTCAACTAATAAATTGTGACTTATAGTCCGTGGATTTTAGACCTAATAAGCATGATAATCAGGCCACACTATCTCATCGGAAAAACCAATGAACAATGTATCTGTAATAAATCTTCCACATGAAGAAACTTATCTTGGTTTTGATATTTACATTGAGACAAACCCAGATCAGTACCGCGAAGGTTTTTGTTGGTCAATAAGCCAAAATGACGAAGAACATGATTGCGGGTTAGATTTTGAAGTTCAGCAGGCTCTTGAAGCCGCTTATAAGGCTATCGAAAAGTTAACCAGCTAATCGACAGCCTTAACCATTTTTAGGTGGTTATGGAGTGTTTCAACAAATTCTGATTGACTGACACCCAAAGCCAAAACGATCGTCTCTAATGAGTCCAAAGTAATATTTCGAACACCACGTTCTACTCCAGAGATATAAGTTCTATCTATCCCTGACTTCCTTGCCAATTGCTCTTGGCTCAAACCAGCTTCAAGACGTAAGCTTTTCAATGTTGATGCTGTGACCTGTCTTAAAATCATTCTCGTTCCATATCTGTGTCCCATTATTCCTAGAATCAACTTATCAAACTAAAAACTCAACAGACTATGAGTCACATAACTCAAATACTACTTACCATAGTAGTATTTGTGATCTTTCGTCTTTCACGATATTTCTGACGGCTTTCATCGACAACATCCAACAAGCCAACTAATTGTTTTTAAATAACAATTAACAAATTCTGTAAAATAAAATATTTTCCCGCCTATCACCTAGCAGATCATAATTCAGTAATTTTATAAAGTGCCCCTACCCAATGTCGGGTAACTAATAGCAAGGAAATTATGATGATTAAATCTAACTTAACTTCAACTCACACTTTTACTAACTCAAGCATTAACTGCACTTCAATGAGTAAAGACAATGGCGGTAATTGGCCAAGTAAAACGGGTGGAAAGTCTGGTGGTGGTCGCGGGAATGGGCCAAAGTAACTCTGCTTTATTAGACAGCCAAGCCTATTATTTAGGCTTGGTAACAGGCGACACCATGAAGAAATTCAGTAACAATAAAGATATTAATAACCTTGTTAAATGCCTTATCAAAAATGGCTGGCTGGTTCTTAATAGAAAAAAGCATGCGATATTAGTAGCGCCATCGGGGAGAAAAATGCCAATACCATCAACGCCCAGCGATTATCGATCTTGGTATAATTTCAGTCGAGATATAAAACACATCAACACCAAACAGGGACTGTTTAATGGACAATAAATATGATTTTCCTTATCCCACACCATTTGAAGCTATCAGAGTAATCACCAACGCCTTAGATCTTAAACACTCGAATAAGTACCTAGATGAACGTGCTTTTACTCGAGTATATGATCCAAGGGAGCTTAAAGAAGCACTAACTAACTGCATCTTCCGTCCTATTGAAAGGTATGTTGGTTTAAAATCCGATAATCCTTTTTTTGAGTCGATTGAAAGAACTTTTAACGACTACATACAAATGATTGGGACCGTATCCGCCGAGGGACTATTAAGAACTGACATGATGCCCATATTGCTGAATGGGTTTATAAAATATCATTTGGAAGATTTAGTGCTATCGATGTTCCAACATTTTGAAGGGCCACACCCATCAACGTTATTTAGTCGTGATACTTCCGCAGTAACGACCTCCCTAAACTGGATATCAAATAATGAAAATGGCTGGAGTAGTTATTTATCAAGTCTAAATAAAGAGCAAAAAGATCGTATTTCATCATGGATAAGAAGCACAGATTTACCGTCTTCCCAGTCAATTCAACTCTTACAAAAAAACTATAATGGGCCTAGACCTGAACAGATTGATTGGCAACGAGTACGTATTTTATTGTTTAGCGCCAGAGCAATTGATTGGCTTAAAAAAGAGGATAGTTTTGGTTTAGTCATTGATGAAATACGACTATCGCTTTGGGGCGGGAAAAGCAACTTTGATATGGTGAAGAAAATAGCAACGCTTCAATCTGCAGCTAGAGATTCCCTCAGTCCATTAATGCATAACTTATCAATACTACAGCAAGGCCTAAGAAGAACAGTTTCCAAAGATGCGCCGCAAAAATATATGGCTATATTGGAGTCCACTAGGTCCCAACTGTTAAGCACGCCCCAATATGGACCCAATAAGTATTGGCTAGATTGGCACGAAGCACGTTGGTGTGTTTTTTCTGGCGATCTTCGTCAAGCAAACATACTGTACAAAATGGCTTTCGAGGATGCTCTCTTTCGCTCGGGAAAAGCTCAAAAAGCTATCATTGAAGAAGCATTGGTTGTGGCAGCAAGTCTTGATACTCCAGACAGAGTATTTCTTAAACATTTAAAATGGTCGTTAATCCAATTCGGATATGACATAGCTTCTGTGAATACGGAACAATCTTCCAACCAGTTTTCAGACACAATTGAAGATTGGGAAATTAACTTATGGAAAGCTGGATTAAAGAATAAATTCCCTGATATAGGATTGTTTCCAGATGTCCAGCTCAATACCGAAACAATAAAAATAGGACCGTTACTCTTCACTGACCTATCGAAAGTTAAACCTGACTTCCGTAATCCCAACAGACAAATAAAGATCGGTGAAACCTGGAAAAAAGTAACTCCGCAGCTAGTGTGGTTCATTGATACTGAAAAATATGAAGTATGTGAAAAACTACTGGCTAAAGGCGCTAGCGTCAATGTTTCATCAGAAAGTGGTGACACTCCTATTCTTATGGCATTAGAAGCATTAAATGTGACTGAACTACCTTATCGATCATTGGATGAACGGTATTTCTGGTTAATAAGCAGTTATCCACATCTTCCAAGTACAATTAATGGGCGTACTCAAAAAAAGCGACTATTACCCATTATTTCAGCTGTTGAATCAGGAAGATTGGATGTTGTAGAAAAAGTTTTAGATCTAGGGGCTGACCCTAACGGGCGGGGTGAAACCGATGAACAAACGCCGCTTAATGTATGTATGAAGCTCATAGCTATTCTAAAAGACACTGCTAGAGCAAGGCAAGCCCAAGAATCTATGCCTATAACTGATGAAGTATTGGATTCAATTAGAAGGCTATCCGCTGGTATGACAGGGGTAAGCCTCGAAGATCAAGCTTTACATTTAGAGAAATCAAAAAAAGATGCAAGGTTTAGAGGGATTGAAAAGATGTGCATGGATATACTTTATCAGCGAATAACCGAAAAAATGGATATTAAAACTATGCGTGAAATAGCAAAATTACTCATAAATTCAGGGGCTGATGTTAATGCTGAACACACAAGTCCAATCAAAGGATATACACCATTGATGCTTGCAGCTGAGAATGATGAGGGCGAGCTTTTCAACCTAATGCTCATTCATGGAGGAAATCCGACGAAAGAATATATTGATATTATTTCAAACCGAAAGGTTTCATGCCTTGAAATTGCTGATAGTTTTGATTCAAAAAATGTAGGAAGGATACTTTCAGATATTTCCTCGTACTTATCTACTCATTAACATTCTAATTTAGCTATTTGCATGACTTAAAAATATATTCTTCGGGGGTCGATAAAGACCCTCAAACAATAATGACGACTAGAATTAGGCAATCTCATTCTGTAAATCCCGCTCTTCTACTCTTTCCAATATCCAATCTTGGACTTCACTTTCTACCCAGGCTACAGCTCTTAAACCAAGGCTTACCGGTTTTGGGAATGTTTTATCTGCAATATAGTTATAAATAGTCGAACGCCCTAGCCCAGTACAATCCATCACTTCTTTCAGTTTAATTAGTCTCATTGTGAATTCCTCATATTTGATTCACAACATGGGGAGAGCTGGTATTTTTTAACTTTGCAGATCATTGCATATTCTCATGCATCGCGATCACCTAATACCATCTAAGCCG
>TARA_R110002033_G_scaffold122_3_pt1 | contig 19199 bp, 18 predicted proteins | sample TARA_R110002033 | Tara Oceans TARA_R110002033 (sample SAMEA4397051) | marine metagenome | biome: Polar Biome; feature: [SRF] surface water layer (ENVO:00010504); material: water (ENVO:00002006), including particulate matter (ENVO:01000060) such as... | depth 5 m
CAATTCATCGTAAATCAAGACCGTTGCGCCATGAAAATTGGTACAGATGCTGTTTTACTTGGATCTTGGGTTTCTTTAGAAAAGAATCCCTTTTCAATATTAGATATTGGAGCTGGTACGGGTATCATTTCGCTAATGTTAGCACAACGTAGCCGTGCAGAGCTTATTGATGCGATTGAAATTGACGATGATGCCTATGAACAGTGTGTTGAGAATTTTGAAAATGCCCCTTGGGGCGATCGTTTGTTTTGTTATCACGCGTCTTTAGAAGAATTTGTTGACGAAATTGAAGACACATACAATATCATAGTATCCAATCCCCCATTCTATTCCGAAGATTATAAAACTGATAATAACCAACGTGACATGGCGCGTTTTTCTGATGCGTTACCTTTTAGTCACTTACTTGAAAGCGTATCCCAATTACTTTCAGAAGATGGAATTTTTTCAGTTATTATTCCTTTTAAAGAAGAAGCAAACTTTGTCTCTTTAGCGTCACCCTTTAATTTATTTCCAAACAGAATTCTTCATGTAAAGGGCAATGAAACTTCTGATATAAAACGAAGTCTTTTAGAATTTTCATTCCGCGAAAGCGATGTAAAAACAGAGGAACTCATTATTGAAACTTCAAGGCATGAGTATACTCAGGACTACATAAACCTTACCAAAGATTTTTATTTAAAGATGTAGCTATTTTTCTCTTTTGTTGTAAAGCATCAGAAGATAAAACGGAATACCTAAAAGCAACAAGATTAAACCATAAAAAACCGTATCTGGCCCAGATCCGTAGATAGCCCAAAGAGAATACAAAAACCCTAACCCTCCTAAAACAAAGGTTTTGACCCAACTATTGAGGTGTAATTTCCTTTCAATAATAATTAAAATATACGCTGCACACGTTAGCAAATACGCCATTAGAGCTGTAAATACAACAATTTCAACAATAATCTGAAACTGGTCTACAAGTCCTTTTGTAAAATTCATAAGCATCACAGCGGTAGATAATACGCCACCAATAATCAATCCAAATACAGGAGCTCCCTTCTTATTTTCTTTTTTAAAAATTTTTGGAAACAAATTATCCTTCGCGGTGGCTAGCGGCAATTGACCTGTTATTAATATCCACCCGTTTAAAACACCCAAACCAGAGATAATGACCCCTACCGCCACAAAATATCCACCAAATTGTCCAGAAATTAGCTTAGCTGCTTCGGCGAATGGTGCTGGAGAATTTTGCAAAATATCCGTTGGAAGTATTCCAAAAAGAACCACGGTGGCCAAAATATAAACAATAGCCGTTAATATCGTTCCAAACATAGTCGCTTTTGAAACAACAACCCCTGGATTCTCAATATTTTCCGCGGGAATGGTAGCAGATTCAATCCCAATAAATGCATATAATGTTAAGGCTGCTACCATAGGAAATGCTGCCATATTACTTTTTCCTGTTAAGTTAAATGCTGGAAAATTATCAAAATCAAAAAAGAAAATGCCAACAATAATAACAAAGGCCAAAGGCAATAGCTTCAATGCTGCTGTTATAACCTGAACGATTCCTGATTCTTTGATACCTCCAGTATTAATCCAAGTAAAAAGCCAGATTAAGGACAATCCAATACTAACAGAATATAACGAATTTGTTTCCAATACAGGGAAAAAGAAACTTAAAGCTCCCACAATGGCGATGGCTATGGCACCATTTCCTACCCAACATGAAATCCAGTAACCCCAAGCCATTAAAAACCCAATAAAATCGCCAAAACCTTCTCTGGAATATGCATAAGGACCACCACTTTTATTAACAATAATTTTGCTTAAATTACTGAATATTTTAGCTAGGATTAATGCACCTGTCGCCGTAAAAACCCAACCCAATAAACTAATACTACCGTATTTAGCCAAAGCTGCTGGTAACACAAATATCCCAACTCCTATCATATTGCCAACAACTAAAGACGTTGCTGTAATTAAACCAATTTTTTGTGGTTTTGAATTCATTTAGTGAATTTTAAAAGTAGATATACTTTAATTATGTAAATTACAGGGCAGTTAAATATACAATTAAATAGTATATGTCATATAATTTTAAAATTAACCCTGATATTACAAAAGCAGAAACACTTCCTGCTTCATTTTATAGAGATAACACTCTTTTTGAAACTATAAAAGAAAAAATATTTTTAAAATCTTGGCAATGGATTGGTGATGAATCATTGGTTTCATTAAAAGAATCAACCTATCCATTCATTTTACTTGATGGCTATCTAACAGAACCTATGTTACTTACTAAAGATATTGATAATACCATATCTTGTTTAACCAATGTATGCACTCACAGAGGAAATTTAGTGGCTTTAAAATCGGGACTTTCAAAAAAGCTAACCTGTACCTATCACGGTAGACGATTTAATCTCAAAGGGGACTTTGAGCATATGCCTGAATTTGGACAGACTCAAGATTTCCCTAAGCCTTGTGACAATCTTCATACATTTCCTTTAAAAAAATGGGGGCCATTTTTGTTTGCCGGTTTAAATCCCGCTTTTGATTTTAAACAAGTCATTGATAAGATGAATGAGCGCATAGGATTTTTGCCTTTGAATGAATTTATTTTAGATCCATCATTAAATAAAAACTTTACAGTTCATGCTCATTGGGCATTATATTGTGATAATTATTTGGAAGGATTTCATGTTCCCTTTGTTCATAAAGACTTAAATACGGTATTGGATTATGGGAGTTATAAAACGGAAGTTTATGACTTTTGCAATCTACAAATTGGATATACTGAAGACACTAAAAACGTATTTAATCTACCCAAAAATCATATTGATTACGGCAAAAATGTAGCCGCCTATTACTACTGGGTTTTCCCTAATATGATGTTTAATTTTTACCCCTGGGGACTTTCTATAAACATTGTACAGCCACTAAGCATCAACAAAACTAAAGTATCTTTTATATCTTATGTATATGATGCTGACAAGTTGAATAAAGGTGCTGGTGGTGCTTTAGATAAAGTAGAACAAGAAGATGAAGCTATTGTAGAAAATGTACAAAAAGGAGTTCGCTCATCATTTTATAAAGCGGGACGTTTTTCGCCAACAAGAGAGCAAGGTGTGCACCATTTTCATTATTTACTTGCTAAATTTTTAAATCGATAATACCTTAAATTATTTCTCTTATCAGTAACATAAAAATCATTTACTTTAGTTAAATTTGATATCTATTACATTTTTAATAAAAAAAGATTGTATAATTTTAGAATTATGCATTTAACATATAACTAAATAGCATGAAACCAGATTTATTTGAAGCACCAGATTATTATAATTTAGACGAACTCTTAACAGAAGAACATAAATTAGTTCGTGACGCCGCTCGCGAATGGGTAAAACGCGAAGTTTCTCCTATTATTGAAGAGTATGCCCAAAAAGCAGAGTTTCCAACTCAAATAATAAAAGGTTTAGCAGATATTGGCGCTTTTGGACCTTATATTCCTATGGAATATGGTGGCGCTGGTTTAGACCAAATGTCTTATGGATTGATTATGCAAGAAATTGAACGTGGTGATTCAGGTGTTAGAAGTACAGCCTCTGTACAATCATCTTTAGTTATGTATCCTATTTGGAAATATGGTAACGAAGAACAACGTCAAAAATATCTACCAAAGTTAGCAAGTGGAGAATGGATGGGATGTTTTGGATTAACCGAACCAGACCATGGAAGTAATCCAGGTGGCATGACTACCAACTTTAAAGATAAAGGCGATCATTATTTATTGAATGGTGCGAAAATGTGGATTTCTAATGCGCCTTTTGCACAAGTAGCAGTCGTTTGGGCTAAAGATGAAAGTGGCCGCATACATGGATTGATTGTTGAACGTGGTATGGAAGGGTTTTCTACCCCTGAAACACATAACAAATGGTCGTTACGTGCAAGTGCAACTGGTGAACTTATTTTTGACAATGTGAAAGTTCCAAAAGAAAATCTATTACCTAATAAGTCTGGTTTAGGCGCACCACTTGGATGTTTAGATTCTGCAAGATATGGCATTGCCTGGGGAGCTATTGGTGCTGCCATGGATTGTTATGATACCGCCTTAAGATACAGTAAAGAACGTATGCAATTTGGTAAACCTATTGGTCAATTCCAACTACAACAAAAAAAGCTAGCCGAAATGATTACTGAGATTACTAAAGCTCAATTATTAACCTGGCGTTTAGGAACCTTGCGTAACGAAAACAAAGCGACCTCTGCGCAAATTTCAATGGCTAAACGGAATAATGTAGATATGGCTATTAACATAGCTCGTGAAGCCAGACAAATGTTAGGAGGCATGGGTATTACTGGCGAATATAGCATTATGCGCCATTCTATGAATTTAGAAAGCGTGATTACCTATGAAGGCACACACGATATTCACTTACTTATTACAGGTTTAGATATTACAGGCTTAAATGCATTTAAATAAACTTTAATACTATTTTAATTAAAATGCTTCTTTAGTTAAAGAAGCATTTTTTTTGCAAATAACTTAAGAATAGATAAATATGTATATTTATGGAAAAAAATGAAAAAGGTATTTTACTTAATAATCTGCTGCATAACTTATAGTTGTAACAGTGAAACTGCTGTTTTAAAAGAAAAAGAAAAAACCGAAGACGTCCAAATAACCATTCCAGATGACACATCTGTAACTGATGAAACTACCGAAGAAAACACGAACCCCCAAGATAACTACAAATTGCTTGCCTTAGGAGACAGTTACACAATTGGACAGAGTGTATGCGAAACTTGCAGATTTCCAGAACAGTTAAAAGATGCTTTAATTAAAGAATTTGATTCCAACAAAACATTCGAATTAAAAATTGTTGCGAGAACCGGATGGACAACAACTAATTTAATAAATGCTATAAATTCTGAAAACCCTAGTTCCGATTTTGACTTAGTAACACTTTTAATCGGTGTTAATAATCAGTTTCAAAACAAGCCTTTTTCTGTCTATGAAAGCGAATTCCCCCAACTCATCAACATAGCTATTGCAAAAGCTAAAGGAGATTCAAGTAATGTTATTGTGGTATCAATACCAGATTATGCGTACACACCTTTTGGGAATGGTAATGAAACTATTTCTAATGATATAGACCGTTATAATAACTTTGCGAAAAACTATTGTGATTCAAAAAATATAGATTTTATACCGATTACAGACATTACAAGAATGGGCTTAGATAATCCAGATTTAGTAGCTTCTGATAATTTACATCCTTCAGAATTAGCTTATACCAAATTTGTTGAGCGCATACTTCCCTATGCCATTCAAAAACTAAAAAATTAATACCCTAGAATTTAAAAAAGTGTTTCAAATTAAATTACTTTTTTGTTTACATTTACTGTATGCTCACATCAAAAAAACGGTTAGACAACGCCTATAAAACAGCTAAGGTTATTGAGTTTGATGACACTTCAAAATTTATTTTGTTTAGTGACTGTCACAGAGGAGACAACAGTTTTGCAGATGACTTTGCTAACAACCGCAATATTTACTTCCATGCTTTAAAACACTATTACAATAACGGTTTTATTTATTGTGAAATTGGTGATGGCGATGAGTTATGGGAAAACCTGTTTTTTAAATCAGTTTTTGAAGCCCATAAAAATGTGTATCTACTCATGAAGCAATTTTATATAGAACATAGGTTACACACTATATGGGGAAATCATGATATGGTATATAAAAACCCGAATTATGTCAAAAAATATCTCTCAACCTATTTTGATGTAAAAACAGGAGAAGATGTTGAGTTGTTTAAAGATATTACATACCATGAAGGCATTATTTTAAAACATACACAAACAAATCAGGAGCTATTTTTAACGCATGGTCATCAAGCAGATTGGTGGAATTATCTGTTTTGGAAATGGAGTCGTTTTATGGTTAGAATTCTTTGGAAACCTTTAAATGTTATGGGCATTGCAGACCCAACAAGTCCTGCCAAAAATTACAAAGAACTTATTAAGGTTGAGCGCAGAATCAAAAAATGGATTACTGATAACAATAATTTAGTAACTATTGTAGGCCATACCCACCGACCTCGTTTTTCTGAACCTGGAGATATTGCATTTTTCAACGATGGTAGTTGTGTGCATCCACGCAGCATAACTGGTATTGAAATTGAAAATGGAGAGATTTCACTGATTAAGTGGCAGGTTGATACCACAGACAATGGGTTTCTTCAAATAGTAAGAAATGTACTTGAGGGACCAAGAAAATTAGTAGATTACAAAAAAAAATAAATTAAAAATCAATCCAATGAATTATTTTAAATATTATGCTATTATTATTTTTAGTTTAATGCCGTATGTTGTAAATGTTACGCCATATTCTTCAGATAAAAACACACCACCTTTTTCAATTATTGCCTATTATGTTCCAGAAGAACATTATAATCCTGAAAACCTCCCTTTAGATAAACTAACTCATATCATCTTTTCTTTTACAAAAGTAATTGACAATGAAATGAAATTTCAAAATAAAGATTATGGCAAAAAACTCAAAAAATTAGTAGCTCAGAGAAAAAATCATCCAAACTTAAAAGTCATGATAGCTTGTGGAGGTTGGGGTTCAAAAGGGTTTTCTGATATGGCTTACACACCAGAAAGTAGACATAAATTTGTAAATAGTGTTGTTCAGTTTAATAAAACATATCAGTTAGATGGTATTGATATCGATTGGGAATACCCAACAATACCTGCTGCTGGGACAAAAGGAAGGCCTGAAGACAAGCAAAATTTCACACTTTTAATGAAAGAGCTCAGAAAAGCTTTAAACTCTTTAAAAAGAAATCAAACCTTAACATTTGCTTCTGCTGGATGGGAGCGTTATTATGATAATGTAGAAATTAATGAGGTGTTAAAATATGCAGATTATATGAATGTTATGACCTACGACCAAACAAGTGGTTCGTCTCCATTTACAGGACATCACACACCTTTAGGTTGGATTAAAAATGACGATTTAAAACAATCTCCTGAATATTCAGTAATTGAAACAAGAAAAAAGGAACTAGCACAATTAGGCTATGACTACGAGCTACGTTCTGCTAATAAAATAATCAATTATTGTAAAAATCTGGGCGTGAAGCCAGAGCAAATTATTATTGGTGCTGCCTTTTATGGTCGTGCTTGGCAAGGAGTTCCTCCAAAAAACAACGGACTCTACCAACCCAATAAAGGTCCATATATTGGTTGGAGTGCATATAGCCAAATAAGAAAAGAATTTGAAACTAATAACAATTATAAAAGGTATTGGGATTCCATAGCAAGTGCTCCTTATTTATATAGTGCAAAGGATAGTATTTTTATTTCCTACGATGATACCGTTTCAGTTAGATTAAAAACAAATTATGCCTTAAAGAATAAGTTAGGCGGCATCATGTTTTGGCAATTAGGAAACGATACTAAAGAAAAAAATAATTTATTAGATGCCATTTATAAAGAAAGTACTAAATACTAATTAACTCTAATTTATATTCAAATCCTTTTTTGCAACTACATAGTTCTTCTTTATATTTTAATAGCATCAGCTTTTAACCTAAAAAAAAAATCGAGAATTATAATTGGTTAAATTATGAACGTTTCTTTACAAATAGAGTAATCGATTACAATTCTATAATATTTTTTTAAACTATAACGTTTTCGTAAACGAGAATCTATGTAAAACCTAGCATAACTGATATAAATCATATATTCTCATATACTCATCGAGTACTTTAGCATTGTATACTTTTTAACTTAAAAGACATGAACTCACTAGTATCTGAAAAAAATACATTTGTTCATTCTGGTGTAATTTCTAGAATAACTAAAGACACTGTTATTGTCTCTCTAGAACAAGATATACATTGTGAATCTTGTCGGGCAAAGTCGGCCTGTGGTATATCAGAATCTAATACTAAAGATATTGAAATCATAAACTCAAACGATTCCTTTAGCATTAACGAACACGTAAAAGTAGTTTTAAAAAAAGCTTTAGGCTTGAAAGCCGTTTTTTGGGCTTATGTCTTTCCGTTTATACTCATGTTTTCTACGCTATTAATAGCATCAAGTTTTTTAAAAGAATGGATGGCAGGAATATTATCGCTTGGTATTCTATTGCCATATTATATAACGCTTTATTTTTTAAAAAATACACTTAAAAGTGCCTTTAAAATATCCATATTAAAAACATAAATTCGTATGTCAGAATCTGTTTTATATAGTGTTTTCTTATTAGTCTCTTTAGGGTCAATTGCAGCAATTGTGTTGTATGTTGTTTCCAAAAAATTCTATGTTTATGAAGACCCTTTAATCGCTGAAGTTGAAGATTTATTACCCGCTGCGAACTGTGCCGGTTGTGGTTCTCCTGGTTGTAAATCTTTCGCAGAAAAATTAGTTACTACCGAAGATATTTCAAACCTATTTTGTCCTGTTGGCGGTAACGATGTTATGAAACTTGTTGCCGAAGTTTTAGGTAAAGAGGTTGCAGAAAAAGACCCAACGCTTGCTGTTGTTCGCTGCCAAGGTGGTTGTGATGTTAGACCAAAAACTACCGAATATCAAGGTCCAAGATCGTGTGCCATTTCCGCTATGATTTATAGTGGAGAAACCGATTGCCAATACGGTTGTTTAGGTGATGGAGATTGTGTGACTGTATGTAAGTTTGATGCCATGTATATGGATGAAGCAACTGGATTACCAGTGATAATTTCAGATAAATGTACCTCATGCGGTGCCTGTGTAGAAGCTTGCCCCAGAGATATTATAGAAATGCGACCTAAAAACAAAAGAGATTTAAAAGTATTTGTTGGTTGCCTTAATGAAGACAAAGCCGGTATTGCAAAAAAAGCCTGTGATGTTGCCTGTATTGGTTGCTCTAAGTGTCAAGATATTTGTCCAAAAGATGCCGTTACTATGATAAACAATTTAGCCTATATAGACCCGGCTATCTGCACGCTTTGCAGAAAATGTGTAGAAGTTTGTCCAACGCATTCTATTATAGAGACCAATTTTCCACCTAAAAAAGTAAAAAAAGAAGCGCCAAAAGTTGAAGCGAAAGTTGAATCTGAAAATATAAAGACCGATGCTTAAAACATTTCCAAAAGGCGGTATTCATCCTCCAGAAAATAAGTTAACCTCAGCGAAAAGCATCAAAAAGATGCCCGTACCAAAAATGGTTTACGTGCCTATTTCGCAACATATAGGTATTCCTGCAGAAATAATTGTTAATGTTAAAGACAAAGTAGAAATAGGCCAAGTCATAGCCAAATCTGGTGGTTTTGTGTCTTCAAATGTGCACTCACCAGTAGCAGGAGTTGTTACCAAAATAGATAAGATAATTGATACCAGCGGATACAAAAAACAATGTATTGTTATTCGTACCGATGCTAAAAACGAATCGAATTTTGAAGAGATAGACTATCCTCTAAAAAAGGATATCACTATGGAACCAAAAGACATTCTCCAACGTATTAACGACTACGGAATTGTTGGTCTGGGTGGTGCGACATTTCCATCTCATGTGAAATTGAGCGTAAAAGAAGGAACTTTTTTAGATTATCTTATTATTAACGGTGTAGAATGCGAACCTTATTTAACAGCCGACCATCGTTTAATGCTTGAAAAAGCTGAAGAAATTCTTGTTGGCATTAAAATTTTAATGCACGCCCTTCATATTGATAAAGCCATTATTGGTATTGAAAATAATAAGAAAGATGCCATTGATATTTTAAAAAAACTCACTGTAAACGATTCTGGTATTAAAGTCGCAGCGCTACAAGTAAAATACCCGCAAGGTGGTGAAAAACAATTGGTGAGAGCCATATTAAACCGCGAAGTTCCTAAAAACGGATTACCACTAGATGTTGGTGTTATCGTGCATAATGTAGGAACCATTTTTGCGATTTATCAAGCGATTCAACATAACAAACCATTAATTGAGCGTGTGGTTACCGTTACTGGAAAAAAATTAGAAAACGCCTCGAATTATTGGGTGAAAATAGGAACCCCAATTTCTGATTTAGTTAATGAAGTTGGCGGCTTACCAGAAGGTACTCGTAAAATTGTTAATGGTGGCCCCATGATGGGAAAAGCCATTAAAAACTTAGATGTTCCTGTTACCAAAGGAACCTCAGGAATTTTAGTTATTTCTGAAGATGAAGCGAGCCGAGGCGAACCCAAAAACTGTATTCGTTGTGGTGAATGTGTTGATGTTTGTCCAATGGGACTTGAACCTCATCTATTAATGAATTTATCTGAAAAAGGAATGTATGAAAAAGCAGGTTCCGAAGATATCATGACCTGCATTGAGTGTGGTTCTTGTAGCTATGTATGTCCTTCGCATCGTCCGCTATTAGATTATATCCGATTTGGGAAAACGATTGTTAAAAAATTAAATACGGTTAAAAACTAACTATGAGTACGCAACCCATCATTGTATCGGCTTCGCCGCATGTTCATTCAGATAGAACGTCTAAAAAACTAATGTTCGATGTGATTATCGCATTAACTCCAGCCTTTTTAGTATCTATATATGTTTTCGGATTAGGTGCTTTAATTGTAACCTCTGTGGCGATTGCCTCGTGTGTCTTGTTTGAATACCTTATTCAGAAATATCTTTTAAAAACCGCAGTAACCATCACCGACGGTTCTGCGTTGCTCACCGGAATTTTACTGGCGTTTAATTTGCCTTCAAACTTACCTATTTGGATGGTTATAATTGGCGGATTAGTTGCTATTGGCGTCGCCAAATTATCGTTTGGAGGTTTAGGCTTTAATATTTTTAACCCGGCGTTAGTTGGCCGTGTATTTTTATTAGTTTCTTTTCCTGTTCAAATGACAATGTGGCCAACAGCCATAGAAAATAACACCAATGTTGTTGATGCCGTTACAGGAGCAACCTCTCTAGGCGTCATAAAAGAAGGGCTTCAATATGGAGACACCATGACTGAAATAAGTTCGAGAATTCCTTCAGCTATAGATATGTTGTTCGGATTTACGGGAGGTTCTTTAGGAGAAATGTCGGGTCTAGCATTATTGCTTGGAGGATTATATTTAATATTCAGAAAAGTTATTTCTTGGCATATTCCAGTTTTTGTGTTAATGACTATGGCGGTTATGACTGGTATTTTCTGGGCATTAGATCCCGAGCATTATGCGAACCCTATCATTCATATCCTATCTGGTGGCGCTATTTTGGGTGCTTTTTATATGGCAACAGATTTAGTGACCAGCCCTATGACAAAAAAAGGCATGATTATTTTTGCCATTGGCATAGGGATAATAACCGTAGTGATACGGCTTTTTGGAGCCTATCCTGAAGGTGTTTCGTTCGCTATTTTAATTATGAACGCCTTTGTACCATTAATCAATAAATATTTTAAGCCTCGAAGATTTGGCTCAAAAATTAAAGCTAAAATCGTATAATTATGAGTAAGAAAGAATCTACTTTTTTCGGAATGTTGTTATCACTTTTGGTTATTACATTAGTTTCTGGTTTTGCATTAGGTTTTGTAAATGATTTAACCATAGAACCAAAGGCAAAAGCAAAACTAGAAAAAAAAATAAATGCCTTAAAATTGGTATTACCTGCGTTTGATAATAACCCCGTTGAAGACGTTAAAATGGTAACATCCGATAAGGTTTCAGATAGTGTAGAAATATATCCAGCCTATTCAAAAAACGAATTTGTTGGGGCTGCTGTTATTGGGTCAACCGATAAAGGGTTTAGTGGTTTAGTAAAAATTATGGTTGGTTTTAAACCTAATGGCGATATTGAAAATGTAGTAGTTCTGGAACAAAAAGAAACCCCTGGTTTAGGTACTAAAATGACCGAAGATAAATTTTTAAATCAATTTAAAGGCATCAATATTTCAGACTTTAAATTGGCAGTAAAAAAAGATGGTGGCGACGTTGATGCTTTAACAGGTGCTACAATTTCTTCACGAGCATTTTGTGATGCAACACAAATGGCTTACGATGCTTTTATAAAAAATAATAGTTCGTTAATTGAATTAAAACATTAAGAATTATGGCTGAAACTCTAAATCAAAAGCAAAATTTCTTAAAAGGAATTATTAAAGAAAACCCCATTTTTGTAATGTTACTGGGCATGTGTCCAACGCTAGGTGTTACCTCATCAGCATTTAATGGCTTAGGCATGGGCGTGGCTACAGCTTTTGTATTACTAATGTCTAATATTGTGGTTTCATTAGTAAAAAACCTAATACCTGCTAAAGTTCGTATTCCGGCATTTATTATCATTATAGCATCTTTCGTAACGATTGTAGAAATGATTTTAGAGGCATTCGTTCCCTTTCTTTATGAGCAATTAGGAATCTTTATTCCTTTAATCGTAGTGAACTGTATTATATTAGGAAGAGCAGAAGCCTATGCTTCAAAAAACAATGTATTATCTTCAATAATTGACGCCTTAGGAATGGGTTTAGGATTTACATTGGCTTTAACAGCATTAGGCTCTGTTCGTGAAATATTAGGTAGCGGAAGTTTATTTGGACTTAGTTTTGTGCCAGATGATGCCAATACGTTTATACTTTTCATATTACCACCAGGTGCTTTTATAGCTTTGGCATATTTAACCGTTATCTTCAATAAACTAACAACAAAAACTGCTTAATATGGATTATGTAATTATACTCATAGCTGCCGTATTCGTTAACAATATTGTATTATCACAATTTCTAGGTATTTGTCCTTTTTTAGGGGTTTCTAACAAAGTATCGACCTCGGTTGGAATGTCTGGAGCGGTATTATTTGTAATGACCATAGCCACAACGGTGACCTATTTGCTACATGAATATGTGTTAGTGCCTGCCGGATTAAATTATTTAAGAACCATCACCTTTATCCTGGTAATCGCAGCATTAGTCCAAATGGTAGAAATAATTCTGAAAAAAGTGAGTCCGCCATTATATCAGGCACTAGGGGTTTTTCTACCTTTAATTACAACGAATTGTGCGGTTTTAGGCGTCGCTATATTAGCCCTTGGATTAGACAATGGTAGTTTGATAAAAGCCGTATTTTTTGCTATTTCAAATTCCTTAGGATTCAGTTTAGCCTTAATAGTTTTTGCTAGTATACGAGAGCAATTAGAACTCGCTAACATTCCTGAAGGCATGAAAGGCGTACCTATTAATTTATTAGTAGCTGGTTTATTATCGTTAGCTTTTCTAGGCTTTACCGCTTTGGTTTAATATGTTAACTCTCAGGAGCCAATTCTACTTCCAATCCATGCAGATTTGGTGTAATAGGTATTTGGCAGCCTAAACGACTATTTTGTTTGACATAAAACGCTTCAGAAAGCATTGCATCTTCTTCGTCTTGCTTTATTGGTAATTCTGTATCGCTTAAAATGTAACATTGGCAAGACGCGCACATAGCCATCCCACCACAAACACCAATGGTTCCTTCTGGAGCCAATTCGTAAGAGCGAACAACTTCCATAAGGTTCATAGCCATATCAGTTGGCGCTACAATATCATGCTTGGTTCCGTTTCTATCTGTTATTTTAATGGTAACATCTTTCATAGCAATTAAATTTCTTCGTTTTTACCGTTTTACTTTTTTAAAAGAATAAGAAATAGCAGCAAAATTAAAATTTAATTCAGAATAAAAAAATATTCCTACTAAATTAGTAGGAATTAAATTTTGTTAAAGATGAATGTGTAGTAAAAAATATGCTTCCAGAAACTTAAAGCACATTATTTGTCACCATTATTCCAATAATGCGGATTGGTGTCCTCTGAGCGCTGTTCCCAGTAGTCTTGATTAACTTTATGTCCATCAAAGGTTTTTAGTTTTCTTTCGTAAACCCAAATAGTTGGATTAAAAACCATATCAGTGACCGCTACAGTATATAATTGGGGGTCTTCTTCTGCTTTCTTTTTCTCTTCTTCAATAATAACTTCAAACCCATTATGCTCCAATAGTTTTTTTAAAAAATTCATTCGATCTTCAGAAGCTCCCTTTTGAACAAACGTTACTCTAGTATCTCCAATACTTCCAAATTTATGACTTCCTTCTAATGGCATAACCTTCTAATTTAAATTCTTACTTAATTCAAAAATATAATCATACAATGGGCTATAAAGACCAATCACTAAAATACCTATTACAGTAATTAAAAGCCCTAATCTCATATATAATTTATTCTTGAAATACGGAATAGCTTGATCACTTGTTCTTAAAAACATAGCTCTAACTACCAATAAATAATAGTATAATGAGATGGTTACATTAACAACGGCTAAAAATACTAACAAATAATACCCTTCGCTTGCGGCTGCGGTAAATAAGAAAAACTTACCAAAAAAACCTGCTACTGGTGGTATTCCAGCTAGTGAAAATAAGGCCAACATCATCACCAAACTTAGATTAGGATTAGTTCTGTACAAGCCTTCATAATCATTCATATTCTCTTTTCCTGTTTTTAATGAGATTGCTTGTACGACACCAAATGCAGCCAAATTGGAAAAGATATAAATCATTACAAAATATATAATTGTAGCGGTTCCTAATTGCGTTCCAGTGATTAATCCTAACAAGATGAATCCTGCTTGTGCAATCGATGAAAATGCTAAAAACCGTTTCATATTTTGTTGTCTTATGGCGAATAAATTACCTATAAACATGGTTGCCAATGCTATGACATAAACTATGTTTTCCCAAACGTGCATTAATGTTTTAAATACGGTGAAGAATAAGATCATGAGGATAAAAACCGCTGCTCCCTTTGAAATAACTGATAAATAAGACGCCACACTAATAGGTGCTCCTTCATAAACATCAGCAGTCCAGAAATGAAATGGTACTAATGATATTTTAAAAGCTAATCCAGCAAAGAACAAAACAAATCCTAATATGGTTAAGTTAGTGGCTGAAATCATCGTGATAATATCATCAAAATAAATAGAACCCGATGTAGCATATAACATAGAAATACCAAACAAGGAAACTCCTGAGGCTAATCCAGCAGACAAAATAAATTTAATTCCTGCTTCACTGGAAATTCTCTTGGTCACTTCAAAAGCAGCCAACGCAGCCACAGGTAATGTTGAAAGCTCCAATCCTAAATAAAACATTAAGAAATCGCCTGCAGAGATCATAAAATACATTCCTAATAATGAAGAAAATAAAAGAATGAAAAACTCTGTTCCTTTATTCTCATCCACCACCTTTTCCTGCAACCAGTCTGCTGATTGTAGCAATAAAATAAAAACGCCAACATTAAGAACATTTTTAAAGAAATGCACAAGCTCATTTGAATGAAACATACCTCCAAATAGTTTGCCTGATTCTATTGGCAAAAAACCAACAATGGTATCAATTCCAAACAAGAAAATAGCCAAATGAACGATACTTTGTTTTTTGGATTTAGAGATTGAAATTTCAGCAACTAATAACAATAGAATAATTGTTAAAAGTATAATCTCTTGACGCATTAATAAAAAGCTACTAAAATTCATTTTAGTTATCTGTTTAATTTTTTATAATACTCCTTGAATAAAGGGTTCTAAACTTTTCATAATCATTTCACTTAACCAGAATGGTGCTACACCTATTCCAATTACGGGAATCATTAATAACAAAATACCTGTTTTCTCAAACCAGGTTGCTTTTGGTAAGTCGTTAATATCATTAGTTTCTAAAGGCCCCATCATTATTTTTCCAACCAACCTTAGTATATATACTGATGTTACAACAATTGATGATACTACCAAGATGGTTAAGATTCTATTAAACGTATCTGAATTTTCCTGAAAAGCTCCCACAAAAATGTTCATTTCGGCCACAAAACCACTAAATCCTGGCAATCCTAAATAAGCTAATCCGGTAATGACATAAATAGCACCAATAAATGGTAAAATCTTCATCATACCACCCAATTTTCTAATATCTCTTGTATGTGTTCTACCATAAATCATTCCTATCAGTGCAAAAAATAAAGCCGTTAATAATCCATGTGATAGTGATTGAATAATGGCTCCGTTCCAAGCTATTTTATTTAGCGTTAATAAGGCAAATAATACCAATCCTAAATGACTTACCGAGGCATAGGCATTTATAAATTTTAAATCGGTTTGTCTAATAGCTGAAAACGCTCCATAAACAACGCCGATAGCTGCTAGAATGATAAAGAACCAAGACCAATGTAATGCTCCTTCTGGCAATAAAAACATGGCAATTCTAAACACACCATAACCTCCTAGTTTCATTAAAACACCGGCATGCAACATAGAAACCGCTGTTGGTGCTGAAGCATGACCATCTGGCGACCAGGTATGAAAAGGAAATAATGCACTTATAACAGCAAAACCTATAAAGACAAATGGGAAAAATAGTTTTTGAGCTTCTATTGGGATATTAACCTTAGCTATTTCCAGAATATTGAATGTTAAAGCACCGCCGTCTGCATTGGAATTAAAATAGATTCCTAAAATCCCCACTAATAAAATAGCCGAAGCACCCATAAGCATTAGGGTTAACTTCATTGCGGAGTATTCTCTTGGACCAGAGCCCCAAATACCAATTAACAAATACATTGGGATTACGGCGATCTCAAAAAACACAAATAAGGTGAACAAATCGATGGAGATAAATACCCCGTAAACTCCTAGTGATAATACAATAAGTGAAATAAAGAATTCTTTAGGCAATTCTTTCATTTTCCATGAAATAAAAACACCTGCTAGAACGACAATAGCCGTTAATAATATTAAAGCAACCGAAATACCATCAACTCCAATATTATAATGAATATTGAAATTTTTAAACCAGACAACATCTTTGGTAAATACCATAATGTCGCTATTAACCTTTATTTCTCTCAAATACGCAAACAATAAATTGATTGCCATACCTAGTTGAATGAAGCTTCCAATCATTGAAACAACACGCGCTCGTTCTAAACCTTTAGAAAAGACTAAAGCTATAACGGTGATTATAGGTACAATTATGAAAAGAGTTAAAATATCCATATTAATCCATTTAGTTTGTCCATAAATAAATAAACACTAATGCTATGATGACAGCTCCCATAACAAATGAAAATGCATAATCTTGCACCTTACCAGATTGAATTCCTTTTATGGCTTTAGAAATCAATACAGTTTTGTTACCAATACCTTCCATGGTACCATCAACATATTTTTTATCAAATTTTGCAATTGGTGCAGAAATATGTTTGAATATGATTTTCTTTGTGACGAATAAATATATTTCATCAAAATAGAATTTATCACAAGCCCATTTGTAAAAAGGACCAAATGCCAATGCGTATTTATCAGATAAGCTGTTTTCTTTTTTATAAAACACCCACGCCAGTATAATTCCAATCAAACCAACACTTATGGCAATGGCAGCTAGTGGATAATTTAAATGAGCTTCAAAACCAATTCTATCTGGAGTAATCAATTCACTAAACGGAATGAAGCCTCCTACTGCACTAAGTATAGCAAGAACTATTAAAGGCACTGTCATTGATAGTGGTGATTCATGAGGTGCATGCTCATATTGTTTTTCTTTACCCCAGAAGATTCCGAAATAAATTCTAAACATATAAAAGGCTGTTAATCCTGCTACAAAAACGCCTACGTAATAAATTAGTTTATTGTGTTCGAAAGCAGCTACTAAAATTTCATCTTTACTCCAAAATCCTGCAAATGGCGGCACACCCGAAATGGCTAATGCTGCGATTAAAAACGTAATATTTGTTATAGGCATGTACTTGCGTAAACCACCCATATCTTTTAAATAATTGCTATGTACGGCATGAATAACCGAACCAGCACACAAGAATAATAAGGCTTTAAACATGGCATGTGTGAACAAATGGAACATAGATGCCATATAGCCGACGCCTTCGTGACCATCATAACCAGAAACGCCTAAGGCTAACATCATATAACCGATTTGCGACATGGTTGAAAATGCTAAAACACGTTTGATATCGGTTTGAGTAATCGCTATTATTGCTGCAAACAATGAAGAAAAAGCGCCAACATAAGCAACCACATTCAATGCAAAACCATGTTCGACAAAATAAAACATTGGGAATAGTCGCGCTACTAAATAAACGCCTGCAACGACCATGGTAGCTGCGTGAATTAATGCCGAAACTGGTGTTGGACCTTCCATAGCATCAGGCAACCAAATATGTAATGGGAACATAGCCGATTTACCAGCACCTCCAATAAATATTAATAGTAAAGCCCAAGTGATAACTGAAAGTCCCATGAATGAGGTAGAGGCCCAATTTAAAATAACCGCTCCTTCTGGGTTGTTTAAGGTTTCAAAATCATAGGTCCCAGTAAAATAGCCCATAATTAAAATCCCTATTAGGAATCCCAAGTCGGCAAATCGAGTGACTATAAATGCTTTTTTTGCTGCTGAAACTGCTGATGGTTTGGTGTAATAATAGCCAATCAATAAAAATGAAGACACTCCAACCAATTCCCAAAAAATATAAATTTGAAAGAGGTTTGTAGCCAAAACCAATCCATACATAGAGAATGTAAATAGTGATAAATATGAGAAAAATCGGGTGTATCCGTCATCCCCTTTCATATATCCTCTACTGTAAATATGAACCATGAGCGATACAATGGAAACCACGATAAGCATCATGATTGAAATAGGATCAATTAAAACACCCATATCAATATGCAAGGTCTCTGTAAAATTCATCCATACACTTTTATTGACAAAGGTTTGATAAACGCCATCCACTTTTCCACTTACAAAAAAGTATTGATAGGCTGTATAAAACGATAATACGGCCGAAGCAGACAACCCTAGAACTCCAATATAACCAGAAATTGCAGGTTTTATTCGTTTACTATTAAGTCCTAACAATAAAAATACTGCTAGTGGAATTAAAGGAATTAATATAGTGTAACTAATATTCATAATTCAACCTATTAATATTTCATGATTTCAGTGTCTTTAACCTCAACAGAACTAATCTGTCTGTAAAGATTAATTATTATGGAAACTGCCAAGGCTGTTTCGGCGGCTGCAACGGCTATAATAAAAATTGAAAAAATAACCCCTTGCAACATTTCTGGGTATAAATACTTATTAATCACCACAAAATTTACCACAGATGCATTCAATATTAATTCAATAGAAATCAATACTGAAAT
>TARA_R110002033_G_scaffold110952_3_pt1 | contig 19175 bp, 14 predicted proteins | sample TARA_R110002033 | Tara Oceans TARA_R110002033 (sample SAMEA4397051) | marine metagenome | biome: Polar Biome; feature: [SRF] surface water layer (ENVO:00010504); material: water (ENVO:00002006), including particulate matter (ENVO:01000060) such as... | depth 5 m
AGGTTTAAATCTAACTGGAAACATTACAAGTCAAATCCATTTGAATGGATTGTTGATGAGTTTTCTCAAACTAAAAACATCCAGGTAATTGGTACGCCTAAAACAATAGGACAGGCTAAAATTGCTGGGACGATTATAGAAAAAATCCTTGACGAAAACCCAATGGCCTCACTTGATAAGGTTGCGATTGTGCTTGGAGAAGAAAACGTATTAGTGCCACTTTTATATTCACTGCCAGCCTCGGTGGGTGCTTTGAATATAACGATGGGTTATTCGAGTAAAAACAATCCGGCGCAAATATTGATTGCTAAATTATTTAAAATGCATACCAATGCCTTGTCGCGTAATGCCAAAAGCTATGTTTTGTATTATAAAGATGTATTGGATATTTTGACTCATCCGCTAGTGGAACCCTATGCTCAAACTTCAGCATTGGTTAAAATAATCAATCAAAATAATTATACATTTATCACACATCAAAAGGTAATGGAATTGAATCCTGAACCTACTGATTTGTTTTTGCTATTATTTAAAAAATGGGAGCAAGGTTCGATAGCTGTCTTAGAAACAATTTCAGAATTACTTTTAACAATCAAAAACAATTTAAGCAACGATAACGAAGAAGAGAAAATAACCAAAGCCTTTGTTTTTGCTATTTTCAAAGTAATTAATAAACTAATTAATTATTATTCTCAGCACAGTCACATTGATAAAATCGACACATTACATGCGATTTATAAACAAGTCATTGATCTTGCTGAGGTTTCTTTCGAAGGGGAACCACTTAACGGTTTGCAAATCATGGGAGTGTTAGAAAGTCGTGTACTGGATTTTGATACGGTAATTGTGACTTCGATGAATGAAGGGAAATTCCCTGCAGGTAAATCTCAAAATTCCTTTATTCCTTATGATGTCAAAAGAGAATTGGGACTGCCAACATTTAAAGAAAAGGATGCCATTTACACCTACCACTTTTACCATTTACTGCAACGTGCTAAGAATGTGTACTTGCTTTACAATACAGAAAGTGACGGACTAGATGCTGGTGAAAAAAGCCGCTTTATCACACAGCTGGAAGTAGAAAAGCAAGCCAACCATAATTTAACGCATGAAATTTATAATGCCGTTCTCCCTGAAAAAGCCTATGAGCCAATGGTCATAGAAAAATCAGAGGCGGTGATGGACCGACTCAAGGAAATTGCAGCGGTAGGGTTTTCTCCCTCGGCATTGACGAGTTATATACGCAACCCAATTCAGTTTTATTTCCAAAAGATTTTACGCATCAGGGAAGTAGATGAGGTAGAAGAGAATATAGCTTTAAATACTTTAGGAACTATTATTCACGAAACTTTGAAAGTACTGTACGATCCATTTGTTGGCAAATTTATTTCAGAGGCTGACATCGTAAATTGTTTCAAATTAATAGATGCTGAGGTGCTCACGCAGTTTAAAGCAGTTTATAAGGAGGGCGAAATTAAGAAAGGTCGAAATCTACTCGCGTTTGAAGTAGCAAAACGAAATGTGCACAACTTTTTAAAAGTAGAGTTAGAGGGTATTAAAGCAGGTGATGCTATTAAAATTATTGCTTTAGAAAAAACCTATGAGCGAGTGCTTACCGATCCAAGTTTGCCTTTTCCAGTACTTATAAAAGGAAATGTAGACAGAATCGAAGAACGCAATGGAAACATTAGAATCATTGATTACAAAACAGGTAAAGTGGAGAAAGCAAGTGTGACACTTAAAACCTGGCGCGGATTAACTGAAGATATTAAAAACGACAAAATCATTCAGGTGTTGGCTTACGCTTTCATGTACGAGACTTTGGCAGAATCAAAGCCTATTGAAGCTGGAATTATTTCGTTTAAAAATTTAAAATCGGGATTTTTACCTTTCAATTTTAAGGAAGACATAGATAGCGAAATGATCATCGACGAGATTATCATGGCCAATTATAAAGTCCAAATTGTCACCTTGCTCCAAGAGATTTTAGATAAAAACATTCCATTTCAAGAGAAAGTGGTGTAGCACATTAATTTTCAAATTTTTAGCTTGTTGTATGTAAGAAATTGTTTTCTTTACATAAAATAAGAACAATCAAGAAAGCAGCTAACATATTCATTTTCTTCAAGAGTACGCTAATAATCAATTTGGCTGTATGCATTATGCCAGTACTTTTTCTTGGGATGTTTGCTTTTAAATATACTTTCTTGACCATAGGATTTGCCATTAGTCTGCTGGTAAAAGAACTAAACTCAAAAAACGAATATCTTTTCTATTATAATAATGCCATTTCAAAAACCGAACTCTGGTTGTATGCGTGGTGTTTTAATTTTGTGACTTTAATTATAATCAGTTTTTTGTCTAACCTTATTCTGAAATTATTTTGAAAAAACATTTTTTAGAGGTCGACAGTGTTCAAAAACAGTATGACAATAGGGCCATCCTTTCTGATGTGTATTTAAAGTGTGAAACGGGCGAAATTATAGGATTGCTAGGTCGCAACGGATCTGGTAAATCGACTTTACTAAAAATTATTTTCGGAATCGAGAAATGCGACTTCAAATTTGTTCGCATAGATCATGTGGTAAAAGTCAAAACCAACGATTTGTTTCGGGACATTAGTTACCTCTCACAAGAAAATTTTATTCCACGACACTTAACTGTTTCGAAAGCAATCCAACTATCAATTGAGAAAAGTGCTATCGAAAAATTTTATCAAGACGATTTTATACAAAATATAAAAGATAAAAAAATCAGTCATCTCTCTGGTGGCGAACTGCGCTATCTCGAGATCAAACTGGTTTTATATAACGAATCCAAATTTGTTCTTCTTGACGAACCTTATAACGGACTTTCACCAGTGATGGTCGAAAAAGTAAATGCTTTGCTGTTACAAAATGCAGCCAAAAAAGGAATTATTATCACAGACCACAACTATGAAAATGTGATAGCAATAGCCACCAAATTAATAATAATAAAAGACCAAAAAGCACATCATATTACCAGCAAAGAGGAACTTATTGAAAAGGGATATTTAAGTGAGAATGCTTTTAAATCTTCTTGAAAAATTGCAACAAAATCTCAGTTAACGCTTCTTGGTTTTCAATGTGAGACATGTGTCCATCAGGAAAAGTCACTAATTTCACCTCAGTATCTTGTACTTGCATTTTTGTTTCCTCATAATTTAAAACAGGATCTTTCTCGCCCAATATCATCATTTTTGGGTACGGAGTCAAGTGCAATAAAACTTCTCTATCTGCCCTAATCTTCATTCCTTCAAGAGAAGCAACAATTGCCTGAAGTGGCGTTTTTAAAGCTTCGTTTTTTACAGTCTCGATTTCGCTTTGCAAACGCCCTCGATTAGATTCGCTAAACAAATTAGCAATAGCCAGACTTACAAAAGTAGTATAACTCTGTTTTACCGCCATAATTGCCCGATCTCGATTCAATTTGCGCTCGTCACTATCGGCTCTTGCAGTCGAATTTAAAAGCACTATTCCCTTCACTGTATCAGGATACAGTTCAGCAAAAGCTAAGGCAACATAACCACCCATAGAATGGCCTATAAAAATGGCTTTCCTAATGCGCAATTCAGTTAAAACAGCTTGAACAGCATCGGCATTGTCCTCCATGCTGTGCACATATCCCAGACATTCTGTTGCGCCATGACCCAATAAATCGATGGTAATCACCCGATTTATTTTAGAAAACGGTGTAATATATTGTTCCCACATTTTTTGATTTTCTAGAAAACCATGTAGCAAGACAATTGCCGTTCCTTTACCGGTGTCTGTGTAAGCGATGTTTGTGTTTTTGTACTGCGTATTTTTCAAATCTAAATTTTAGACTGCAAAAGTAAGTTTATTTATTTTTTTAGGAGCACCACCACTGTGCATATTTCATGATTCCTCCCGCTTTTCGCTATATCTTTTATCTCTCCCGATAACTATCGGGAGAGATAAAAGGATGCCGCTACAATCGGGGCTACCTAGTTCGCTCTAATTTTTTGAGAGTGTTATTATCTTGTTGATAACAAACTACTCAAAGCACTTTCCCAAAAGCTAGATTGTAATAAAATTCAGTAAATTTGAGAAAAATAATTTTTATTTATGCCTAAAATTTTAATTACTGGAAACGGATTCGATTTGTTTCATAATCTCCCAACAAAATACCAACATTTTATGTCTATAATGAAGACAATTGAAACAAATAATTTTACAGGTAAAGTTTCATTTGAAGATCTATTTGGAAATGATTTTAAATGTGATTCACCCAATGATTATAAAGGTATTACTGATGATTATGATGTGCAAAAGCTTTTTTTTGAAAGTAGTAAGTTAAATGAAATAAAGATTCTCTTAGAGACTAATCTTTGGTATATGCATTTTAAAAATGTTTTAGAAATTGATACATGGATTGATTTTGAGGCAGAAGTTGAAAATATTATCAATCAGGTCTGTATTTTTAGAAAGTTTGATAGTAAAAGCAAAGTTAAAAGAAATGAACTTTCTGATAAAGATATTTTGTTTTATGACTTTGTATCATTTAATCTGATCGCAAGAATAAATGACACCGCATTTAAGATGAATAAAAAATATATCAATCAAAGAAAATCTATCATCGACATAGCTAAGATATTCGAAGACCTGTCAAAATCATTTGAAGAGTTTATTGTAATTTTTAATCGTTATTTAGTTGATGTCGTAAGTGTTTTTTATGATGTGGTGATCAACGATGACAAAAATCCCTTTCATTTAATGAGTGAAATTTACACTTTTAATTATACACCCACGTTAGAAAGGATCTATGGAGTAGACAACTCTAACATAACTTATCTACATGGTAAAATGAGCGATGTTAATGAAGTGCAAAATTTGGTTTTAGGTGTTAGTGACATCTCAGATGATATTAAAATTGAGAAGGCTTACGATTTTACTAAATATTATCAGAAGATTAAAAAGAATTCGAACAATAAGTTTGTTGAGATTCCTCCAAAAAATCAGGGTTACGATGAGGAGACAATTTTTTATATTGTTGGCCATTCATTAAATGAGTCAGATGAAAGCTATATTTCTCGCGTGTTCGACTTTTTAAAAGAAGATAAATACGAGAAAGGTAAAGTATGTGTGTTTTATTATGATAGTAAAGACAGAGATAGTAAAATAAGAAATTTATTAACTGTAGTTGGAGAGGCGTGTATTTCTAGATTGCACCAAAGTAAAAGACTTTATTTTACTGAATTAAATAGTGAAAATTTAATTATTGAATTCAATAAGGAGCTCTACGTACATAATATGCATATTTGATTATTGATTAAACCTGCAAAAACTTTACAGGCTTAATCAACACTATTTAAAAGCGATTATCGCCATCTAATAAATTGCCTAATCCGCCAAGGATACTTCCTTCACCGCGGCTTTCTCCACCTGCTTTTGGTGCTGATGCGATAATTCTATCTGCTAAACGGCTGAAGGGTAGTGACTGAATGTAAACAGTTCCCGGACCGCGCAATGTAGCGTAGAACAATCCTTCACCTCCAAAAATAGAGTTCTTAATTCCGCCTATGAATTCGATATCATAATCTACGTCTTTTGTGAAACCGATGATACAGCCAGTATCTACTTTTAAAATTTCTCCTGCTTTCAATTCTTTTTTGGCCATGGTTCCTCCGGAGTGTACAAAGGCCATTCCGTCACCTTCAATTTTTTGCATGATGAACCCTTCACCACCAAAAAGACCGCGGCCAATTTTTTTAGAAAATTCGATTCCAACAGAAACTCCTTTTGCGGCACATAAAAACGAACTCTTTTGACAGATGAATTTTCCTTGAAACTCGGTTAAGTCGATAGGAAGGATTTTCCCCGGGTAAGGAGATGCAAATGATACTTTTCCTTTTCCGTGGTGCTGGTTGATAAAGGCGGTCATGAACATGCTTTCGCCTGTTAAAACTCTTTTACCAGCGCTAAGTAGTTTGTCAAAAATTCCTGATTGTTGTCTTGATCCATCACCAAAGATGGTTTGCATTTGGATATTATTGTCCATCATCATGAAGCTTCCTGCTTCAGCGATAACAATTTCTTGTGGATCTAATTCGATTTCGACGTATTGCATTTCTTCGCCAAAAATTTCGTAATCTATTTCGTGTGCTGTCATAATTTTGATTGTATTTGATTTTTAAAAGATGATTTTGTTTGTCGTTAAACCACTATCAATAGAAATTCGCTCTCTTTAAATAATGCTTTATCGTGTAATAAGTATATGACGTAAGTTGTCTTGTAAAGTTACACCTTGTGACGATTTTAGGAATATTATTTTGGAAGGATTAACGTTCTTTTAATGCGCAAGGGATGGCAGCGGCTAGCCCACAGTCCCGTTTTTCAGGGACGAGGACTAATAGCGTACAGCCCGAACCTGACGGAGTTTACGGAGGCGGGATGCGCCCAAAGAAAAATTTTCATCATTAAAATGTTATTTATTTTAAATTATGAGCATAAAAAAAACAGCCTAGAATACTCTAGACTGTTCACTTTAAACCTTAACTTGAATCCTTAGACCTTTTAAGCGTTCATCAAACTCTCAATTTCGTCAATTTCAATAGGAATGTTGCGCATTAAGTTAAACGGTTCACCATTTTCTTGAATTACGACATCATCTTCAAGACGAATCCCAAAACCTTCAGCAGGAATATAAATTCCAGGCTCTACGGTAAAGACCATATTGGCTTGCATTGGTTCGGTCAAGAGTCCGTAATCATGTGTGTCTAATCCCATGTGGTGTGAAGTTCCGTGCATGAAATATTTTTTATAAGCGGGCCATTCTGGATTTTCATTTTGCACATCGGCTTTGTCAAGAAGACCCAAACCTAGTAATTCTGAAGTCATTAATTTCCCTACTTCGATATGATATTGCTTCCACAAAGTTCCTGGAACAAGCATTTTTGTAGCTTCATTTTTTACTTTTAAAACCGCGTTGTAAACTGCTTTTTGTCTATCAGAGAATTTCCCAGAAACCGGAATCGTACGCGTCATATCACTAGAATAGTTTCCGTATTCAGCTCCTACATCTAGCAAGATCAAATCACCCGCTTTACATTGTTGGTTGTTTTCGATATAATGCAATACGTTTGCATTGTTTCCTGAAGCGATAATTGGCGTATAAGCAAAACCTTTAGAGCGGTTGCGAATGAACTCATGAATAAATTCGGCTTCGATTTCGTACTCTGCAACATTTGGTTTTACAAATGAAAGGATTCTTCTAAAACCTTTTTCGGTGATGTCACACGCTTTTTGAATCAAGTCAATCTCGTCGCTCTCTTTTACAGAACGAATGCGTTGTAGGATAGGATTACTTTTTGCAACGGCATGCGCAGGATATTTCTCTTTCCATTTTTTTACAAAACGAGCCTCACGAGTTTCTGTTTCAACAGCAGCACGATAGTGTTCGTTTGTATTGATGTACATGGTATCAGCATAAGTCATCATTTCGTTTAATACCTTATCAAAATCTTGTAACCAGTATACATTCTTGATTCCTGATACTTCTAGAGCGCGTTCTTTAGTTAGTTTTTCCCCTTCCCAAACAGCGATATGGTCGTTTGTTTCTTTCAAAAAAAGAATTTCTCTTTGGTTTTCATAAGGTGCATCTGGAAATAGCAATAAGATGCTCTCTTCCTGATCAACTCCCGATAGGTAAAAAATATCTCGGTGTTGCTCAAACGGCATTGTACTATCGGCACTTATAGGATATATATCATTTGAATTAAAAACGGCAACACTTTTTGGCTTCATCTGAGCTGTAAATTTTGCACGGTTTTTTATAAATAAGTCACGGTCAATTTGATGGTATTTCATAACGTTTCTTGTTTTTACTTTTAATTACTCAAAAATACTAAGTTTAAATTGTTTCTCATTACGAATTCGCTAATTTATCTTTGTAGCTATTACAATGTAGTGGCTATTGCTCAATTACAGCAAAGTGTTGGTTTTTAAATTATGAAAATTGCGATGACAATAATTTCAAGTTTTACCGTTAGTATATAAGTATTGTCTTGACCAAAACTTGAGCCGAAATTGCCTAAAAAATGCCTGAAGTAAATAAACAAAAATGTTAAAATTTGTGTTTTTATTATTTTTAATAGAAAGCAAATTTAAAATTATTGTTTTGATGATATAAAAGGGGATATAAAAAGCTATTAATCGGGCTGATTTTAAAAGATAATTAAGTCTTTTTTGGTATTTGTTTAACTAACTTACCGTCTTATAATGGGTTAGCACTTATGATTTAAGAGATTATTAAATTCGTAGCTAAAACACTTTAAACTCATTATAAATAACAACGAAAAGGTTGTAGTTCAAGTCTATTTGCTTTATTTTTGTAATATTTTTTAAAACAAATTATTCAAATCTTATGGCAAAATCTGCATTATTGAAGTCGTCAATAGCTAAAAAAGTTGCTATGGCGCTTTCAGGACTTTTTCTGATGTTGTTTCTAGCACAGCACTTTTTCATTAATATGACTTCGGTATTTAGTTCCGACGTATTTAATTCCATTTCTCATTTCATGGGAAATAATCCCTTAGTACAATTTGTGATTCAGCCTATTTTAATAGTAGGAGTGATTTTTCACTTTATTATGGGGTTTGTTTTAGAAATTCAAAATAGAAGCGCAAGACCTATTGCTTATGCAAAAAATAACGGTGCTGCAAATTCTTCATGGGCATCTCGTAATATGATTTATTCAGGAGCTGTGATTCTTGCATTTTTAGGATTACACTTTTACGATTTTTGGTTTCCTGAAATGGTTTATAAGTATGTTGCTTTTAATCCACTTGATGAAACTAGATACTTTCATGAATTAGCTGAAAAGTTTGAAAGCCCTGTGCGTACTGCTTTGTACTGTATTTCTTTTGTATTGTTAGCATTACACTTGAAACACGGATTTAGTTCTTCTTTTCAATCGGTTGGTTTCAATAATAAATATTCTAGAGGGTTAAGAACTTTTGGATTAGCGTTTGCGTTCATCGTTCCTTTTGGATTTATTTTTATTGCATTATTTCATCATTTCAATCATTAATATTAAATTATAATGGCATTAGACTCAAAAATTCCAAATGGTCCAATTTCGGATAAATGGACAGATTATAAAGATCATATTAATTTAGTGAATCCTGCAAACAAACGTAACTTAGATGTTATCATTGTTGGTACAGGATTAGCTGGAGGTTCAGCTGCTGCCACATTAGCAGAATTAGGATATAACGTAAAAGCTTTTTGTTTTCAAGATTCACCACGTCGCGCGCACTCAATCGCTGCACAAGGAGGTATCAACGCTGCAAAAAATTATCAAGGAGATGGAGATTCTGTTTTTAGATTATTTTACGACACTGTAAAAGGTGGTGATTACCGCGCTCGTGAAGCTAACGTACATCGTCTTGCAGAGGTTTCAACAAATATTATTGACCAGTGTGTTGCTCAAGGGGTACCATTGGCACGTGAATATGGAGGTTTATTAGATAACCGTTCTTTTGGTGGTGCATTAGTATCGAGAACTTTTTATGCTAGAGGGCAAACAGGACAACAATTGTTACTAGGTGCTTACTCTGCAATGAACCGTCAAATAGGTCGTGGAAAAATAAAAATGCACAACCGTCACGAGATGCTAGACTTAGTAATCGTAAATGGTAAAGCGAGAGGAATTATCGCTCGTAACTTGATTACAGGTGAAATCGAAAGACACTCTGCTCACGCAGTAGTTATTGCTTCTGGTGGATACGGTAACGTTTTCTTCTTGTCTACAAATGCAATGGGATCTAATGCTACTGCAGCATGGAAAATCCATAAAAAAGGGGCATATTTTGCAAATCCTTGTTACACACAAATTCACCCAACATGTATTCCAGTTTCTGGAGACCACCAATCAAAGTTAACTTTGATGTCGGAATCTTTAAGAAATGATGGACGTATTTGGGTTCCTGCAAAATTAGAAGATGCTATTGCTATTCGAGAAGGAAAGAAAAAAGCTATTGATTTATCTGAGGCTGAAAGAGATTACTACTTAGAAAGAAGATACCCTGCTTTTGGTAACTTAGTTCCTAGAGATGTTGCTTCTCGTGCTGCAAAAGAAAGATGTGATGCCGGTTATGGAGTAAATAAAACAGGTGAAGCAGTTTACTTGGATTTTGCTGCAGCGATACAACGTTACGGTAAAGAGCAAGCTTTCTTAAAAGGTATTGATGTTAGCGATACTGCAGCAGTTACTAAATTAGGAACTGAGGTTGTAAAAAATAAATACGGGAACTTGTTCCAAATGTATTATAAAATTGTAGATGAGGATCCTTATACTTCACCTATGATGATTTATCCAGCGGTTCACTACACAATGGGTGGAACTTGGGTTGATTATAACTTAATGACTACGATTCCTGGTTGTTTCTCAATTGGAGAATCAAACTTCTCTGATCACGGTGCAAATAGATTAGGAGCTTCTGCCTTAATGCAAGGTTTAGCAGATGGTTATTTTGTATTGCCATATACAATAGGAGATTACTTATCACCAGATATTAAAATGGGTCCTATCTCAACAGATTCTCCAGAATTTGCTGCTGCAGAAAAAGGAGTTAAAGACCAAATCGATAGATTCATGAATAACAATGGAACACATTCTGTTGACTATTTCCATAGGAAATTAGGAAAAATCATGTGGGACAAAGTTGGAATGGCTCGTAATGCTCAGGGATTAAACGAGGCAATTAATGAAATCGCTGCTTTGCGTGAAGAGTTTTATAAAGATGTGAAAATTCCTGGAACAGATAAAGGATTCAACCAAGAGCTAGAAAAAGCAACTCGTGTAGCTGACTTTTTAGAGCTAGGTGAATTGTTCGCTAAAGATGCTTTACACCGTAACGAATCTTGCGGAGGTCACTTTAGAGAGGAATACCAAACTGAAGATGGTGAAGCAAAACGTGACGATGAAAACTTCGCTTATGTTGCTGCTTGGGAGTACAAAGGAAAACCTAGTGACGCTGTTTTACACAAAGAAGAGTTGGTATTTGATGCCGTTAAACTAGTTCAAAGAAATTACAAGTAAAAGTATAGAGTAAGAAGCCACTAGCCAATAGTAAGAGATCACAAGCGATATAAAAGCGTATAAAGATTTATTGATTTGGCAAAAAGGCATTTTACTTGTAAAAGTTGTTTACAATAATGTTGAAGTTTTTCCTAAAGATGAAGTCTTTGGTTTAACTAGTCAAATAAAAAGATCAGCTGGTTCTATTCCTTCTAATATAACAGAGGGCTGGGGTAGAGGTTCAACTTTAAGTTATATTCATTTTTTTGAAAATTGCTAGAGGTTCTTTGTTTGAGTTAGAAACACAATTAATTATTGCAAATGAGTTGAATTTTTTAAGTGATTTAAAATTTAACGAGCTAACACAAATTATTACTGAAGAAAGTAAAATGTTAAACGCCTTCATAAAGTCATTGAGTAAGTAGTTAAGCTTCTGCCTTTTGACTTTTGGCTAATAAACTAAAATACAATGAAACTTACATTAAAAATATGGCGTCAAAAAAACGCCCAAGATAAAGGAGCAATGGTTGATTATCAAATCGACGGAATTGAGCCAGACATGTCTTTCCTTGAAATGCTTGACGTTTTCAATGAAGATTTAATGAGCAAAGGTGGTGAGCCAGTTGCATTTGACCACGATTGTCGCGAAGGAATTTGCGGAATGTGTTCATTATTCATCAACGGTGAAGCACACGGACCAGATAGAGGAGTAACAACTTGTCAATTACACATGCGTATGTTCAAGGATGGCGACACGATTACAATCGAGCCTTTCCGTGCAGCTGCGTTCCCAGTAGTAAAAGATTTAGTTGTAAACCGTAGCGCATTTGATAGAATTCAACATGCAGGAGGATTTATATCGGTGAATACTTCTGGAAATACTATTGATGCCAATTCTATTCCTATTACTAAAAAAGATGCTGACGAAGCATTTGATGCTGCAACTTGTATTGGTTGTGGTGCTTGTGTGGCAAGTTGTAAAAACTCATCAGCAATGTTATTCGTTGCTGCAAAAGTTTCTCAATATGCATTATTACCACAAGGTAGAATCGAAGCAACTGATCGTGTATTAAATATGGTACACCAAATGGATGCTGAAGGTTTTGGTAACTGTAGTAATACTGGAGCATGTGAGGTAGAATGTCCTAAAGGAATTTCTTTAGAAAACATCGCTCGTATGAACAGAGAATACTTATCAGCAAGTGCTCAAGGATAGCCTAAATATAATGTCATAAAGTTTATCTTTTACGGCAATGATCAAAAAACGCATTCATTAATTTGGATGCGTTTTTTGTTTTTTGGGGTGCCCTTCGCAAAAGCTTCGGTCGGGCTATTCGTTACAAGTCCTCGCGCCTCCTCTGTCGGGCTGTGGGCTTTCCTCTGCTATCCCTCACCCAATTAGTAAGTAGAGATTAGCCATTAGCCAAAAGTGACTTGTTTTCGTTGAATAAGTGTCAATAACTAGTGTTTAATTTTTAATAGGTAATTATCGTTGAATAATAGTTAGTTTCCATAGATGGGTCTTTACTAATTAGCTGGTAGCGCAAAGAATATGCGAAATTTTTATTAATAATAGCTGCTTGATGTTTTCTTACAGACTTTATGTTTTATGCGGATTTCTGCTTGTAATTTACAAGTCAAGCATTCGATCAGTATAGCAATTTTTAGTAATTTTATAAAATGAAAGTAGCTATAATTCAAACCGCATTAGTTTGGGAAAATCCACAAGCCAACAGAGAAAATTTCGAAGTAAAAATAAACTCAATTGAGGGAGAGGTAAACCTAATTGTTCTCCCTGAGATGTTCACTTCAGGTTTTACGATGAATCCTGCTGCTGTTGCCGAAACCATGACTGGAGAAACAGTAATTTGGATGCAGACTTTGGCGAAAGCCAACAAAGCTGCAATAACCGGTAGTGCTGTAATTGAAGAAGGAGGAGCATTTTATAACCGACTACTCTTTGTATTTCCATCTGGAGAAGTACAATTCTATGACAAGAGACATTTGTTCACTTTAGCCGGTGAGGAAAAACAATATGCAAAAGGAGGCGAAAAGTTAATTGTAGAATACCAGGGATGGCGCATTGCACCTCTTGTATGTTACGATTTGCGTTTTCCTGTTTTTTCGAGAAATGCCGAAAATTATGATTTACTTATCTATGTAGCCAACTGGCCTAGCAAGCGTATTCATGCTTGGAATAGCCTCCTTGTTGCTAGAGCAATAGAAAATATGAGTTACACCATTGGCGTGAATAGAATAGGTCTTGATGGTAATAATCAAGAGTATAACGGACAATCACAAATAATTGATGCACTTGGTCAAACTATAGTAGCAGCTGCTAACAGCGAAGGTGTTTTTATCACGACGCTACATAAAAACACACTGACAGAAACTAGAGAACGGTTTCACTTTTTAAATGATAGAGATTCTTTTTCTATCAAAGATTAAAAAGAGGATTTCTTTTTATTACCAACTTTTTCTTTTGGTGGTGGAGTGTAAGGTAAACTGACATCAAAAGTTTCTTCCCAATCAAAATTGGCATGAATGTTTATCTCTTTTGAGGAATATATAACCTCTTCAGAGTAGCGCTTTTGCAAGTAACTACCGGTATCGTAAATGCCATTTTTATTATCATCGTAGATTAATCGCAACGTCAATACGGTAGGTTCGACCAAGTTAAAATCTACGGTGGTTTTTTCCTCTGAATATTCTGAAGCAATCACATCTCCCTTACTATTTGTTAGCTGTACAATTACAGGAAAACGCTTTACATTTTGCAGTTGGATTCTTAAGTTAGCATAGTCTGCAGCCGTTTTAGTTGTTAAGTTGTAATTTAAACTATCATTAGCTTGCTCAAAAAAGTCTGTTAAAGCACCTGGTAAAAATGAAACGCGATATTGCTCTAAGACCTCTTTTTTAAAATCTAAATAAAATTTTTGGTTGAAATCATCATATTCTGTAGTGAAGTCAACGGCGGTAGAATCCTTCGAAAGAATCTGAATTTTAGATTTATCAAATTTCACAAGTGGCGTAGAAGCTTCTAATGTAAAGCGATCTCTAAAATTTAAGACTCCATTTTGAAGTGCTTTAATGTCTAAGCTATCCTTTTTTTGATCTTTTACCCTTATTATGTACTCTTCTTTGTAGTTGTCTCGCATAACATTAACAGCTAATGTATCTGCTTTTAAGGGTTTGTACCATACTTGCAACGAATCTTTTTCGGGCATTTGTGTAACGATAGAAGGAACTACTAGCTGATTGCTAGTAATAGTAACCTTAGGAGGATTAGTTTTAAAGCTTTGTTTTCCATTGTACCCTAGCAATAATTTGTTTCCAGAAGACTGGGTTGGTTTGAATGTTTTAAGATCTAAGGTTTCTTTGAACAAGTCCACAGTGTATGCAGTGTCACTCGGAACCGTGATAACTTGTTTCAAAAATCCTATTTTGTCTTCTTTAGGATTAAATTTATTATTGCTATTTTGATCCTTCATTGCGACTAATAAATATTTACCCGCTTTTAGATTTTCTAATTTAAAGGTTTTTAAACTGTCTAAGGTGTTAGTGATGTATCGTGGCGATTTCTTATAAACCACTGAATCATTAAATTTGTCATCTATGTCATAGAGCATTACAGATATAAAAGCATCTGCTTCTTTTTCGTAAGCATCTTTAACTTTACCACTCAATGATAACGAGTCAATATAATCTCCTGTAGAAAAAACATATTTAAATTGGTTCAGGGCATTTCCCTCATTATTATCAGCAATACTTTGACCAAAGTTAAAACTGTAAGTTGTATTGGGTTTTAAAGTATCTTTTAATTTAATTGTCAAGAACTTAGTTGCGGTTGTAGGTAAAATTAACGGTTCACGCTCCATAGGAGGAGAGATGATTAATTGCTTGCTTAAATTGGTAAGTTTGATGTATTCATCAAAAACCAACTTGATTTCGTCTCCCTTGAACTGCGTGTTGAAATTTTCAGGGAAACTGATTCTTAAGTTAGGGGCAAGCGTGTCTTTTAGACCACCTGTAATGGTACCTCTTTTAGCACAATTAGTTAATGACAGCGCTAAAAGTATGCAGATAAGTATTGCGGAATTCTTGAACATAAAATCTTTGAATTTATAACTACAAAATAACAATTATATTTTCTGTAATCGAAATTTTTATACATTAATTAGGACACATCCTTCTTGTATGAATTTGCTGTAAAAAACCTCGTTTAAAAATGAGGAGAAGAGTACGACAAAAGTTTTCAAAATGGTACATTTGCTACTTTAAAAAAATTTTTAGTTGAGAAACTTCTGGCTTTATATTGTTTTTATTTTGATTCTTGCATCATGTGATCGCAAGGAGCATGCTGCTGTGTCTTTTTATTATTGGAAAACTAACTTTGATTTATCTAGCTTAGAGCAGGAAACATTAAGTGAAAATAAAGTCAGCAAACTATATATTCGCTATTTTGATTTGGATGTAAACCCTTCAACAAAAGAAGTTTTTCCTGTAAGTCCGATACATTTTAAAGTTAAACCTACCGTTGCATCTATTGTTCCAGTTGTGTTTATCCAAAATAAAGTGATGCTGGAAGAGGACTTTGATAGCAAAGCTTTGGCAAAAAAAACGATGGATTTTATTGCCTTGATTAATAAAAAAAATGATCTTGAATGTTCTGAAATTCAGATTGATTGCGATTGGACCTTAACTAGTAAAAATAACTATTTGCAATTTATCGAAGATTTTAAGCGCATGTCTAAAAAGCAAATATCAGTCACAATACGATTGCATCAAGTAAAGTATTTTGAAAAAACCAAAATTCCAAATGCTGACAGGGCAGTATTGATGTATTACAACATGGGGACTATTGCGGTAGAATCTTTCAACTCGATTTACAATCGAGAGACAGCGAGCAAATATGTTAAAAGCTTGAAAAAATATCCTATAGCATTAGATTTCGCGTTACCTATATATTCATGGGGAATTCACATAAGCGAGGGCAGAGTGATTGGTTTGCGAAATAAATTAAATACGGCTGATTTAGTTTCGGATATAAATTACAAGCAAATCAATGAATTCTCTTTTGAGGTTTTAAAATCTCATTATAAAAAGAATGTTTTCTATAAAGAGGGAGATGTGGTTAAAATCGAAGCAATCAGCGCTTCAGACTTAAAAGAAATGGCCGAGGATTTGAGCGAGAATTCGGTGCATACAGCAAAAGAGATTATTTTTTACGACTTAGACGAAATCAATATTAGAAATTATGATAAAAACATTTTCAAGAAAATTACTGCTTATTTTTAGTGGTGTACTTTTACTTTCCTATGGTGTAATCCAAGCTTGTGGAGGCGGCGACTGGTTTGAGGATTGGTATTACAGCTACAATTCTAATTTTACGCCAGAAGCATTTGTAGAAGAGTCGTATTCACCACTGTTCTTATCAGGTGAGATTTTCTACGGAATTGGCTTTGATGATAAGCACAACTCAAGATTTAATGACGAAATCACTAGCGACTGGGAAAATTATTTAAAAGAAGCAATGCCAATAGAAACGGTAAAATTCTTTTTACTAGAAGAAAGTGCGCAAGATATTATCGCGTTAGATAATTATTATACTACTCAAAAATCAAATCAGGTTATTGTAAAATGGGCTACAACTGTAGCATTAGGTAATGAGAGGGTTAAACGCTTTATCACTTTTTTAGCCTTGGCTAAGAAAACAGAAACAGCCTCATTAAGAAAATCCTATTGGGAATATGATTCTTCAGATCAAAAAGTTTTTACCGACTGGAAAGTAATACATTCTCTTGAAAAACAGTATGCGACAACTACCGATGATTTTATGAAAAATAGGTATTGGTTCCAGTTGATGAAAGCGTATTTCTACAGTGACAACAAGCAAACAGCAATTGATTTTTTTGATCAAACTGCTCAAAAGGTGGAGAAAAACACTTTATATTATCGTGCTTTTGGATATTGTGCAGGAGTAAATTATTCAAGGGGAAATTATGCTGTGTCTAATTACATGTACAGTGTACTATTTGACAATTGTCCGCAAATGAGGGTGGTGGCAACTTATAGTTTTCGTCCAAATAATGAAAATGACTGGAATGGTGCTTTGGCTTTAGCCAAAAATAATAAAGAAAAGGCAGCTTTATGGGCCATTCATGGGTACTATAAAGACGAGCAAAATGCAGTATCGGAAATATTTAAATTAGATCCAGGAAGCAAACATCTAAATTATTTATTGACACGTTTAATTAATAAGCAGGAAAATAAGATTAACGTTACAGCTGCTGATTCCAATGATGGCGGTAAAAAGAAAGTCGTTAAAGTCGATTCTGAAGTATATGCTTTAGTGAGCCAAATCGCCAAATCAAACCAAACAGACCAACCTTATTTGTGGAAAATTGCAATGGGGTATCTTCAAGTTTTGAAGGGGGAACACGCCATAGCTGATAAAACTTTTAAAGGGGTTAAGTCAGAATTGCCTAAAACAGAATTAGCTTCAAATCAATTGAGATTACTACAGTTAATAAATAATTTAAGCCAAGTTGGTAAAATTAGTAGCTCAGCAGAAAATACGCTATTATCTGATTTAAATTGGTTATACATTACTTTACCAAATAGTGAAAACCACAAATTTAGATACTACAATGCTACAGAGTGGAGCAAGAATTATTTGGCTGCGCTTTATTCGAAAAAGAAGAATGTTGTAATGAGTGAAATTTTTGCTCCTAAAGAAGAATTTTATGATTCGAAAAGGAATGTTCAAGCAATGAAGGAATTTATCTTAAAAGAAAATAAATCAGCTTGGGAAGTTTTAGCACAAAAGATTTATAGCACTAAAATAGAGGATATCGAAAATTATGAAGCTGTTCAAGCGACCTTTGAAAATAACATTAGCAGTGCAATTTCGCATTTGGAAAATACAACTGAGAAGAAAAACATGATCTTGTTGGCTAACCCTTTCAACGGAAATATTAAAGATTGTCATGATTGCGAACATCAGGCGCCACAATCTAGAAAATTTACTGCCCTACAATTTTTAAAAATTGTTGATGAAATGCAGCAAAAATTAAAAGCGAATGAAGATGTTTACAACAATAGCTTACTGCTAGGAAATGCATTTTATAACATTTCATTTTTTGGAAATGCCCGTATATATCATGAAGGCGCCTTAGTTGGTTCAGGATCGAGTCCCACAAATTTTAGAACCCAAATGATGAAAATGATTGTGGATTGCAGTACTGCTAAACGATATTACAAGCAAGCATATGAAGCAGCTAGCAACAAAGAACAAAAAGCAAAATGCTTATACATGATTAGCAAGTGTGAGCGTAATGATTATTACAATACAAATTACTATTTTCAAGATAAGGGCTGGTGGGATATTTATGATAGTGAAGTAAATTTTAAAGCGTGGGATAGTTTTAAGGCCTTGCGAAAAGAATATTCTGATACTCAGTATTATCAAGAAGTGATTAACGAATGCGGGTATTTTAACACGTACACAATGAATGCCACTAAATAAGCAAAATACATGATGAACAAAATAGAACACATTGGAATTGCAGTTAAGGATTTGGATGTTTCAAATGATTTATTCGAAAAATTATTTGGTGCTCCGCCATATAAATCAGAAGCAGTAGCGAGTGAAGGAGTAATGACTTCCTTTTTTATGAACGGTCCAAATAAAATTGAACTTTTGGCAGCGACCAATCCAGATAGTCCAATAGCTAAATTCTTAGAAAAAAAGGGTGAAGGGATTCATCACATTGCTTTTGATGTAGATGATATTGTCGCAGAAATCGAAAGGTTGATAGGAGAGGGTTTCGTTATCCTAAATGAGGTGCCAAAAAGGGGAGCAGACAACAAAATCGTAGCCTTTTTACATCCCAAAAGTACAAATGGCGTCTTGATAGAATTGTGTCAAGAGATTAAATAATTTGATTGTGTTGTTTTTTATAAATCTAGTAATCAGGACCTTTTAAATTATTTAAATAATTATGTAAAAACTAGACGAATATTATTTGCAGTAAAGGAAAAATAGTAGTAATATTGCACTCTCATAACCGGTCCTATAGCTCAGCTGGTTAGAGCACCTGACTCATAAT
>TARA_R110002033_G_scaffold6828_11_pt1 | contig 19147 bp, 10 predicted proteins | sample TARA_R110002033 | Tara Oceans TARA_R110002033 (sample SAMEA4397051) | marine metagenome | biome: Polar Biome; feature: [SRF] surface water layer (ENVO:00010504); material: water (ENVO:00002006), including particulate matter (ENVO:01000060) such as... | depth 5 m
ATCATTTAAATATTCAGAATGTATCGATTCTAAATTAACTTTAACTTCATTTTCTGCGCCGGCATGAATAAAGGATTCTAAAATTGACTTATACGAATCCTGTAATTCTACGTATTTACCAATTAAACCAATATTAACTTCAGTTTTTGGATTTTTAAGTTTCTTTAAAAACTGATTCCATTTTGTCATTTCTGGCTCTACACTTGGTAAATCTAATTTTTTAAGAACAACCTTATCTAAGCCTTGTTGTAACATTAAATTTGGTACATCGTAAATTGTAGAGGCATCAATAGACTGAATGACCGCTTCTTCACGAACATTACAAAACAGCGCTAATTTTTTTCTCAACTCAACAGGTAAATCATGTTCGGTTCTACAAACTAATACATCAGCTTGTATTCCACTTTCCATCAATGTTTTTACACTATGTTGTGTTGGTTTAGTTTTTAGCTCTCCAGCAGCTGATAAATAAGGCACTAAGGTTAAGTGAATAACAATTCCGTTATGCTCACCAAGATCCCAACGCAATTGTCTTACTGCTTCAATATATGGTAAGGACTCAATATCACCAACTGTTCCACCTATTTCGGTAATTACAATATCGTAATCTCCAGAATTACCTAAAATTTGAATTCTGTCTTTTATCTCATCGGTAATGTGGGGTACTACTTGTACTGTTTTACCTAAAAACTCACCACGTCGTTCTTTTTCAATTACGCTTTGATAAATCCTTCCAGTCGTTACGTTATTTGCCTGACTTGTAGGGACGTTTAAAAAACGTTCATAATGACCTAAATCTAAGTCGGTTTCAGCACCATCAGCAGTCACATAACATTCGCCATGTTCGTACGGGTTTAAAGTTCCCGGATCTACGTTAATGTAAGGGTCTAATTTTTGAATGGTTACTCTGTAACCTTGTGCTTGAAGTAATTTTGCTAGAGATGCTCCTATAATCCCTTTTCCAAGAGATGAGGTAACCCCACCTGTTACAAATATATATTTTGTTTTTTTTACCATATTGCGCCTATAAACGCAGGCAAATTTACAAAATTAAACCAGTAATTAAAGCATTGTTTTGGTTATTTAAAAACGTTTTATAAACAACTCGTTTTATTTAAAAAGACTTGACGCACACTGACTTTGTAAGAATATTTTTTAAATTCTTTTAACCTTTTATATAACTTAATAAACCGATTTCATATTATTAAGTTAAACAAAAATCAAAAAACACTTATTTAGGATACCGTTTTTTAATATTCCTAATTAAATCTTCTAAGCCATTTAGTTTAAGTTCGTAAACCATTTGTAGCATATCTCCTAATTTACCTTTAGGAAATCCTTTATTATGATACCAAACCACATAGTATTCAGGCAAATCAATTAAGTATCTATCTTTATATTTACCAAAAGGCATTTTGGTATGCGCCAAAGTAATCAAGAAATTTTTGTCAGGAGTTAGTTCGTGCATCGATTTAAAAAATAAAATTATTTAAGTGATTTTATTTGAAAAAATCACACGAAAACATATGGTTTCAATAACACCTACTTAAAAACCTCCTATGGCTTCTGCTGAAACACTTTCATTAACAGGATTAACTTCAACAATTCTTAAATCTTGATATTTTACCAAATACACAGAATCATTAAAATAACCTCCAAATAATTTCTTTTTGTATTCAAATTTATTTTCTACATATTCTGTTAAAGGACTTTCGTTTACTGATTTATATAAATTCTCTGAGGATACTAGACGCAATACAATATCCATCGTTAAATCAAACCCACGAATAGCATATTTGTTCGGGGGCGTATTATAAAGTTTTTTATATTTTTCAACAAACGAATTATTATTATCTGCATTTTGAGTTTTTGACATGGATGCATATGTAAACTGTAAATTTGATAAATGCTCATTAGACACCTCATCGCCTTTAAAAGCCGAATTTTCATTAGTTGTCGTTAGCATAATTTTAATCTCCGGTTTTTTCTCTTCTAAGTCTTCCTTTTGAATTAAAGAATTTAAAATACTAGTGACATTGGAAACGAAACCATCATCCTGAGTTTCTAAAAATACCATATTTAACCCTGGTTTTAACATGTGAGCCACGTCATCAATCAACACATAATTTTCATCAACACCGTCTTTGTTTTGTTTTGAATATAAGTGTCGTGCATGAGGAAAATCTTGCTGAAGTTCATTAGCTATCGTAGCATTTTTACTATCAGAAATAATAATGGTATTATTCACGTCTGGTACTGTTTTTATATAGGCTATCGTTTTATCTTTTAATATGGAGGCAGAAGGTCGCGATTCAAATACATTATCATACAATTGAAGATTTTCTCCAATTGGAGAAATAATTGGAACATTATATAATCGCAATTCTGACGAGGCTTTTTCAAAATTATTAGGTGTTAATGGCCCAATCACAGCATCCATATGTTCAAAATCATGATTTCTAATAATGTCGGCTACTTCACTTACTTGATATTTAGTATCATATACATCAACCTTAAGCGAAATACCTAATGTTTTTAATGAATCAATGGCCATTAAAATTCCTGAATGAAAATCTAAAGACACATTTAAATAAGGGTCATTTTTTATACTTAGCTTGGTACCAGAAATAGAATCGTAATTAACACGATTTAAACGAAATGGTAACATGACAGCAATATGCTTTGTTTTAAAATCGCTGATACTGTCAGTTAAATCAATAGCATTTGCAAGCTCTTCACCAGCACCAATTGCTTCATTATATGGGATTTTTAAAATCATACCCATTTTTAAACCACTTTCTTTCAACCCTGGATTTAAAGCTTCAAGTTGATCTTGATCTAAACCTAATTTAAGTTTTAAGCGATAAAACCCCTCTTTAGGCAATACCTTATAATAACTGTATTGGTCATCAAATTGCTTTTGTTCATCTTTATGAATATTAGGCACATTAATAACTTCACCTTCCTGTAAAACGTCGTTCATTTCTGGGTTTAATGCTTCTAATTCAGCTACCGAAATACCAAACTTATAAGCAATACGCCATTTACCTTCCTTTGGCAATACAGTATAAGGCATGGTTAGCTCAACAGTTTCGACAGTTCTGGTAGTTTTAAATATCGGAATTTGAAGTTTATCTCCTTTTCCTAAAGTATTTGAGTATAAATACGTATTGTATTTTTTAATATCGTCTTCTGTGATATTATATTCTTTAGCTAAACTATAAAGCGTTTCTTTTCTTCTAGTTTTATGCGTTTTAAACCCTTGCAACTCTTTAGTAATAGTAACTTTAGGTTCAGGAACTTTAGACTTAGGAATTATTAAAAGTGTATTAGGTTTTAATCCTTTTTTAGCATCTGGATTTAATTTATAAATATCGAAAGGGGTCACTAAATACTGTTTAGAAATACTTTCAATAGTCTCTCCTTCTTTAACTTTATGGGTCTTGTAGTTTTGTGCGTTAGCAGTATTTATACTAAAAAGAAATGCTAAACATACAACGGAAAAGAATTTAATCATGTAATCTATTTTTTTAATGGTGTTAGGGTGTAACCTTACAAAAACACTTAGAATATGCTAATGTTTTTCTTTTCTATACATGCATATAGCATGCCAAAAAAAGTAAACACATCTTATTTCTATTTTTCAATTCATCATAATAATATACGTGAATTTTACTTGATTTTGATACCTAAAATAATATAAATATAGTTTTAAATTATGGTATTGGTATCCAAAATTTATTCCCACTCAATGGTAGCAGGGGGTTTTGAACTTATATCATACACTACTCTATTAACGCCTTTTACTTTATTTATTATGTCGTTTGATGTTTTTTGTAAAAACTCATACGGTAAGTTTACCCAATCTGCAGTCATACCATCTGTACTTTCTACAGCCCTTAGCGCGACACATTTTTCATAAGTACGTTCATCGCCCATCACACCAACACTATTGACTGGCAGTAACATGGCGCCTGCTTGCCATACTTTATCATATAAGCCCCATTCTCGCAGACCATTAATAAAAATATCATCAACTTCTTGGAGAATACGCACTTTTTCAGCGGTAATATCTCCTAAAATACGAATCCCTAAACCAGGTCCAGGAAACGGATGACGACCCAAAAGCAAAGGATCTATACCCAAAGTAGCTCCAACTCGTCTAACCTCATCCTTAAACAACGATTTTAGTGGTTCTACAATTTTAAGTTTCATGTAGTCTGGCAATCCGCCAACATTATGATGACTTTTTATGGTTGCTGATGGTCCACCGGTAGCGGACACACTTTCAATAACATCGGGATAAATAGTGCCTTGTGCTAACCAGGTAACATCTTCAATTTGGTGTGCTTCATCATCAAATACCTCGATAAAAGAATTTCCAATGGCTTTTCGCTTTTTCTCAGGATCTTCAATTCCAGCCAAAGCATCTAAAAATCGTTTGGAAGCATCAACCCCTTTTACATTAAGCCCCATGCCTTCGTATTGTTGTAAAACACTTTCGAATTCATTTTTACGAAGTAAACCGTTGTTTACAAAGATGCAATACAAATTTTTTCCTATAGCTTTATGAAGTAAAACTGCCGCTACCGAAGAATCAACACCACCTGAAAGGCCTAAAACTACTTTATCATTTCCGATTTTATTTTGAAGTTCTTCAACCGTTTCTTCAACAAAAGATTGTGGTGTCCAATCCTGATGAACTCCAGCTATATGAACTAAAAAATTCTCTAATAACTGTTTACCATCTGTAGTGTGATAAACTTCAGGATGAAATTGAATTGCATAGGTTTCTTCACCTTCAATTTTATAAGCGGCATTTTCTACATCGTGTGTACTTGCTAAAAGGACTCCATTGGTTGGTAAATGTTTTATGGTATCGCTATGACTCATCCAAACCTGACTACCTTCGTGAATACCTTTAAAAAATAGCTCTTCTTTTTTTATGAAAGACAACTTCGCTCTACCGTATTCTCTGGTATTAGAGGGCGCTACTTCACCACCTGAAAAATGTGCTAAATATTGTGCGCCATAACAGACTGCTAGCATTGGTTTTTTGCCTCTTATTTCAGATAAATCTGGATGTGGTGCATCATCGCCTCTAACTGAAAACGGACTACCAGAAAGCACAACAGCATTGTATTCAGCAATGTTTGATAGTTTTTTGTTATACGGATGAATTTCGCAATAAATATTGAGTTCTCTAACTCTACGGGCAATAAGCTGTGTATATTGAGACCCGAAATCTAAAATAAGTACCTTGTTGTGTTGCATGCGCAAAAATAGGAATTGATTTTAGAATGACGAATTACGATTTATATTTTTTTAATAATTTTTTAAGCCATCGAATCTAAAATCATTTCGATATCCTTCTCTGTTGTATCTGGATTAATAAAACAAAAACGTGAAACGGTTTCAAAACTAGCGCCTGTTTTCCATTTTGTTGGCGTAACCAAAGCAAAACCTTTTCTGTGGTTTTCATACGTCCAATGCGTATAATCCTCAGGTTTCCAACCTATTCTTCTATATAATACACATGACAAACTAGGTTCCCGCACCAACTCAACAAATGGTCTTTCTTCAATTAATTTACCTGCCATTTGGGCCAGTTCCAATCCGCGTTCTACCGCTTCTTTATATCTGTCTGTACCATGCATAGATAAAGAAAACCATAAAGGCAAGCCTCTCACGCGTCTTGTTAACTGTATTTGATAGTCGGTTGGATTAAAGCCGTGAGCTCCTTCATCTTTAAAAATATCGAGATACGATCCCTGTTGGGAATGCGCTTTTTTTGCTAATTCAGGTTGTTTATAAATCACAGCACCACAATCGTAAGGTGAAAACATCCATTTGTGAGGGTCAATTGTAATACTATCGGCACGCTCTATACCTTTAAATAAATGTCTTACAGAGTCAGCCGCCAAAGCACCTCCTCCGTAAGCCGCATCTATATGAAACCATAAATGCTCATTTTCACAAATAGTAGCTATTCCAGACAAATCATCAATAATACCAGCATTGGTTGTGCCACCTGTTCCAACGACTGCAAACAGACGCCTCCTTTGATGTTCTGTTAGTCCATCAATTGTTTGTTGTAACGTACTTGCCTCCATTTTATCTTCAGTATCCACTAGCAACACATCAACATCAACAACCTTAGCCATTGCTTTTACAGATGAATGTGCTCCGATAGAGGTAATAATAATACCTTTTTCTACTTTATTCTGGTCGTTTAAACTACGCCAATACTCTCTTGCTGTTACGATAGCCGATAAATTAGCAGCCGTCCCGCCGCTAGTAAACACCCCAAAAGCACCTTCTGGTAATCCTGTTAAGGATACAATCCATTTCATGGCTTCATTTTCACAAAAAATACCACCAGCACCTTCCATCCAATAGGCACCGTGAATACTAGACGCCGATGTTACCAAATCAAACATAATAGCTGCTCTTGTTGGAGCCGCTGGCACAAATGCCAAATGTCTTGGATGATCTATCGAAACATTAGCCTTCATTAAATGCTCTTTCCACAATCCAAATGCTACTTCACCTCCAATTCCTTTCGGCGTAATAGTTTCTCCAACCAATGCTTTTAAATCTTCTGCCCTCCTTGGGATTCCAATTTCTGGATCAGTTTTTGAAATTCTATTAATAGCATACTTCATGACATCCATAGTCATTTCAACTAACTCTATATCTATTTTATGCATGTTTATTATAATGTTAAGTATTAAAAACACCTATTTTTAACGGGTTGTAAATTTAACACTAACTAATGAATATATTGTTTTTGAAATCTGATAATATCATTTCAAAAAATCAACTGTTTGATTTACAATAAATAAATATTTATTTTTAACAAAGATTAAACCATCAATAAATGAAGCGGCCAATCATTGTCTTTCTTTTCTTTTCTATCAGTTTGGGGTCATTTTCGCAAGAAAACAAAAAACTTGATAGTCTTTTAAATATCTTCATTAATCAACCTGATGGTATTGAAAAAGTTAAAACAAGTCAAAAACTTTATAATACCTATAAACATAAAAACCCAGATGAAGCTTTTAGGTATGCTAATTATGGATTAACACTTTCCAAAAAAATTAATTACAAAAATGGTGAAGGTCTTGGGTATCTTAACTTGGCTTACTATTATAGATTTTTGCCAAACATAGATTCGACTAAATATTATTTTAAAAAATCGGTAAACACATTAAAAAATACCAAAAATCAAGAAAGTCTTTGGAGAGCATTAAATGAATATGCCATTTTTGAAACGCTTCAAGGGAATTTCAATAAAGCCATAGAACTTGCCGACCAAGGTCTTGAAGTAGCCACAAAGATGAAACATGGCCCACATATGGTTGATAACATTCAACGAAAATCTACTACTTACATGGATATGGGCAAATTAGATCTTGCGATGAAGGAAGCCTTAAACGCCCTGCATGTTTTAGACACCATAAAACCTGAAAACAAATTAGGAAAAGCCATTGCAACCGGTGATATTGGCAGAATTGAAATGCTAAGAGGCAATTACAAAGAAGCTTTGAAGCCTTTTAATAGTGCATTAAATACATTAAAAGAATTAAAAAATGACCATTGGACGGCCGTTTTGTATATAGAATTAGGCAATTTGTATTGGTATATGGAAGATTATGATGAGGCACTAAAAAATTACCAACTTAGTTATGAACTTGGCGAAAAAATGAATCGAGATGATTTTTTAGCCTCCAATTTGGCCAATATGGCTGATATTTACTCAAAAAAAGGAGACAACAAAAAAGCATTGGAGTATCTTTTAAAAGCACAAGCCATTACCGAAAAAATTGGCTCCATCAATAATTCAATAATTAACTACAACATGCTGGGTGACATCTATTATAGAACCCACAATTATAACAAAGCCATTTATAACCATACCAAAGCCATTAAGTTAGCAGATTCCGTAAAAGCCTTAGATGTTATTAGAGATGGCTATTCTGGTCGTTCTAAAGCCTATGAAAAAACAGGAAACTATTTAGCTGCCTTACAGGACCAACGACAATATCAAATTTATAATGACAGTATTTTCAATGAAGCCAAGGCCAAACAAATTGACGAATTGAAAACCCAATATGAAACCGAAAAAAAAGAACAACATATATTGTTACAAGAAAAAGAACTTGATTTATTAAAACAGAAATCTAAAAATGAGAATTTAATTCGAATCTTGTTAATTATTGGCTTATTGTTTTCTTTGGCGGCTTTCTATGCCATCAGACAAAAATTAAAACGCAACAAACTGGAAAAGGAAAAAGTAGATGCCGAATTAGCTTTTAAAAAGAAAGAACTCACAACACATGCTCTGCATTTAGCTAAAAAAAATGAGGTCTTGGAAGGTTTAAAACAAAAAGCCGAAGAACTCAAAACTTCAGAGAACAATAAAAATGGCTATCAGCAACTTATAAGAACCATCAATTTTGATTTGCAGGACGATAACAACTGGGAAAACTTCAGCAAATATTTTCAAGAAGTCCATAAAGATTTCAACAGCAACGTCAAGGAAAAATTCCCAGAAGTAACCCCAAATGAATTACGCTTGATGTCTCTTTTAAAAATGAACTTATCTTCAAAAGAGATTGCCAACATCCTTAATATTTCACCAGATGGCATTAAAAAAGCGCGTTATCGACTTCGAAAAAAACTAAATATCAATACAGACAATTCATTGCAAGATTTCGTATTAAGCCTTTGATTATAAGGTCTTATAAAACTGTCTACCATTTGTCATCAACATATTTATAAGGTGTCCACCCGTTGTCCACCCCGTTTTTTTTTATTCACCAATTTCATGTTTTAGGTTTGTTTTGTCATTAAGTTGACAACAACCGTTTTGTGGTCTTGTTCGGTTTAGGGCTGCAGACCGTTTTCCGGACAGGTCACACAAAACAGTATTATCAACCACAAAACATAACAATTATGAAAGCAGTAAAAAATTAGTTAAAAACCTCTGTTGGGTATTTTTGGCTATAGTAACCTGTAATTGCAACAATGAAAGTTTAACAGAACCTATTAGACCTGTCGGTACTAACGAGCAAATTTCTGATAATAGCATCACACCTCAAGGGGTCGTTACAAATACCGAAAACGGATACACAGTTGATGGTAGCTTAACCATTGCCACGGCTTCTTCGGGGGATGTAGTTTTTAACAACACTAATCTTGATGTTCAATTTGATGACAACGGCACATTAATGTCTGTTACTGGTACTTCAGAAATACCGGCACCATCCAATTATTTTGAATTTGAAAACCCTGTAATGGCAGATGTTGGCTTCTTTTCAGGAAAATTTTTAAATGAGAATAGAGATTTTGAAATACAATTAGTTGACGATAGTTGGTATTTTGTGTTTGCTGTTTCGGTAAATCTAGAATTAAAACTTGGTGCCAATAATGATCCGGCCGCGCAAAAACCACTGACCATTAAAGCGCCCGTTGGCGGCCACATAACATTTATTGCTGATTATACAGACCCCATGTTTTTCTACTCATTAGGTGGAGATGCACTTGGCGGAGGCAGTAGTAATAATAATGGTGGCAGTGGAAATGGCAGCAACGGAAACTCTAGCAGTTCCAAATTAGCCAGTGTAAGTTTTGGAGCTTCTTATGGGTCAAATTTTAAATACATATCCTCCAATCCCGTAAACGGAAAAACCGTTTCATTTCAAGCTAATCAGGTAACTGGTGGCACGGTTTCTTTTTTCAAAGTGTTAGAAGCTACGGGCATGTATTATCAAAATAGAGGATTTGACGTCAATGCAAACTTTGATGAACCCATGGAATCTAATTTTGGATATAACTATCGTGCTGGAATCAACGGAAAATTAGATTTTTCATTTGACATCGCTTCCTTCATTTCATTCGGTTTCCCAATAGGTTCTGGTAGTGCAGCTATTGTTGCAGAAGCCAGTACCAATAATGGTATTGTTGCTAAAGCCCTCATTAATGGATTGGTGCAGCCTGATCTTTCTTGGTGGCCAAGTATTATTCCAGTAGCACCAAGCGGTAATATGAACGCCTATGGATTTGTTGAACAAACAGGCAATTTTGATATTGGTCTATCTGGTGTTTTTGATTTAGAAACCCCTACAGGCAGTCAATCTATTGGCGGAGCTATGCGTGCCACACCAGAAGCTTTTACAATGGAAGGACAAGTAACTATTAATGACGAAATATGGGAAGCTAATGCTACCTTTACTAAAGATGAGACAAAGGTTATAGCCACACCTCCAGTGAATTTTACTGCTGGCATTTCAGAAACGGTTTCATCCCAAATTGATGCAGCCATTGAGACTACCGAAAAAGCAAAAGCAGATTTACTGGCCGCCAATGATAAGTATGAGTTTGAATTAAGTTTAAGAGGCTTGAGAGCGGCGCTTCCTGATATTATTGATAGAGCTAATATTGAAATCACAAATGCTGTAAATTCTGCAGTTGCCGCTGCAGAAAGTCAGGCAAGCTCTATTGCCAGCAGCAACGGAGCTGCCATATGTAGCACAAATATTTCTTCGATTGTCAATGGAGCTGTCCAGCCTTACAGATACGCTTTAAATAGGTTAAAAAATGCCGTAAACGATACCAATGATAATGAGCAAACAAGAGCAGAACTGGAAAGTGCTCTAAGATATCTTGCAACCTTAGATAAAATAAACAAAACTGTAACGGTTACCATTTCCTATGGAAATAAAGCTGTTAATAATCCAAGTCCAATACCAGATATAAACAAATGTAGTGTTTGGTCAAGCAGCACAATACGAAATAGAACTATATCGGCCACCATATTAACGGCAACACAAGTATCCCAATTATTGGAAGCAGCAGATAATGTTAAATATATTGCTGAGGCAGAAGGCATTAAATTTGATGCTCAGGTTATCCTTGATAAGTTACCAACCATTGAAGAACTAAATTATTTAAAGGATGGTGTTGACGCTTGTATTTCAGAACTGACAGACGGACTTCAAGCTTCTGGTTTTAGATACAATAACAATACAAAAGAATTTAGTCCTTTTATTGTTGTTAATGGTGAAGAAAAAACAGTTAAAGCGTACAATATCTTTAGTGGAGATGAATTAGTTGAACGAGCACGCGTTAACACTACTAATTGCAACCCAGAGGGTGCCCTTCAAAAGTTAATTAAAGATGCTAAAAAAAGAAATTAAATTCTAATAAATTATTTGAGTTGACATAATAAAAGTAAGCCAATTGGCTTGCTTTTATTATAATGTTAAGATTATAAACTCACTTTTTAAAGGATCTAAATGCTTGATTAATTCCGAAATCAATTCCGTGCCATATTCTAAATAAAATTCTGAGAAGCTCGTGTTACGTTCTTGCAAACTTTGATTTGGAAACAATTCATTTTGAATGTCTATCATTCTAGAAACTTGATCAGACAGTTTTCTTTTTTGTGCCTTTGATAGTCTTTTTTCAAGATTATCTAACCCTTTTAATTGTTTTACTTCCTGAGCTTTTACTGCACCTAAAAACGATTTATCCGTTTGTTCTGCGAGTTTATATAAATCTTCAAACTGTTGCTTTAAATGATTTTTTTGACTTGAAAAATCAATATCAATATTTGAAATCTCTCTTACTTTTTTATTAACAAAGGCATCTCGCTTTAAAAAGATATCTTCATTTGATATATGCAGTTTTTGAAGTTTCTGTTGCTGTTTTTTTGATTGAATCAATACAGAATTGCGTAACAACAAGACCGGAAAAGGAATATCGACCTTATTAAAAAAATCTTTGAGCTGAAACCAATAGGCTAATTCACCGCCACCGCCAATGTAACAAAGGTTTGGTAAAATTACTTCTTGATATAACGGACGCATAATCACATTAGGACTAAACCGCTCCGGATTAGAATCTACTTCTTTTAAAATAGTTTCTTTTGTCCATGTTATATCAGTATCGACCACACCATAAATACCTTCTTCAAAAACAATGCGCTCTCTTAGATTTTCTTTTAAATAAAAAAGATTTATCTCTCTAGGGTTTACCTGGATTTTATAGTTCTCTGGTAATTCATTTATCTTATTACTCGTTTCAGATACCGCTTTAAATGAGGTTTCTTTGAGTAATTCATCTTTTATATAAGGAACAAATTCTTTCTTTAATTCGGCCGTATTGGCATCAATAATTACCAAACCATACGCTTTAAAAATGGCATTAGTTAAAAACCTCGTCGCATCAGCTAGATTGTTATGTTTTAAGTAGGCTTCAGAAAATAAATCTCGCAAAGCATCAGCATTTTCACCTACCCCTAAATCTTTCGAAAAGAGTTCAAAAACCTCATCTAAACCATCTGTTGACAACTCACCAACAGCTCCATTCGAAGCTCTATTCCACTGTACTTTTTTTCCTTTAAAATTAAAATAATTGATTTCATCAAAATCATGATCTTCGGTCGCCATCCAATAAACAGGTACAAAATTATACTCTGGATAGGCTTGTTTTAATTCTTTAGCAAGATTAATAGTTGAAATAATCTTATACAAAAAATAAAGAGGGCCTGTAAAAATATTTAATTGATGCCCAGTAGTTATTGTAAAAGTGTTATCTTTTTTTAAATTTTCAATATGGTCAAGCGTAAGTTGCGATGCATCAATATGTTGATATTGCTTTTTTAAAGCAGTTACTAAAACATTTCTAGAATCTATTGAGAAAGATTTCTGTTTTTCTTCAATTTGCCCTTTAAAGTTTTCGAGTTTTGGATATCTATTGTAAAACGGATGCAGTGATGATTTTTCATCTAAATAATCACAAATAAGTGATGAAAAATAACCAGTTTTTTTAAATGATATATTTTCAGTTGGCATATTAATTAAGTCCGATTTTAAAAAAAGTAAATATACGGCTATTCCATTTTTAATTTCTAAAAAATACGTTAAAGAGTTCTCATATCATATATTTAAGTAAATTAGCTTTTAACTTTTTAACCCATCTTATGAGACTATTTTCTAGCATACTAAATTTTGTGTTTATAATTTTTATTTCAGTTCAAATGTCATCGCAAAATTTAGAATCGCCTTCTGAATTTTTAGGTTATGAACTTGGAACACAATTTTCGAGACATCATCAAGTTGTTGATTATTTTAAATACGTTTCAGATGAAATGAGTACTAATGTTAAGTTAGTACAATACGGAGAGACGAATGAAAGAAGACCCTTGTATGTTACTTATATTTCTTCGGAAGACAACATAAAAAATCTTGAACAAATTAGAAACAACAATCTTAAAAATGCCGGAGTTATTGAAGGAGATTCAACACCAAGTAATATCGCTATTGTATGGTTAAGCTATAATGTACACGGCAATGAAGCTTCTAGTAGTGAGGCGTCTATGAAGACCTTATATGCCTTACTCACCAAAAAGAAAGACTTACTTAAAAACACTGTTGTTATTATTGATCCCTGCTTAAATCCAGATGGGCGTGACAGATATGTAAATTGGTTTAATAGAACGGCAAGCACCCCTTATAACAGTGACCAACAAGCCTCTGAACATAATGAACCTTGGCCAGGCGGCAGACCAAATCATTATTTGTTTGATTTAAATAGAGATTGGGTTTGGGCGACACAAAAAGAAACCCAAGCACGATTAAAAATATATAATAAATGGCTACCCCAAGTACATGTAGATTTTCATGAACAAGGCATCAATGAACATTATTATTTTGCGCCAGCAGCGGAGCCTTTTCATGAAATAATCACCGACTGGCAGCGAGATTTTCAAACGCAAATTGGCAAAAATAATGCCTCGTATTTTGATAAAGCTGGCTGGCTATTTTTTACTAAAGAATATTTTGATTTACTCTACCCAAGCTATGGTGACACCTACCCAACGTATATGGGAGCCATTGGAATGACCTTTGAGCAAGCCGGTCATGGAAGAGCAGGTTTAGGAGTTTTGAATGATGAAAATGAATTGTTAACTCTTACAGACAGAATAGAACATCATTATACAACAGGTATATCAACCATTGAAGTCAGTTCTCAAAATACAGAAAAACTAAATAGTGAGTTTAAAAAATTCTTTGATAATACCTCTCGTTTAAAGTACAAAAGTTTTGTACTTCAAGGTAATTCAGATAACATTGAGGCTCTAAAATCATTACTTGATAAGCATGACATCCATTATGGCTATAACACTAGTAACGGAAAAATTTCAGGATACGAGTATTTTAAAGCATCCAATGGCTCACTAAATTCAACACCTAATGATTTAGTTGTGAGCACGAATCAACCCAAAGGCAATATAGTTAACGTTCTATTTGAACCTCATACAAAATTAGTCGATTCTTTAACCTATGATATCACCGCTTGGAGCTTACCCTACGCTTATGGATTAGATGCTATAGCGAGTGAAAAATTAATTCCTTCTAACTCAAAACCATCAGCTATAATCACTAATTCTATTAATCCGAATAGCGTTGCTTATATGTTAAATTGGAATAGCCTGAAAGACGCAGAGTTTTTGTCATATTTATTACAACAACAGGTAAATATTAGGTTTACAGAAAAACCAATAACAACATCTGGTTTGCAATTTAACAGAGGGTCGTTAATCATTACCAGAAGTGATAATAAAACGCTTCAAGATTTTGATACGATCGTTATTAAGGCTGCTAACACATTCCATAGACAATTATATCCTATCAAGTCTGGATTTTCAACAAGTGGACCAGATTTAGGGTCAGACAATATTAAAATAATCCATAATCCTAAAGTAGCCATCCTTACTGGACCAAACGTCTTATCTTTAAATTACGGATCTCTCTGGCATTTTTTTGAAGCCGAACTGCATTTCCCACTTACATCATTACCTTCAAGTAATTTTAGTAATATCAATTTAAACAAATACCATACACTCCTTATTCCAGAAGGTAATTACAAAGATATATTCGATAAAAAAAATCTTGAAAAGTTACAAACCTGGGTTAAATCTGGTGGTAAAGTGATTGCCTTTGGTAGTGCTTTAAAAATATTTAGTAATAAAGAAGAGTTTGATTTGAAGACGACAGATTATAAAAAAGAAGAAAAGAAAGATAGTATTAATTTTATTCCGTATGCCGATAGAACTCGTGAAGGAATAAAGTCAAAAGTCTTAGGTGCTATTTATAAAATTAAAGTCGATAACACACATCCATTGGCTTTTGGTTATCCCAGCAATTACTTTACATTAAAAAATGACAACTATGCCTTCAACCTTTTAGGAAAGAACAATTTTAATATTGCTTATTTTGGTGAGGACACCAAGCCTATCTCTGGCTTTGCTGGTAGCGACACTTATAACGCTTTAAAAAACACCTTAGTCTTTGGTGAAGAACGATTAGGTGAAGGAAACATTATTTATTTTGTAGATGATATTATGTTTAGAGGTTTTTGGGAAAATGGAAAACTGTTTTTAGCCAACGCTATTTTCTTAGACAACTAAAAACAGCTTTTAATTGATTTTATAAGACTTATTTTAACTAAAAAAACTTGTCTTTGTTACTCTATTTTAGTAACTTAACGTGTTTATTTATAACAATTTAAACATGCTAATTATGAAAAAGAAAAGATCTTATAGAAACACCCCATTTATCCAAATAGCTCTGTTATTGTTCCTTTTTTCAGGATTTGCTTTTAATATACAAGCCAGCAATTTTTATCAGGAACAAGTCGATCAAACGGTTCAAACCCCTCGTGAATTTAAAGGACTTATACTTGATAGTAAAACTGAAAAACCCTTAGCTTATGTAGACATTAACGTTATGGGAACAAATATTGGGACCATAACAAATAATGAAGGTGAATTTCTATTAAAAGTTCCTAGCGACTATTTAGATAAAAAAGTCGTTATATCTCTATTAGGGTATAAAAAAAGAGAAATTCCTTTGTCTGAATTTAAAAATGAAGACTTTACAATTTTATTAAATGAGTCTGTAACAGAATTAGGTTTTATTAGTGTTTATGGTTCAAAAGATGCAGCTGCTTTAGTTCGAGCAACCTTAAATAGAAAAAATAATAACTATTACAATGAGAATACGGTTATGACTGCCTTTTATAGAGAAACTATAAAAAAACGTAACCGAAATGCCTCATTATCTGAAGCTATTGTCCAAATTAACAAACAACCGTATTCAAATTCAAAACATGATGATGTCACCTTGTTAAAATCAAGAAAAAACACAAACTATTCAAGGTTGGACACGATTGCTTTAAAGCTTCAAGGCGGTCCGTTTAGCACCTTATATACAGACATGGTTAAATATCCAGAATATATTTTTAATACCGATAATTTGTCTGATTATGTATTTAGTTTTGCTCCGTCTACACAAATAAATAACAGACCTGTATATGTTGTAAAGTTTAAGCAAAGTATAGATAATAGAGAGCCACTATATTACGGAAAGCTTTATATTGACTCAAAAACTTTAGCTTTAACAAGTGCTGTTTATAATTTAAATGTTGAAAACAAATCCTTAGCTAGTGAGATGTTTGTTAGAAAAAAACCAAGAAGAGTTAGAGTCTATCCTACCGAAGCATCTTATAGAGTAGATTACAGAACCCGAAATGGCAAATGGCATTATGGATATGGAAATATTCAATTAACATTTAAAGTCAACTGGAAAAATAAATTATTTAATAATGTTTATACCTTAAATAGCGAAATGGCTGTTACAGACTGGAAAATAAGTGATGAAGTTAGCACCCAAGGCGAAAAATTAAAACCTAACGTTATTTTAACCGACAAAGCCTCCGGATTTGCCGACCCAGAATTTTGGGGTGAATATAATATTATTGAACCAGAAAAATCTATTGAAGCAGCTATCAAAAAAATCAATAGAAAATTAGAGCGTGCTGAAATTTAATAGGTCTCTAAAAATCTATTAAATCATTCAATTACAAAAATAAAAATCTTTTTGTATTCACTTTAATACGACAAAGCTCTATTAAAGTTAATGGTTAAGAGTTCTGCTAGGATTATACTATGAACAAAATATCAAGACGAAACTTCAATAAAAAACTAAGCACAGGTTTATTAGGAACAACACTAATTGGTTATATGCCTTTGTCCTTTGGAATTACAAACAACGAAAAAAAGAGCCTAGGTATTGCTTTAGTAGGTTTAGGAAGTTATAGCACATATCAATTAGCACCTGCATTACAAGACACTTCTTTTTGTCATTTATCCGCAATAGTTACAGGCACCAAGGACAAAGAACAAATTTGGAAAGACAAATACAACCTTGCTGAAAACTGTATCTATAATTATGAAAATTTTGACACTATTATCAGTAATGATGCTGTTGACATTGTTTATGTTGTTTTACCAAACAGTATGCATGCCGATTTTAGTATAAGAGCAGCCAAAGCAGGTAAACATGTTATTTGCGAAAAGCCAATGGCAATAAATGTTTCGGAATGTGATGCCATTATTGATGCTTGCAAAAAAGAGGGAGTAAAACTAAGTGTTGGGTATAGAATGCAATCAGATCCTTATACTAATGAAGTTAAAAAGTATGTAAGAGAAAAGACATTTGGTAGCGTTCGTCATGTATCGTCAACAGCCGCTTATATTTCTCGCGGAAATACCCAACAATGGCGATTAAATCGTGCTCTTTCTGGTGGCGGAGCTTTAATGAATATGGGCGTTTATGCCATTCAAACAAGTATTTATGGTACTGGTTATAATCCAATATCTATATCAGCTCAAAAATTTAGTACAAGACCAGAATATTTTAAAAACACCGATGAAACCATTACAGCACAAATGGAATTCCCCTCTGGTGCTGTAGCTAATATGTTTACGTCTCATAATGCTAGCGGAAACAGAATGCGCGTATCGTGCGACAACGGATGGTTTGAGTTAGAACCTGCTCATAGTTATGGCCCTATCAGCGGCAGAACCTCAAATGGAAATACAATCTATTTTCCTCATAAAAGTCAGCAAGCCTTACAGATGGATGATTTTGCAAAACATATACTTTTAGGGACAGCAAACGTAGCTCCAGGAGAAATGGGTAAACGAGATATGATTATTGTTGAAGCTATTTATAAATCTATTGCTGAAAACGGCAAAAAGCAGCTGCTAGATTTAGGAACCATGGGTATTGTTACTAAATAATCTGTTTCTTAAAAAACTTTTCAATTAAGGATTACCACAACTGATGCACTTTAGGTTTGATAAATTCAGTATAAATAGATGTAATGGTTTTCATGTCGTCTTTCGATAACTCTAAAACATTTTCCACTTGAAGATTTGATTGTATTTGCTCAACCTTTGATGCTCCTGGTATCACACAACTTACTTCGTCAAACATTAAAATCCATTTTAATGCCAACAAGGTCAAGTTCTCATCAGGGAATGCTTCCTTTAAAGCATTAACGGCTTGTAATCCGGTGTTATAATCAATCCCCGAAAAGGTTTCTCCTTTATCAAATTGTTCTCCATTTCGGTTAAAAAACCGATGGTCATCCTTTGAAAATGTGGACTCTTCTGAAAATTTCCCAGTAAGTAATCCACTAGCCAAAGGCACACGAGCAATTATACCAACATTGTTTTGTTTAGCCAACTTAAAAAACAGTTCATTAGGTCGTTGCCTAAACATATTATAAATAATTTGAATGGTGCTTACATTTTCAAACTCAATGGCTTTTATAGCTTCTTCAACTTTCTCAACGCTCACACCTAGATTTAAAATTTTTCCTTCTTTTTTTAAATCCTCAAACAATCCAAATATTTCTGGTCTGTAAAACACTTCTGTTGGTGGACAATGCAACTGAATTAAGTCCAAGCACTCCAACTGCATATTGGTCAAACTAGCTTCGACAAACTGTCTTAAAGCTTTTGGCGTGTACGCTTCATTGGTGTGCGGGTTTAAACGTCTGCCACATTTTGTGGCTACATAAATACGTTCACTTCGGTTTTTGAGTAATCTACCAACGGCTTTTTCGCTATCTCCATCACTATACACATCTGCCGTATCAATAAAATTCACTCCATTGTCAACAGCCGTATTTAAAATAGTGTCGGCAGTTTTATGATTAAAAATCTCTCCCCATTTGCCACCAACTTGCCATGTTCCTAAACTTACCTCTGATATTTTAAATCCTGTTT
>TARA_R110002033_G_scaffold36621_1_pt1 | contig 19095 bp, 16 predicted proteins | sample TARA_R110002033 | Tara Oceans TARA_R110002033 (sample SAMEA4397051) | marine metagenome | biome: Polar Biome; feature: [SRF] surface water layer (ENVO:00010504); material: water (ENVO:00002006), including particulate matter (ENVO:01000060) such as... | depth 5 m
TTCCTTGGATAGTATAGGAAATGACAACCTAATTCATAATAGATTAAACTTTAAGATGTATGCCAACGATAATCTTACACTAGCAATCGAATTACGTAACAGGATATTTTGGGGTACTTCAGTTAAATCAATTCCAAACTATGCGTCAATGGTTGAAAATTCAAACCAAGATATTGATATGACTGCTTTATTAATAAATCAACCAGCACTTATTTTGCTTTCAAATATTGACCGGTTGTATGTAGATTATCATTCAAGTAAATGGCAGTTGGTTTTAGGTCGTCAACGTATAAATTGGGGTAAGAATTTAGTTTGGAATCCTAATGACCTTTTTAATGCTTACAGCTTTTTTGATTTTGATTATGAAGAACGACCAGGGACAGATGCTTTAAGAGCAAAATATTTTACTTCAGGAAATTCCAGTTTCGAATTTGCCATTAATTATACAGATGAATGGAAAGATAATACTGTAGCTATCAAGTATAATTTCAATAAATTTCAATATGATTTTCAAATGATTATCGCCAAATATTTGGAAAATTACACCTTGGGATTAGGCTGGGAAGGTGTTATAAAAGGCATGGGTTTCAAAGGAGAATTAAGTTATTTTATGCCTTATGGCAATTCCAATGAAAACAATACTTTTGTAGGTTCCATTTCGCTTGATTATTATTTCAAAAATGATACTTCCTTAAATGTTTCCACATTATATAATAGTGGTGGTATAAGTAACACAGATTCTTATAATGCTTCTCCATTATACAGTGAATCTATTGACGTAAAACACCTGATGCCTAATAAATTGTCCTTTTTTTGTCAAGTTTCTAAAACATTTACACCAGCAATGACAGGCTCAATAGCTTCAATATATGCTACTGATATTGATATGGTTTTTTTAATGCCACAATTTACCTATAGCGTATCACAAAACTGGGACTTTGATGTCACTGGGCAGCTATACTATGGTAAACAAGAAGATGGGGTTTCTAATTTAGGAAACAGTGTTTACTTGAGGTTTAGATATAGTTTTTAAAATTTAATTGTCAACCTTTTGCAGAATTTACATTAGATCAAATGAAAGATTTAAGAAAAACCACTTCCAGATTCCCTTATTGTCGGCGTAATGCCAACATAACTGCATAATTGCGATGCCGTTTCAAATTTCTTGAAACCGTCGGTTACTACTATTAAAAATAAGGCTGTCTTTATTCCCATGCCCGGGATGCTTTTCAATAGCGTCAATTGATGTTGCTGGTCTTGTTTTACAAGTTCCAGCAATCGCACCTCTATTCCCTTTACCTCTTTGTCCAAGTGTTTTAAATCCCGTTTCAAAGATTGATGGACATACTTTGATGGAGTCCCCAAGACTTCCTCGCCATGCTTCTTGTTCTTGGTCTGGGTGCGCTTCTTCAAATAATTATCCAGTAACCGGAACAACTGTAAACATTCTGCTTGCACATCGGTCAATGCCGTGTATAGAGGAACCTCATTCATTTGTCCATACTCACAAATCGCTTTGGCATCACTCTTATCGGTCTTTACCTTAGCTAACTTCATCTGGATAAACCGTTTTACCGATAATGGATTTACCACCGATACTTGCACCCTTTTTTTATGTAAAAACTGTGCAAATAGATAGTGATAATACCCTGTGGCTTCCATCACAACTAAAGCATCTTTAGTTATCTCTTTTAAGAATGATTTAAAGCCTTGGCATCATTCTTAAAACTTTGATGTCCGTTTTGATAGCTATAAACATCAAACACATCCTTACTGATGTCTATTCCAAAAATTTCTGTATTTTTATTCATAAGAATTGAATTTTGAAAGGACAATCTACTTTGGTTTCAACAACTTGAAATCGAGATCTAGGTCTCACAGAACTGAACGAAATTTAAGTAGAAAAGAGAGGGATTAGCAATGTTGCTGAAGTTGTAAGCTTCACCGTATAAAATAACCTTAATCCTCTCTTTTGTTCTTTCTGATTTATTTATCTAATTTAACAAAAGACAAACTTAAGAAGAACTAAGTTAAAAAACCAAGCCATTTTAAGCTAATTTTGAATTTAGACTGCTAGCTTTTTATGTAGATAATAAAATTTCCTTACAATACACTTCCGTCACTTTATGCAGAGTGTATTATAAGGAAATTCTTTTTTAAGCCTTTAAAATTAATGTTTAGTTGATGGCTTGAGATTGTTCTTTCTTTGTTTTAAATCTAATTAGTAGATTATTTATATCCTCACTTATTTTGGTTTCTACTACCCTAGCATAGATTTGTGTTGTAGATAGCTTTGTGTGTCCTAAAAGCTTTGATACCGTTTCTAAAGGCACGCCATTAGACAACATAACAGTGGTTGCAAAGGTGTGTCTAGCAACATGAAAGGTTAAGTTTTTATGAATACCACAATCTTCGGCTATCTCTTTTAAATAAACATTAATTTTCTGGTTAGAGTAAAGAGGTAATACTTTTTCATCATTATTGTGTTTGGAAAAGACTTTGTATTTGTTTAAAATTTCTAAAGCTTTGGGCAGAATAGGAATCTTAACTGTTTCATTTGTTTTTTCTCGTTTGGTGAAAATCCAATAATTATTATCAATGCCTCTAGTGATATGATTGCTCTTTAGCATTTTGACATCTACATAAGAAAGACCCGTATAGCATGAAAACAAAAAGCAGTCCTTAACTCGTTCTAATCCCTCTTTTGTGAAAAATGTATTTTCGATAAGTTCCAATTCTCTTTCTGAAAGATACTCTCTATCAAACTTTTTGAATTTTAACTGGAACATTTGAAATGGGTTTTTGGTAATCCATTCCAATTTACAAGCAAGATTTATCATTTTTTTAAAGCGTTCTAAATGTTTCATGACGCCATTATTGGTTAAAGTCAATTCATTCTTGGAATTCTTGTTATTCCTTAAAAAAATCTCAAAATCACATATGAATCTATGATTTAGTTGCTTTAAATAAATATCATTTGCCTTTAATTCGTCCGCTAAAAATTTATATAAATACTTTTCAGTAGTATAATAATTCTTCATAGTGCCAAACTTTAAAACATCAATCATGTTTGAATTATGATATTCAATAATATCTCTTAATGACTTATGGTTTTCATCTTCACCCAAGTATCTAGCTTTTATTGAATTGGCAGAAACCATTTTACCCTCCGAAAATAATTGCTTTTGGCAATCCAATATTTTACTATATACCTCATCGAGATAAGCATTTAAAAATTTAATTTTTGATGCATTTCCCCTACATCTAGCCTTATCAACATCCCATTCACTCACTAGGACGATTCTTTTTAAACTAATTTCCGAACGTTTTCCATTAATGGTAATGCGAGCATAAATTGACAATTTATCTACTGAAATTGATAATTTCCTTGTGAAGAAAAGTACTGAAAATGTGGTGTTTGTCTTCATTTTACGAGTTTTAAGTTAAACAATTTTAATTGTAAAACAAAAGTCAAATTGCTCTTAAATGCTCTTTAAAATTACGACAATTCTGATAAGAATCCATTCACCGAATAGTACACCTTTTAGTTGATTTTAATTGATTTCATTTGAAACCAAAAAAAATTAAAATACTGAAAATCATACAATTAACAGTATTTTAATTTTATAAAAATAGGGTTCGTCGGGATGACAGTAGTATCCCTTATACACCTCTTATTGCTGTAACTCCACAAGAGGCCCTTTCAAAAATTATTATCGAGAGAAGAAAAGAACTTGTGTGGCGTGGATTACGCTGGCAGGACATCAGGCGATTGAATAAGGAAGGCGCTGGCATTACCTTAACAAGAACATTAAAAGGGGAAAACTATACGTTACCGCCGAACGATCCCCGGTATATATTCCCAATACCTGATGATGAAATTGCATTAAGTGGAATTAAACAAAATGTACGATAATTATAAGACAATCAAAGTAATGAAAATAATATATATAGTAGTATTTGGGTTCATATTTATAAACTTATCGGGATGTGGAACTGAAAATAAAAATCTCAAACCGATTATCATAACGGGAGAGATATCAGATGAAGTGATAAAAAGTTTTGAAAGACAGTCGATTATCAGGTTTTATAATACTTTTAATCCTCTTCTTCAGACGGCTGCAGAGATTGTACCCATCGAAATAAAAAATAATAGATTTAAAATAAAGTTAACTCCAGAAAGTGATATTTCTTATTTTGAATTTCGGGCTAAATTTATACCTTCTTTGTATTTGGATCTATTTCTGGTACAGCCAGGGGATAGTATATGTTTACATATGCCAAGTATGGACAATGTATATTTTACAGGCCGAGGTGCTGAAAAACTAAACTATCAAGTTTATGTTGGAAAAACTAAAATGAATAATTTCAAAACTTTTTTTGAGAACAATGAAAATAGTCGTAAAGTTTACGAACAAATGGCAAATATCAATTATAGGAATGCTATTGACTCATTGAATAGATTGCCCAAAACTATCCCAGAAAAGGTTTATGAAGTCCTGCGTATTAGTACTGCAACAGCTATAAATGACATTTTAATTCGCTCTGTAAGTTCTGGTTACAGTTTAGCTGATAACATTAATAAAAAACAGATACTGGATATGTTTCAATCCATGAATAGGCAACAAACAAGTTTTTTGATTTCTGACCCTTATATATTAAAAAATGCTTTCGACTATACGAATTATCTTTTTACATTCCAGGACACCTACTGTAAGCTACTCAGTGGTAATTTATTTAATAAAATTTCACCAGAAGTAGTTTACAATAACATAAAGACTCAATTTACAGGTAATTTAAAAGATAGGCTTATAGCTCAGTGTTTCCTAAGGTATAAAGGGAATAGTCAGATCATGAAACATCTTCCTGAAGCATTAGAAGAGGTTAAGGATAGTTTAAGTTATAAGATATTATATCAGTTTGCAAAAGCCAGAAAAACAGGGGTTAAGGCGTATGATTTTGTGTTTGAAACTCCTGAGGGTGAAAAAATCTCTCTTTCAGATTTTAAAGGAAAAGTAGTGGTGATTGATACGTGGTTTAATGGATGTCCGGGATGTGTTACTCTGGCTAAAAAGATGGAACCGATTATGAAAAAGTATAAAGACAAAGATGTTGCGTTTTTAAGCATAAATGTTGATGCTATGAAAAGTAAATTTATTAGTGGTGTCCAAAGTGGACTATATGGTAATGACCAGTCAATATATGCATATACTAACGGAAAAGGACAGCATGATCCTTTTTTAATCTACTATCAATATAGTGCTTATCCTAATTTGTTAATCATAGATAAGACCGGAAAAGTTATTTCATCAAACCCTCCAAAACCAATAAGTGAAGATGCAACAGAAGAATTTCTGAAAATCATTGATAGTAATTTATAAGAAAATGAGTGTGGTAAGTTTTACCACACTCAAAATACTAGTTAATTACTCCACAATCCCTTTGTAGAAGATTGATATGTTGGAGCTGAAGGGAGTGCATTTGCATCAATAGTACTACCCTGATCAGAATCGAAACCTATCACACAATTATGATCTGCTATGTCTTCACAACCATCTTCGGATGGCTGTCCTCCACCAGTATACCTTTGATACTGATTACTGGATGTTAAAATGTAAAAGACTGAAGCAGTTGTTTTTTCTGTTTTAGTAGTACCTGTAAAAGCACTAAATCCAATAGCAAGGGCAGCTACCAGCATACCCATTGCAAGTTTTTGAAAATTTTTCATTTTTTATTGTTTTTAAAAATTGATTTGCTAAGTCTCAGGGCAATCACAGCGAGTACTATACATGCACTGTTAAACACCAGATGACCACCCCAACCTAGCCTTTCGATAATCAGATTGCATTGGCATGGAAGCTTTTCAGCCCAGAAATACATGCTGACTATATAGAGTGTGAAAACCCCCATCAAACCTGTAAAGGCATATAGTCCGGCACGTTGTGTTTTGGGTATGATAAGCAATAGCGATATAGCGATTTCACTTATCGGGACCATCCAGCCAACAAAAGTTGCCAGTGACCCCACAAATGTTACCTTAGCAAGGCCCAAGATAAATCTTTCGTGATCCACTATTTTGGTATAAGCGGAAATCAGAAAAAGAAATACACCTCCCAAGCAAATGATAAGGACAATCGCGTCCTTTAGTCTTGGACTAAGCCGAAAAAAGGTTTTTTTGCTCATTAAAGTTTCCATTATGCAAACTGTTTAAAGGTTAGATAAAATAGTTGTAAAAAACATACACCACAGAAAGGGCTATTAGGCCTAAGTACCACTTTCCACATTACCAGCAAACCGCGCATTTTGCTGATAGCATACTTTTTACTTACATCGGTAAAACATAAAGCCATAAAATGCTTATCTTCTACCGTTACAGTCAGGCAACTACAATAATTTTGCATTGCCAAATCCAATCCATACCTCATTAAATATGAAATGCTGGTTCCATCTTAGTAAGGGAATCATACCTCTACAGGAATTGTGTTCTTCCATTAACTTACTAAAAACTGCATAAACAAATAATAAGGACCTAAATCAAACAAATAATTACAACGACAATGGAATATGTAGGTTTTTAAGTTGTATGATGTAAGATTTTAAGGCACTCTTTAAAGATAAAAACTTTAATTTTAAAAAAAAAGACCCCAAATCAATCATTTAGGTATACCAAATCAATCATTTTGCTGTTTTTGAGAAAATGCGCCGCGAGCTAAGGCTATTTTTTAGTATGAATTGCAATATTTATAAACCCTAAATTTTGGAAGAGGAAATCCCCTTTTATAGACCAAGAGGTAATTTAATGCCAAGATGTTCCAACAGCGTTTTTTTCTTTCCATACACACCCCTTTGGGGTATGTTAAAATATACGCTAGATAAAAAAATCAATCCATAGAGAATTTACAACACCCCTCTTGGTAAATCTTTTTGTATTTCCATAATTTTCTTATGCCCCTGCTCAATATACCAGTTCATACAGAAGTTCTATATGTAAAGAAATTTATATTCCCGGTGGACGTCTTTTTTTTCTTTTCTTCTTCATTTCATTGGTAAACTGCTCCTCTTGGTAATCTTCGCTTTGTATTTGAGGTAATAAACTCCAAAATCCATCAATAAAGTTTCCTAAGGCTGTCGAATTAAATTCTGGGGTTTTATCAAACAAATCGAAAATTTGATTGGCTTGTGGTTGTAGGTCATTCTTTGCGTCCTTTTGGAGCGTAATCGTTTTTTCAGAAATCGAAAGTTTGAGCTTTTCATTGTTGTTCCACCAATCATTGAACATATTTGCCGAAAGATTTTTGCTTAACTGCGAACCGTTCCATACGGTTCGGCTTTCGTGGTCAATAAAGGTCATTCCGTAAATTCTTCCGTCATTATTTTGGCGAACAACCGTATTGATGCCCTGCTTAGCAAGTTGTTTTTTAAATTCTCTTTCGTTGTCTGTGGTATGTATGGCAAGCTCCACCGTGTTTTTTAGAACTGACCTCGTAGGATTGGTCTTCATTTTCTCTTTTGACTGTTCAAAATGCTTTTGCAGTTGTGCAATCCCTGCATCTTTTCCTAATAATGATGCCTTGAACGGATTGCTTACTTTGTTTTTGTTTTCGTCCAATGCCACATACACCAACCCGTTTACGGTTTGACCGTTGCGCTTGCCTTTAACTTCTTCCACTGTGATATTGAACAGGGAAAGTAACGCATTGTAGCTTCCCATTGTAGAAAATCTATAATATTTTGGTAGATGACGTACTACCGAAGCTATCTGACTTTTTATATCTCCTTTCAAATAGTCTACTGGTTTAAAAACCCTATTGTTCTGCTTCTGTTCTTTTTCAGTTACCTGTTTAAGATTGTATTTCTGTTCCAGTTCCCTGCATATAGCCATTGAACGGTGATGGTCATAATCATCGGGTATTTTCTTGCCATCAATACCTACACAGGTGGAAACAATATGGATATGGGCTCTATCTATATCCGTGTGCTTGAATACCACATAGGGCTGATTGCCGTACCCCATCTTTTCCATATAATGCTGTGCCATTTCGGTAAACTGCTGGTCGCTTACCGTGTCTTTAGGGTCTGGGTTCAGTGAAATATGGCGTACCGTTTTTTCTGTCTTGATATTGGCATGAAGATATGGTTCAAAACAAGCGTTCAGGGAAGCAGTGGAATACCTGCCATCCACCGTGTCGGGTATCTTGTTCAATAACAAAACCGCTCCGTTTTCCTTATCTACTTTTTGCTGATTGTACAGAATAGCACCGTACAGATTGTTTCCCTTTCCAATTTTTGCAATCATATTTTCACTCTTTTTTCAAGTGTTTTGCTTCAAATTCGCGAGTCAAACGGATGACTTCCTGCGTGACTTTTACCAATTCAATGGTCTGTTTTTCCAATTTAAAAAGGTATGCAGCTGCTTTTTTATCTGAAAAATTGCGGTACAATATCTTCACAACCTGATTGTAGTTTGTTCCAATTCCTCGAAATTGGCTAAAGAACTTTGTCAATCCTACGTGGTATTCTACGGCATCCATATCAATCTTCACGGTCTTTACCGTCTTGTGAAAGATACAGGCCGTAATGAAATGTGCCTTCACGTTCATTCCCGATTGGTCAAACAGGGCAAGGAACTTGGCATTTTCCTCTGCACTGAAACTGATGGAATACCTGTGAACCGCAGGGTCATTTTTAGGTTTCCTTCCACTTTTTCTAATTTGTTTTCTGTTGTTCCCTTTCATAATAAATCCATTTATAATTTTAAAAAACGGTCGACTTCGGAGCCGTTTTCCCTTCGCCTCGGCGGACAAGTGCTTTTGAGCTGCTGAATTTATTTCGAGCAGCTCAAAAGATAACTTGCTCTGAACAAGGGTTCAGAAAAATCCGTTTTGCAAACGGATTGAGATTAGCCAAAAAAAAAGCAGCCCGAAGCTGCTTCCGATTATGTCTGTCATAAACTGTTTTCTTTCCATAAATCACCTCCGAATTCCTTTTACAAAGTAAAGAGGGTCAAGCCAAAAAACTGTAATACAGCACAGTGCCAAATACTGCCTTTGAACGCCAAATGCTGCCAATCTGAAAATCAAGAACAATCGACAGAGATAGAAATAAATGTTCCAAAGAAAAAAGAGTAAAAGCAGTTGGAGATAGATTTTTAAAAATGGTGCAACTTTTTGAAAAAAAAGCAACATAGATATATATAAATGTAGACGGGCATATTTATCTATATATAACTTTCTCTACCTCTACAAATAAATAGGTGCGCTTGTACATAAAAGCATATTGCAATATAACTATATATATGTTTTTAAAAGCGCACACAGGTATAGTTGTACCTACCCTCAAAACAGCCCTGTCAGGAGCAATCCTTCGAGTTAATAAGAGATTAACATGCCTCGTATGCCTAAAATAAGATTGGAACATTCCATAGCTCCAAATACGACAACCAAAGCCAAACAGTGCCACTGACTGCCACTTTGAATATAAGCTTTGCTTTCGGGATTAATTTCCCGAAAATCGAAAAATTATGTTACACAAAGAAACGGTTAGTAAGGAGATGTGGGAACTTCTCCAAAAACTGATGAAGGATGAAATACTGAAAGATTTTAATCTCGTTGGTGGTACTGCATTAAGTCTTCAGATTGGTCATCGATTGAGTATCGATATAGACCTTTTTACCACTAAGGGTTTTGATGAACAAGCTATTTTACAGCATTTGACAAATAAGTATCCAGTAATTATCAGGAATATGTTTAATAATACATTATTACTTGATATAGACAAGGTCAAGGTAGATATTCTCGCGCACAAATATTCCTGGCTAAAACCTATAGAGACAAAGGAAACAATACGTTTAGCATCTTTACAGGACATCGGGGCCATGAAACTCCACGTTATCTTTCAGAGTGGGACACGTATCAAGGACTTTATCGATATGTACTTTCTCTTGGAACACCATCCGCTCAAAACCTATCTGGAGGCTTACCAAAACAAATATGGTGGAAATCCTGCGACGGCATCATACGCATTATTGCATCATGAGAATATAGACAAGGAAGTAAAAGTAAAGATGTTACTAGGGAAAGAAGCCGACATGAAAAAGGTTACGGAGCGATTAAAAAAAGCTGTTTTTAATCCAAACCTTAAATTCGGAAACGGACCAGAACAACCTAAAAAAGGCAGAGGTTTCAGGCGTTAAAAAATCAATATAAAACTAAAAAAACGTATCTTTACTATATGGAATTAAAAAGACAAAATACTAACATTCCAAATCTTGACCGTGTATTTTTTTGGGATTTCGACATTGATGCAATGGACTTTATGAAAGCCTATAAAACCGTTATAGCCCGTATCATAGAACGTGGCGGTCAAGAGGAAATTGACGAGCTTGTCCGTTTTTATGGTCATGAGAAAGTGGTCACGGCTATCTGTGACGAAATCCACTTCTTGCCAAATTATGCTATTGACAGGGCTTTGAAATTCTTTCCTGAACTTAAAAAGGAAGAAATGTATTGTTATCTAAACCGTAAAGATAAACCTTACCATTGGATATAAGGAAGTAAAGTCCAACCCTAAACGGGCGGTGTTCTTTTTGCTTCTTTTTCTTGCTCAGCAACTTCTACAAGAAAAAGAAGTCGGCACATCTCAAATCATTGGAACGTCTATTATCCCATACCGCTGCTCTATAGCCTGTCCCCCTGTAATGGCATAACGGAACAAATCCTCTTGCCATTTGCAATGAAACACACCTCTCTACTTTTCTTATTAAAAATTTTTCCAAAGAAAAAAAGCGGAAAAAAAGAAAGCAGATAAATGGGGCGGGCAAAAGTAAAACCAAAAGGAATCGGAATAAGTCCCGAAGGGTGAAAAAGAAAAAGAATTTTGACGAAGCTTTCTTTTTCTTTTTCATTATGCCGAAGTCTTTTGGTCGGGATGATGCGGGGGATGCCCGTCCCAACTTAGCTGTCTTTTTATCCGTTTTATTTTGGAAACCTGTCTTTTCCATTGTTCCGCTTGAAAAGCGGGTAAATTCCTTTTATAAAACAATGGCTCACAAAGCCACTGAAAGGATACCAAAAAAAAGGATGTGGGCGGTTGGTGTTTTTTGGTATGCTTTCTCCAATGTCCCTAAAAAACTCTTTAATGTGCGCTGGAACAGCTTCGGGGGATTAAAGTGTTTTGGGGATTACAATTCCATCTGTATTGCCAATGAACGCCAAAGAATTCCACTGGATGCAACATTGGGAAGTTCTATATAAATAGTTTTTATTTTCGAGGTCTAAATGACGTGGATATGGAAATAACGGTTTTGGACATTCAAATCTTAAAGGCATTGCACAGTGAAGTAAAAGAAGTCTCTAAATTGATTGAGGAAATCACTTCGCCTTACAGAGCATTGCAACAGGCAACGAAATGGCTCGACCAGCAGGAAGCCTGTCAATTGCTCAATATTAGTAAACGAACTTTACAGACGTACAGGGCAAAGGGCATTCTTGGAGCAACGCAAATCAATCGGAAGACTTATTTCAGATTATCCGATGTGGAATTACTGATGCAGGGAGAGCGACCATTAAAAAAGCAAAAGAAATGAACCAGATTGGAAATTCAAATGAGGATATGCTTGCCCTGCTCGAAGCCGTGGTAGGCATCAAAAATGAACTGTTGTATATCAGGGAACATTTCCACCCACTCTTAAAAGGCGAAATCTACCTTTCAGGCGAACAGGTTTGTGAGATGTTACACATCAGCAAACGGACGTTGCAACAGTACAGGGATGACGGACTGATACCTTTTATCAAGCTCGAACGGAAAATCCTGTTTCGTGAAAGCGATATTGTAAAAGTTTTGGAAAAAAATTATAATGGATAGAATTAATAAAATTCTTCCATAAAATCTCTTCTTTGTTCATCCACAATTTCCTTTTTCTTCCAACCTATTCTTTGTTCGAAATAATCTATATGCTCTGAGTAGTCTAAAATGTTTGGTAGTGCATTTATCATTTTTAGAATATCTTGATAAAATTCAATTTTCTTCTGAATTAAAGGAACTCTGCTACCTGACCAACTTTCACTTCGTCCAAAATTAATCTTCTTTGTTAGAGTAACGTCTTTATTGATAAGAAGAAATTCCCTGAAATATTCGATAAACCAACCATTAAAATTATGATATACAACTTCAATAAGCATTAATACAATCTTTTCATTGTTACTATGCTTTTGAGTAAGTTTAATAATGAGTGATTTTGCTTTTTCTGTTCTATCCTCATTGGCATTCTTGAAACTGAATAAAGAATAAATATCTTCTTCAATGATAAATGTGTATTGTTCTTTTTCTAAAACTGTCAATAACAAATCTTCAATCAATTCTTCATACTCCTCGTACTCCCACAACGTACTTGTGTTAATTTTTTCTAACCTCAAATTAGATGAATATCCCAATCCTATTTTTCCATTTTTCAAACTGTCGTTGATGAAATTTTTATCCAATTCCAATAAGGCTTTTAATTCTCTGCCCTCATAGTCAAAGTGAGAATCTATCTCATATTGTGCCCAGTAAGCATCTTTTAAAAGTTGAGGATGTTTAGTAAAATACGATGCACAATCAGCACAAAAATCAAATCCAAAATCACGTATTGTCTTACGTGTTTTAGTCAGTATAATACTTGTCAAATAGGTGACGATATTATGGTTTTCTAATTCGGGAGTTTCTTTTTGATATTCTTCAAATATTGCTTCATATTTTACATAATCAAGCATTCGATGGATATAAATATATTCGTCAGGCTTTAGAAAAGTATTTATGAGAAGCTTTAAAAAAACTTCATTGACTTGTTCTTCAGGTAACATTGCTATTAATACAGATTCCCAATAAGGTTTTCCTTGAAACTCATAATCATTCATTATATCCAAAAGTTCTTTTCCTGTCATAATATTTTCGAGCAAGGCAATATTTATCACAGTTGCTCGTAACGGAAAAAGTACTTTCCCACTAAAGACTAACCTTAGAGCATTTTCAAATTCAGATTTATTCTTTCTTGCTATGGAAATATAAATATCAGTAACTGCTGATTCTATATGCCATCCGTTATTGTCTTTTTGCTGCTTATACAAAGCATCAATATTTAAGAGAAATTTTTCTAAACTTTGCCTATCAGTTGCTTTCACAAAAGCATCAACCTCTTGTCTTTTTTCCTTTTCAGATTCCTGGATAGATTTTCCTTGTCTATATTCCCAATCCGGTTTTAAAAACTTGGACAGTTTTCTTATATCAGATTCAATAAACTCATTCCAACTTTCAGGATATGCAGTTCCAGCTTCTGTTAAATGTTTGGCAAGAACACTTACTAACTTGCAATGTGCATATTGTTTATTATCCAATTTTTCAGAAATGAGTTTTTGATAAATTGGCAATTCATCTACATAAATACTTTTGTCAATGTTTCCACCCGGATAAATGATTTGATGTAGTATTTTTTGCACCTGTTCATTTTCGGATTCAAACAAATGATACACTTGATGAAGAATGCGTTCCCTTAATTTCATTAATTCATCCGATTTATATAAATTAAAATTACAAATGGTAAATGCGTGTCCTTTTGCTGAACCAAATTCTGTATAATGCCAACCTAAGAGAGCCTCAGATAAGTTTAGAAAAATACCATTTGCAAATGTTTTTTGAGCATTATTTAGCTTATCACCTAACAATATATCCAACAGCATATTTTGTCGTAAGTATCCTTGTTCTCGGTCTTCTAATTTATACGTAAAGTCTTCGTGGATAAATTTTAAAATTTCGGGTAATCGGCTTGGTTGCTTATTTAATAATGCTAATGTCAGCTCAAGCGAAGGTTTGAATAATTTATTAGGATGGTTCCAAAAACTCTTTAATAGCTCAAAATGTTTTGTTGCGTAGGTATGGTCATTATGGACATAACTAAATTTAAGTGTTTCAGGATATTCTTCCTGTGGAAGGTTTTCTATCCATTCTTTCAAATACAATAGACAATCCCGACCTTTGTAAAACCAAAATAAATTGTAAAAAGCATACAATTCTTCATCGGATTTTATTTGCTTTATTACTTCATTCAAATGAGGTAATACTAAATCTCTTACGTGATAGTAAACAAATGTGTTATTCACATCTATAAGCGTAGCACGGATTCTATTTGAAAATTTCTCTATAAAAGTAGCAATCCATTCTGCATAATTGATAACAACAGATTTGTCATCAATAAAACATTTATAGAATGCGTAGGTTGCTAATACTTGGTCTGATACTTTAACTATCTCATTGGAATAAACATCTAATATTTCACTGTTATGAAGTTCCATTATAGCAGTCCATAGTTCATTCCAGTCAATATCAAATTTGTTTGATAGAATCGTTTTCAATTCTTCATTGTTTCTGTCCAGAACACCAAAGAATGAAACAATAGCGAGAGATTTAAGAATGATTGGATTATTGAAAATGCCTATCTCTTCAGAGATTTTTTTAAAGTATTTTTCATACAGTAATACAGGGCTACTTAAATAGTTGGTTTCCGAATCCGGGATAACGGAATAAGTAGCCATTAGTGCAACTCTTGCGTTGCCTTTGGCTAAATCTACTATTTTTCTTTTTATATCACTATGATATTGCAGATTTGGTAAAGCTGCCACAATTATTTTTCCTATTTCTTCATCCTTAAATTCAGGTATATTAAATTCTTTATACGAATAATTATCGAGCGTAACTGACACTTGCTTTTTTACATAATCTCTGGATGTAATTATAACTTTTACTGAATAAGACTGTGACGCCTCTATTTTGCTCAGCAAATAATTTAGATTATTGATTGATTTATTGGCGTCGTCAAACAATATTATATGTTGTTTTTCAGGTAAAAAAAGATGTTGGTAATCATCCCATAATGATACTCCTGAACTTTGAATAACGATTGGAACATAATTATCCTTTGAAAGTTCCTCTAAAATCTTGACTGCTAATTTTGATTTGCCTACACCCGCGCCACCTGACAACAACAAAATGTCGTATTTCTTTAAAGCTTCAATACTATTTTTAAGTTCTTCTTCTCTGCCAATGAATTCATTAGTAAGTGATGGCTGTAAGCCTTTTTCTGTTTTCAAAAGAAACTCCTCAAGTGTATAAATATCTCCTTTTACAATTTGAATGTTGAAATATTCTTCAGCTAATTTGGGAATATCAAATATGAGCAATGGCAAATTTTGAATATTTAAAACCTCAAATTTAGCATTAGAGTTGTATGATTTTACTTTAGTATTTAATAGATTATGTTCTTCTGCATTTATTTTTTCATTACAAGCTAATATGACTTTTTCTATTTTCCCCTTTTCTATTGTTGTTACATCTTCCTTAAAACAATGGTCTACATCTTTTGAAAGTTTTTCAAAAAAGGATTTTGATTCTCCTAATCTTTCCCGAGTTGTACATTCCACAAAAATGTATTTCTCTTCATTTACAAAAAAAGAATCTGGTGTCCCCTTACTTGTTTTCTCTTTTCCAACAACAGCACCAGGAGCGCCAATAAATTTATTACCTTGTAAGTATAATAAATGATTTACTAAGGTCTGAAAACTTGCCTGATTAATTGCTTTTAAAGCATTTTCTATTTGGGTTATGGTATTCATAGGATTTTACTTCAAAACTATTTTTCTATTGAAAAAGAATTAGATTATTTCTTTCAAAAGGTTACTATCATTTATAAGCTTATAAGTTGATAGTTAGTTAAATTAATTTTCATTTTTTAATCTTGATGCCCATAACCAAGTTCTTCGTTCTTATCCCAAAATGCCATAAAAAGTTCTGCCGGAGTTCCTTTTCTACTTGTCCATTCTGCAACGATTTTTATTGCTTCTTCTAAATCTTCGGTATATGCCATTCTGCCGTCACTTCCTCTAATTCCCTTTTCATCTTTTTTGGCACCTCTGTTAATTAGTACATTTTTTTCATCATATACAATTCTTCGAACATCTTCAAACTCTTTACCCTTAGGCAAATTATCTTTCAATAGTTTGGTAAGACCGTGATAGTATAATTGAAATTTTTGAACAGGATCATCAATTTTTTGTCCGAGTAGTTGCTCAGCTTCGTTTTCAATAACTATTTCTGAATCATAATTTATAAAAAGCTGTTCACCTTTTACTTCTTCTGATTTTTGTAAAATTTCTAATCTTTCTAAATCTTCTTCCGAGAGATTACGTTCTACTTTGTTTTTGTTTAAATTATTATCGCTCATTCTGGTGGCTTTATACAGTTAATAATTCTCTTATTTTTAATGATGCTTCTTTGATTGATTCTACATCCCAATTAGCAACATTCAATTTTTTGGTTATATTTTTTATATTTGGAAAAGCATCTTTAAATGCTGCCCAATAATCATTTCCTAATTCAGATTGCCTCCATTGATATTGAGAATAAATAATACAAGGATGTATTTGACACTCCTTGGCAAATTTCTCTACCATAAACTTATTATGAATCAACTTTTCAATGTATCTCATTTTTTCTGAGGACAATAAGTATTCAGAGGCAAATTCATTTGCTTTGTCCTCCTGAATCAAAAACAAATCTGGCTCTCCTGATAAATGGTAACTTGTTTTCTGGATTGTTTCTAAATCAAATAATACGTGATGTAATTCGTGGATTAATGCAAACCAAATCGTGGCATAGTTCTTATTGAAATCAGTGATTACAATACACGGTTTATCATTTATGAAAAAAGTTGCGCCTCTTATCTGTGTTTTAGGTAATAATGGCTGAAAAACTACTGTAACGCCTATATTATATAATGCTTGAAAAACGGTTAGCAGTCCATTTTCAATATTTTGAGTATAAGGTTTGATTTTAGGAATCAGTTCCACTAATTCCTTTCTGCTATATTCATTTGGATTGTCAATAAGCTCAAAATATTTATAGCTGGATTTTATCCAAAAGTCTTTCATTTTATCACTGAAAGATTTTTTAGTTCTACTATAAAGAGCATCACTTAACTCTCTATCGTAATCGTAAATAGAATCTAAGTCAAAAAAGCTACAAATGCGGTCTTTCAGAGTTTCTAAAGAATCATTCTTTTGAACAAATCCTAATCCCGCTAATGTTTTTAAATCAAAATATTTATTGATGAATGTAATATCCATTGATGATTGAAGCTCTCTGATTTCTTCAACAGGTCTATCTTTGAAATAAATAATGAGTAACTCACTTAAATCTACTTCTAAAAACTCAGAGAGCTTTAATAGTTTAATAACATCAGTTTGCTTAGAGGTCTTATCTAAAATAGCATCTAAACTTCTTCTCTCCATTCCAGACAGCTTCTCAAATTGGGTTTTTGTTAAGCCTGACTGCTCTAATTTCTCTGTAAACAAATCCTCAATAGAAGGTCCGTTATACTCAAAACTCTTATGTAATAAATTATCTATCATTCCTGTAAAAGGTAAATTTACCTCAAAAATAATAAAATATTTTAAATAAAAAACAAAATAGAGGTAAATTTACCTCTATTTTTTAAATAAGCTATTTGATATCTAAATCATAGTTGAGAAACAAAAGAGCGTTCCATACCCTTAAATTTATGTGATACCTTTTGCATATCCTTTCCGACTTTCTCGTTGAGTATCTTGGCGTAAATCTGTGTGGTGGCAATATTCTTATGCCCTAACATCTTGCTCAAACTTTCGAGCGGAACACCCTCGCTTAAAAACAGCGTGGCAAACGTATGGCGTGCCGAATGAAAGGTTACTTTCTTCTCTTTAAGGCAGTCAATCAATTTTGATATTTGCTTTAAACTTTCATTGCAGGTGGTGTTCGATGGTACAGGAAATACCCTGCCGTTCTTCGACAATCCTGCATATTTCTCGATAATCATTTTTGGAATATCCAACAGCATCACATTTGACGATGTCGATGTCTTTTTCCTGCGTATGATAATCCATTGGTTGCCGTCAAAGAACTCTTGTATATTACTGTTTTTAAGTGCTTTTATATCTGAATAGGACAGCCCCGTAAAGCAACTGAAAACAAACAGGTCTTTTACCAATCCATCTTTCCTTTTTTCACAGTTGAATGTTACAAGCTGTTCCAATTCGCTGCGTAACAGATAACCACGGTCTTTGTCCTTTTTGGTGTTCTTGTATTCGCTGAATGGATTGAAAGAAAGGTGCTTTCTGCTCATTGCCAAACGACAAAGCGTAGTAAAGCCTATCATATACACCCAAACCGTATTATGCTCTAAATTTTGGTCGTCACGTAGATAATAGTCAAAATCCTGTACAAAATCACAGGTAAGGTCATTAAACGACAAATCAGAATAGCCATATTTTATCCATGCAAAATTCCGAAGATGCTTTAAGAGTGTTCTATATCTCCTGAAAGACCCTATTGCCCGAAGTCCGCTACCGACCTTTTTTTCAAAGTCGGATAGGAACTGTTCATAGAACTTAAAAAAAGTAAGATCACCGCTTTCCATCCCGAGAAAGGCATTTTTAAGTTTAGCACTGTTTACAGCTCCTTCGTTTTTCAGTATTTTGGAATAGCACTCCTCGATACCCAAACGGATTTTGGCAAGTTTACCGTTTACGTCTTGGGCTTCTCGGCTTTTTCCTAAAACCCTGCCGTACTTCAAATCCCAACTTGTTGCGGAAATATCCAGTTTGGTGCTGAATGCAGACTGTTTACCGTTTACGGTAATCCTGCACATAACCGTAACCTTTCCGTTCTTTTTTGGGGCATTCTTTTTAAGGTAGAACAGTACCTTAAACGTTGATTTTTTTGTAATTTCCATCCTCATAATTCTTAATGATAAAATTAAACTTATATGAGCCACGGAACAATATGAAAAACTATGCAGAAAGCTGAAATACAGCATTTTAAAGCTATTGTTTCTGATATTTAAAAGTAACGTTTTAGTAACCTTACTTTTGCCAAACCTCGCTTTTTCCTGCTTTTTACCGCATTACCAAAAAATCATAAAACGGCTGTAAAGCCTTTATTTACAACCGTTTTACCTGTTTTTAATCTTTGATGTGTTTTTACTGAAAATTTATTATAAAACAAATGTGGTTGATTCAACTTAAACTCTTCAAC
>TARA_R110002033_G_scaffold22819_2_pt1 | contig 19086 bp, 19 predicted proteins | sample TARA_R110002033 | Tara Oceans TARA_R110002033 (sample SAMEA4397051) | marine metagenome | biome: Polar Biome; feature: [SRF] surface water layer (ENVO:00010504); material: water (ENVO:00002006), including particulate matter (ENVO:01000060) such as... | depth 5 m
GTATCGAGCGGTCCCTTGGGAGGCTTGTGTTCGACAATATCCAGACGCATCTTGCGCACCGCCTTGCGCAGTTCTTCGGGTTCCCGCGGCTGCTTCAATATAGCGCATATCTGCGTCTGCAATTGTTCCCGCAGGGCCGCATCGCCGTAGACCGGCCGCGCTCGGGTCAGCGCCATATGCTCCCAGGTCCAGGCGCTTTCGCGCTGATATTTGTAGAAACTCTCCAGCGTGACCGCCAGCGGTCCCTGCGTCCCGGATGGCCGCAATCTGGTGTCGACCTCATAAAGCGGACCGGCTGCGGTGGGCACGGACAGCGCCGTTACAATGCGCGCAGTCAGCCGGTTATAATAGCGAGTGGCACCCAAAGGCCGCTCACCATCGGATTCGCCGCTATGGTCGCCGGTGAACAGAAAGATCAGGTCAAGGTCCGAGGCATGGGTCAATGCCTCCCCGCCCAGTCGGCCCAGCGCAAGAATTCCCAGCGCCGATCCCGCAATCTTACCGTGCGTCGCTTCAAACTCGCCAATGGTTGCATCGGTCAGCACCTGGATCGCGGCTTCGGCGACCCGGGCATAGCCCGCCGAGATGGCCAGGGCATCGTGCCGCCCCTCGATCAGCTGGACCCCGAGCGCAAAGCGTTTTTCACCGACCCGCTCGCGCACGCGGTCGAGCAGGATCTGATAGTCGTCACCCGGTTCGGTGCGGGCGAATTGCTCGGCCAGTTCGGCGACGGATGGGGGCAGGTCGAGCGCCGTCGTATCGATGAGCCCGTCGAACAGCTCGGCACGCCGCGCCAGTTCGTCTGCCAGCACTGGCGCGTGGCTGAGTATCTGCCCGAGCAGCTGCAGCAACGCGGGGCGCGCTTCCAGTATCCGGAAAAAATTGATCGCCGTCGGCAATTTGTCGATCAGGCTGTCCAGCCGGGCCAGCGCCTTGGCGGAATTGGGGGCGGTTGCGATCGTCTCGACAAGATCGGGCAGGATCGCTTCGAAGGACTCCTGCGCAGCAGACGAGCGCAGCGCGGTCACCTTGCCGCTCCGCCAGCGCCGGATTGCATGGACAAAGGCTTCGCCTTCCATGATATTTTTCGCTGCGAGCATGCCGGCCAGTTTTTCTTCATCGGCTGGCAGACGCGCGCTGTCTTCCGGTTCGATCAGATCGTCATAGATTGTGCCGACCGCCTCCACATGCGGTGCCAGCAGATCCAGCAATGCCTGGCGGTCCTCCAGCCCGTGCAGCCGGGCGACCCGGTCCAGCGCCGCTCCCTCATCGGGCAGGCTGTGCGTCTGCTGGTCGTTGACCATCTGCAGCCGGTGCTCGATCACCCGGTAGAGTTCGTAGGATTCGCTCAGCGTCTGCGCCTTGTCACCATCGATCCGGCCCGCCCCGGCCAGCGCGGCCAGCGCATCGCGGGTAGCAGGCACCCGCAGATCCGGCTGTCGGCCACCGAAGATCAGCTGGTGCATCTGGGCGTAAAATTCGGTCTCGCGAATCCCGCCCCGGCCCCGTTTCAGGTCAAAGCCGGGCCCGAATTTCTGACCCGCCGCATAATGGTCGCGGATTTGCGCGGTGACCGATCCGATGTTGCGAATCGCTCCGTAATCCAGCGACCGCCGCCAGACAAAGGGATTGATCGTTTCCAGAAAATAGCGCCCCAGATGCTGGTCGCCGGCAGCCGGCCGGGAGCGGATATAGGCCGCCTGCTCCCAAGCCAGCGCGCTCGATTCATAATAGCTGATCGCTGCCTCGACCGGCAGCGCCACCGGGCTGACTTCGGGCGACGGCCGGAGCCGCATGTCGACGCGAAAGACATAGCCATCGGCATCACGGGCATTGAGCGCCTCGACCAGCTGCTGGCCGATGCGCCGGGCAGCATCGCTGGGTTCTTCCCGACCGCGCACGGGGATTTTCTCCGGATCGTAGATGAAGATCGGATCGATATCCGAGGAATAGTTGAGTTCGCGGCTGCCATGCTTGCCGAGGCCTATAATGGAGAAGCCCTCAAGCGGCGCATCGGGATAGCGCGTTGCGTAGATGTCGGCCAAAGCCTCATCCAGCGCCCGGTCGGCGAAATCCGACAGGCGGTTGGTGACATCGGTCAGGGACAATTGCCCCGCCAGATCGCCGATCGCCAGGGTCAGCGCCAGCGCGCGTTTTTCCTGGCGCAACTTCTGCCGGACATTATCCGCGCCTTCCCCCGCCGTGCCGCAATAGTCCAGCGCCCCATCCAGATTTTCTGCGGCCAGCAAATCGGTCAGTTCGGGCTGGACCTGCATCGCCATGGCGAGGAACGGCGCATGCGCCCGGGCGCGTTGCAGCGCATCCTGCAGGGTGGTTCTCTCCGGCAGGCCTGCGATCATGGCTTCAGATAGTCGCTGCGGAATTTTGCGGCGAAGGCGGCAAACCGCCCCTCGGCAATCGCAGCGCGCATGCCCGCCATCAGCGCCTGATAATAAGCGATATTATGCTCGGTCATCAGCATCGCGCCCAATATTTCCTTCGCGCGGATCAGATGGTGCAGATAGGCGCGGCTGTAGCTGGCGCAGACCGAACAGGCGCAGCTTTCGTCCAGCGGTGCCAGATCCTCGGCAAATTTGGCATTGCGGATATTGATCGCGCCCTGCGCGGTGAACGCTTGGCCATTGCGTCCGGAGCGGCTGGGCAGCACGCAGTCGAACATGTCGACGCCGCGCTCGACCGCTCCGACCAGATCGTCCGGCTTGCCGACGCCCATCAGATAGCGCGGCTTGTCGGCCGGCAATTGCCCCGGCGCATAGTCGAGCACGTCGAACATCGCCTCCTGCCCCTCGCCGACCGCAAGGCCGCCGATGGCATAGCCGTCAAAGCCGATCTCGATCAGCGCCTCGGCCGATGCCGCGCGCATGTCCCTGTCGAGCGAGCCCTGCTGGATCCCGAATAGGGCCGCCCTTGCCGCATGTTCCTCGCCGCTATCGAAACCGTCGCGCGAGCGCTTTGCCCAGCGCATCGACCGCTCCATCGAGGCCAGCGCTTCGTCTCGGGTCGCGCCGTTTTTGGTACATTCGTCGAAGGCCATGACGATATCGCTGCCCAGCAGCCGCTGGATTTCCATCGACCGTTCCGGGGTCAGCATGTGCCGCGAGCCGTCGAGATGGCTCTGGAATTCGACTCCGTCCTCGCTCAGCTTGGTCAGCTCCGACAGGCTCATCACCTGATAGCCGCCGCTGTCGGTCAGGATCGGGCGATCCCAGTTCATGAACCGGTGCAGCCCGCCGAGCCGCGCGACCCGCTCCGCTCCGGGGCGCAGCATCAGATGATAGGTGTTGCCGAGAATGATGTCGGCGCCGGTCGCGCGCACGCTGTCCGGCTTCATCGCCTTGACCGTTGCCGCGGTGCCAACCGGCATGAAGGCTGGCGTGCGGATATCCCCGCGCAACATGGAGATGGTGCCGGTGCGGGCCTTGCCGTCGGTGGCGGCGATCGAGAAGGCGAAGCGCTCAGCCATGCTGCGGCCCGCCTCTGCCTGCTCCGGCTTTATCTCTTGCTGATGCTCGTGTATCCAATGGTCAGTCCTGTTCGTCTTTTCTGGCACCTGTGCAGGATGGGAGCCCATTTTCAAAGACCTAAATCGGGAGCATATCATGACCCACGCGACAAAGCTGACTTCGGCGGCGACCGCGCTGATCGCTGCGGCCACTCTCGCGGCCTGCTCCGGCGGGACCGGCGAAGCGACCGGGGAAGCGACGGGCAAGGCAAGCGGCGAGCAGGCCCGGGCTGGCAGCGACCCCGGCGCAGTGCGCAGCAGCGACGTGACCCGGGTCACCGCCGCCGACCGGGAGAAATGCTATGGCATCGCCAAGGCGGGCGAGAATGACTGCAAGGCCGGCGAAGGCAGCAGCTGCGCGGGTACCGCCCTGCTCGACTATCAGGGCAACGCCTGGCAATATATCGAGGCCGGCGATTGCGAGGCGATGGGCGGGTCGCTGACCGCCGTGGCCGACAATGATCCGCCGGTCCCGCCAGCCAAAAGCTAGGCCGTACAGGGCCCGGCCCGGCACAAGCCTGCCCGGCGGAGCCCTGCCCGCTTGGCCGGGGCCCGTTAGCCGGGCAGGCCGCTGATCGACTTCACTTCCATGAAATCGCGCAGACCATAGACACCGCCCTCGCGGCCATTGCCGGACTGTTTGTAGCCGCCGAAGGGCAGGCCCGGAGCGGGTCCCCAGTTGTTGACGACAACCATGCCGGCTTTCAGCTGCGGCGCGACGGCGGCGGCTTCCGCCGGATCGCCCGAAATGACCGCGGAGAGACCATAGTCGGTGTCATTGGCAATCTCGATGGCCTGGTCGAGCGTGTCATAGCTCATCAGCGTCACCACCGGCCCGAAGATTTCCTCTCTGGCGATCCGCATATCGGGCGTGACGCCGCTGAACAGTGTCGGCTTGACATAATAGCCGCGGTTGACGTTGGTCGGCAGATCGGTGCCGCCGGTTTCCAGCGTCGCGCCCTCGTCGATCGCCGACTGGATCAGGTCCTGGATCTTGCCATATTGCGCCTTGTTGACCACCGGCCCGAGATGACCGCCCTCGACCGTCGGGTCACCGACTTGCTGGCTCTCGACGATCGTCTTGACCACCGCGATCGCCTCGCTGTTCTGGTCCTTGTGGACCAGCACGCGGGTCGGCGCGATGCAGCTCTGGCCGCTGTTGACCATCACCCCGGCGATGGTCGGCGGCAGCACCTCTTCCAGCTTGGCGCCGGGCAGGACCAGATTGGGCGACTTGCCGCCCAGCTCCTGATGCACGCGCTTGACCGTATCGGCCGCCGCTTTCGCCACCAGGATACCGGCACGGGTCGAGCCGGTGAAGCTGACCATATCGACATCGGGATGCGCGGCAATCGCGGCGCCAACGGTCGGACCGTCGCCCTGCACCAGATTGAACACGCCGGCGGGCACGCCAGCGGCGTCCATCACCTCGGCGAGAATCGCGGCGCTGCCCGGACATTCTTCCGACGGTTTCAGCACCATCGTATTGCCGCCAGCCAGCGCCGGCGCCACCTTGAGCGCGATCTGGTTCAGCGGCCAGTTCCACGGCGTGATCATGCCAACCACGCCAATCGGTTCATAGACGATTTTATTGTCGCCGACGTTCTCGGAAAATTCGAAATTCTTCAGCGCTTCCACCGTGCCGAGGAAGCCGCCGAGCCCGGCCGGCGCCTGCGCCGCATTGCCGAGGCTGACCGGCGCGCCCATTTCGACCGCCAGCGACGCGGCGATATCGGGCATGCGCTTCTTATATTCCTCGATGATCCGGCCGAGCAGCGCCAGCCGCTCGTCGCGCGAGGTCTGGCTGAACGTCTTGAACGCCGCCTTTGCCGCGGCCACGGCGGCATCGACATCGGCTTTTGTACCGAGCACGATTTTGGTGCCCGGTTCCTCGGTCGCCGGGTTGATGACCTGGTGCGGCGTGCCGCCAATCGAATCCACCCATTCGCCGTTGATGTAATTCTGTTCGTAGCTGTCCATGGTCATCTCTCCATTCTGTGTGATGGCCGCCGCTATGCCCTGATTTCCCTCGCGGTTCCAGTAGCAAGTTAGACAGCCCGGCCCCCTCGCCCCGACCATGAAGAAGCGGAGAACAGGCCCGCACCCCTCGTCGCCCAGCGCGCCCCCGGCAGAACCGACCTTGACAAAGACGCGCGTTTTTCCATTCTGTGACCTTTGCCTGAAAGCCGCAAATTTCCGCCATTCTACGCCCGGCCACAGGCCGCCAAGTGTGATCTTTCGCGCGGGCCGTGTCATCCGGGCCAGACCAGAGCGAGCGACCGCAGCGGCGGCGGGCAGCCGGGTGCGAGCATAGCCGATGGGCGGGGGTGTAGGAAAGGGGGAGGTAGCAAGACCGGACCGCCCAGCAGCTGGCTTGTAACTATTCTTCGATAGCGCGAAGCGAGAAGCATAGATTTCAGGCAACTGCCCATAGATATCTGAATTCGCGTTCAATTTTCCGCTTGTCGGAATATCCGACATCCTGTATATAGTGTCGAGAAAGGAGACAGTTTTATGCTCTCGGATGCGGAATTGGCAAAGGCAATCAACGCAGAACTCGACGACATCGCGAGTGAGGCAATTATGCGTGGTGATAACAAAACGCCGGCGTGGCAGCCCGAAATTGATTCCCATGCGGTACTCCGTGTTTGCCTTCGTATTGAGGAAGAGATTGGTGTTACCATTTCGGAGGATTGCGTACCTATGGGTGGATTTCCCGATCGAGCAGTTTGTGTCGCAGTAATGATGGCCGAAGCGAAGAAGGCGATGTCCAAAACCAAAGATGTTGACACGGAAGTAGAGGTAATTTGAGATGACTGAGCCACGCGCTGGATTCACTGGTAAAAATGTGGATACCGAAAAGGACAAACTCTTGGTGCGCTTAAAGGAGGCCCGGGAGTATCTGGGAATTAGTCAAGATAAGGTCGCAAATTATCTCGGCGTACCTAGATCTGCAGTATCTGAATTCGAAAGTGGCAAACGAAATATAAGCGCGACGGAACTGCAAAAACTTTCCCGCTTCTACCAACGACCTGTGTCATGGTTTACGGACAATGTTGTTTTAGATGTGCCAGCGGACGTAGAGTTTTTAGCGCGTACGGCATCCGATCTTTCAGATAACGACAGATCTGAACTACAAAAGTTTGCTGAATTTTTGAAATCCAAGGCTAGTACTTAATGACACGCCAAGCTGATCGACTGGCGATTCTTCGCGGAATGAAAGCCGCAGAGAAGTTGCATCGAGACCTTGGCTCTCGGCAATTGATGGACGGATCTGTTCGTGTCGATGTCTATGATGCAATTAAGCGCTCTGGCGCAATGCTAATGTTCAAACCTTTGGATCCTCTGTTGGGAGCCTTCATGCGCGAAGGTGGTCTACAAGGCATAATTGTTACAGTGCGTCGAGGAGTGGGCGTTCAGCGCTTCACTGCTGGTCATGAGCTGGGTCATTTGATCCTAGATCATCAACCACATGCTGATGATGACAGAATTCTTCGACGGGCGCCTATCGAAGGGAATTATAGTACAGTGCCGAAAGAGGAGCGGGAAGCAGATGCTTTCGCTTCCAATTTTCTCCTTCCGAAATTCTTGCTAAGTAAACTGCATCAGCAACAAAACTGGACAATTGGAGATTATGAAAACCCCATTACGATGTATCAAGCATCCTTGCGGTTTGGCGTCAGCTATACCGCTACTCTTTTAGCATATGAGCGAGACAACGTCATCACTCGGACTAAAAGAGAGTCTCTTGCCAGAGTTCAGCCGAAGGCAATTAAAGAGCAACTCATCAAAGGTCATAGAGTGGACGATTGGCGCAATCGTGATGTCTGGCATCTGACAGAGCGTGACGAAGGAACAGTTGTTGAAGCGGACCGTGCTGATTTATTTGTACTAAATTTAAAGCAACACGGGGGGTCAGGCTACCTCTGGAGTTTCGATGAACTACAGAAAGCTGGTTTCCTTGTCCTCAAGGATACCACAGAATCTCTTTATCCGGAACGTATCGGTTCTATCAGCCAGCGTCTTATTGTCGGTGAAGCGCCAAACCTTGATGATGGCAGCTATACTTTGCGTGAATCACGGCCTTGGCAAGCAACTGATTCGGTAAATTCCATAACTGTACATTATCGTCGCTCCATGGGCCGAGAGAACGGATTATACATACCTCAACTGGATGCTGTCGACTAGATTGATGCATATTTCACTGGATCTCAGTGGCCGTCTCGGCCCAGTTCGCGATCAAGGGTTGCGTCCGACCTGCCTTGCATTTGCGACAACATCTGCACACGAAGCTTTGCATGTGGTTGGCGAGCCATTGTCACCGGAATGGCTTTACTATCATGCAGTCAAAATAGCTGGCGATCCTCCAGATGCAGGTTCCAAGCTCGGTCCAACCGCAACTGCGGTACGAGTGAATGGGCAGGCATTCGAAGCTCACTGGTCTTACCAACAGGATGTTCCGTCTGCAGGGTGGCAACCGCCACGTGGATTACCGCATCTGTTACATGCAACAGGCCATGTTTCGGCAATCGATTTTCATGACATTTGTATGAGACTTGACGGGGGCCACCCGAGCGTTCTGGCCTGCAGAATAGATCGGACTTTCGATCAATGGCAAGTTATTGGAGGCGAGGCTGTTTTGAGTGACGCGCCTCCTCCCTACAGCGACGATAGCGCCCATGCGGTCTTGGCAGTTGGGTATGGCCATATATCCGGCACTCGATTTCTCAAGGTTAGAAATTCTTGGGGCATTTGTTGGGGAATCGATGGATATGCTTGGGTTAGTGAAAAATATGTGGTCGCTCGTACATACGGCGCGATGTTTCTTGAGGAGCTTTAAATGACGTCGAGCTACAAACCAATGGCTGCTGAAAAGAGCTGTGCCGAAGCATGGCTTAGCGCGGTGGCTTCACTCTATGACGAGGGCTCGATCAATGCCTTAATTCTACATATCGAGGATCCCGCTTCTCATTCGCCAACTGATGATAAAATTATGCAAGAAGTGGACGATTTTTTAAGGGAACATGGCACGTATCCAATATCGACGGTGGCAAACACCATCTTTCCTGAATCGCTATATACTCCCGGACAACGGCCAAAGCTTTACGCTCGCTATCGGCGATCATTCAAGAAAGTGAAGTCAAAAGCGCCTGATTGGGGGCGTTATTTTGATCGACTGATTCGATGGGACCGTTCTGACGGTGAGATCCAAAATCAGCTCGAAACCCTCATCAGCAACTTACTGAAATATGGCCCGCAAACGGATCGTAGTTCACCGTATTACAACATGTATGAAATGACACTATTTCATCCTGAAAAAGACGCAACGAAACCTCTTGGCCGCCAGTGCCTAAGTTTTTTGGAAATCAAGCCAGAGCAGACTAAAGAAGGCGTAGTTCTTCACATGACAGCACTTTATCGAAGCCATTACTATGTTGCTAAAACGCTTGGCAATCTAATCGGTTTAGGCAAGCTTCTTCGCTTTATCGCAATGGAGACAAATTGCAGAGTTGGAACTCTAACGATCCACTCAACTCACGCTGAACTCGACACTGGAAAATCTGTCGGGTGTCAAAAGGCATGGGGTAAACGCAATGTCCTAGCGTTGATAAAACGCTGCCAGGCTATCAGGCAGGGAGGGCTTGATCAAAACTCAAGCTCTGTTGTTGACCCGGATCTCGCCTGAGATTGTAGAGTTCTTCCATCTGCCTGACAAATGTCGTCTGCCCACCATAACTTGGATGCCTAGCCTGATGAACAGGTAATGGAATATCTACCAAGGCCAAGGCAGCGTCTCGACCAATCGCAACTATCCGATCAGGCTGCAAAAGTTCGATCAGTTCAAACAAGAATGGAAGCGCGGCATCCCTTTCATGACGGTTGTGACACCGATTGGTCATTGGATCTTCTGCTTCGTGCGGGTGAAAAGGAAAAACATTCCAAAGCATAACGGGCCTTTGGATTCGCAACAGTGTGTCCCAAATCACGGTGGCGGTCCGCTCTGCGACAGCGGGCCCTTCTGTTGCACGATTGATCCCTTCCGTAGCGAGCATTTCCGCCGCGTGATCAAGGTGAGCTTCGTCAGTAAGCGCAAGCCCGGTGCGTCGACCTCCGCGATAGCCTAAATCGCGTGCCACCCAAATGGTCGTCGCTCGGGTTTCATGTGCCGCGGTGACCATCTGAAATATGTTGTTCCTCCGAATTTCAACGGCATTCGCTTTGTCATGCAAAACACAAATGTCTTTGTATGGATTAAAAACATGTTCGCTTTCAAACGAGCAAAGTCTTTCGACAAACCCTGCAATCGTCATTTCGGCAGATCCTCTATCTCAATCAGACGCCGCTCCATATCAACGATAATCAGGCCAGACTTAGCCTCTTTCAGACTTCGAAAACACTTGTATCCAGCCAAAATTGCCTCTTCCCATAACCACAATGGAGCGGTCTCTACCTCATAACCCCTTACAAAATCACGTACTGTTTTTAGCAATTCAAAAGAAAGCTCTCCTCGAGCGACTCCTTCGAGGAAGCGTAGAGATTTGGCATAGTTGAATATCATCGTAGACAAGCCCTCTTCAATGAGAATGGCTCGCGCTCCATCTTCATTCTCATCTAGCTTGGCGTCGGACTTTCGTTTCAATTTAAAAAGCGCCCGGGTAACTGGGGACCAACCAAGAATCGCTGCATATGCATAATGAAATACGTCATGAAAGCGATAGTAGTCGGGATCTCTAATATTGTCGGTCAAAGGATCTCCAATGTTTAAGTCTCGACATGACTGAAAAACATAAGGCTTCCCTCGTTTTGTTCGCTGCTCAATACGTATTTTTAATTTTCGCGGCAGGCGCTCAGTTAAGTCGTCGTGCCCTTCATCATACAATTCTGGATATTCTCCTCGTGTCGTAGGCCATCGGTCGTAGATTTTTTCCAGATTTTGCGCTGCCGCGTCCTCCATGTTGATACCCGCCGCCGAACACGCGCGAAAGAGGCTACGCATGATTGGGATGAGATGCCCTTCCAACGCTTGGGTTGCAGCCTGTTTTCTATTATGAGAATACCAATCAATAAATTGACCGACATCACCTGCCAGCGCGATCAGCCTTAGAATTAAGCGATCAATGGGTGGGCGCGACTTTAAAGCAAACTGTTCATTGACTGAGCAGAAAGTTAGTTTCGAGCCACCTATCGTCGTTTTGGCCGCCCTCGCCACCACTGATGAGAGGTCCACACCTGATGCGTCACAGACACGCGAAAAATACCAAAGAAAATCGCCGACCTCTTCAGCGACGTCAGCATAGTATTGATCTGATGGTAGATCGTCTCGCTTTCGCTTTTTGGCAGCGCTAAGTAATGAACCAGCTTCTCCAAAAAAACCTAACATTGGTGTATCGAACTGACCGCTTGTTGATAGTGGCAAGCGGTTAGTGCCTCGAGCCAGAGTTGCGTACGCATCAACAGATAGGTCATTTGGTGCCACTATTTCGCTTTTGTAAGCCATGTTTGCCCTCCTAGTGAACTTCACTATTCACTTTATAGGCAAGTAATTCCATCTGGAAATTTTATATGAAACTGATGACTCCTACCGTTGCTCCGCAATTAGCAGCCCTGACATCAAACTATTGTAACGAGGAGACAGTCTTCCCGCACGAAACTGATTTTCGTTAATCTGAACAAACGCTGCTGCTACAGCGAAATTGAGTTCTCGCCCCCGTCCTCACCAACGCCCCTTCAAGGCAACAGCAAACTCGAATCCCCATAGCTGTAAAACCGATACCCCCCCGCAATCGCATGGGCATAGGCGGCCTGCATGGTCTCCAGGCCCATCAGCGCGCTGACCAGCATGAACAGGGTGGATTTGGGCAGGTGGAAATTGGTCATCAGGCCGTCGATCGCGCGGAACTTGTAGCCCGGCGTGATGAAGATGTCGGTGTCGCCCTCGAACGGGCGGATGATGCCGTCTGCGCCGGTCGCGCTTTCCAGCAGGCGGAGGCTGGTGGTGCCGACGGCGATGATCCGGCCGCCGGCGGCGCGGGCGCTGTTCAGGCGGTCGGCGGTGGCGGCGTCGATCCGGCCCCATTCGCTGTGCATCCGGTGGTCGTCGGTCTCGTCGACCTTGACCGGCAGGAAGGTGCCGGCGCCGACGTGCAGGGTCAGGGTCTCGCTGCCGACCCCCGCTGCGTTCAGCGACTGCAGCAGGGCATCGGTAAAGTGCAGCGCCGCGGTGGGCGCGGCGACGGCGCCCTTTTCGCGGGCAAACATCGTCTGATAGTCGCTGGCGTCGCGCTCGTCGATCGCCCGCTTGCTGGCGATATAGGGCGGCAGCGGCATGGTGCCGGCGCGTTCGAGCAGCAGCTCGACCGGCTCGTCGCCGAGAAAGCGCAGGATGAAACTGCCGTCGTCGAGCTTTGCTTCCGCCTCCGCCGCAACATCCTTGCCGAAATCGACGGTCTCGCCGACGCGCAGCCTTTTGGCGTTGCGGATGAAGGCCTGCCAGCGGCGCAGGTCGACGCGCTTGTGCAGGGTCGCACCGATGCGGGCGTCGCCGCGGGTGCCGGTCAGCTGCGCCGGAATGACCCTGGTATCGTTGAAGACCAATATGTCGTCGGGGCCGAGCAGGCCCGGCAGGTCGCTGACCAGATGGTCGGACAGCCGGTTGCCGGAGACCTGCAGCAGCTTCGCGCTGTCGCGCGGCACCGCCGGTCGCAGCGCTATGCTCTCCGGCGGGAGGTCAAAGTCGAAAAGATCAACGCGCACCGGCCGGGCTAGGGATTGATCGGGGCGTTCAGATCATCCACGGTGATCGGTTTCTCGGACAGGCCTGTCCCGGGGCCCGGCAGAACCGGCGGCTTGTTGTCGGCAGCGATCGATGCCTGCAGGATCCGGCTGGGATTGAGCGGCGGTTCGCCGCGGGCGATCTTGTCGACATATTCCATGCCGGACGTGACCCGGCCAAAGGCGGAATATTTGCCGTCGAGCGCGAAGCGCGGATAGAAGACGATGAAAAACTGGCTGTTGGCGCTGTCTTCGCTTGCCGCCCGGGCCATCGATACGACGCCGCGCACATGCGGAAACTTGCCAAATTCCGCTTTCAGATCGGGCAGATCGGAACCGCCGGTGCCGGTGCCGGTCGGATCGCCGGTCTGCGCCATGAAGCCGTCGATCACCCGGTGGAATATCTGGCCATCATAAAAACCCTGCCGCGTCAGCGTCTTGATCCGCTCGACATGGGCGGGTGCGAGATTGGCAAACAGCTGGATCGCCACCCGGCCGCCGGTCGACAGGTCGAGATAGAGAATATTCTCTTCCGCCGGGACGGAGGCAGGCGCCGGTGCCGGCTGTTCCGCCGCTTCCTGCGCATGCGCAGCGAAGGGAAGCAGAAACAGGGCGGAGAAGGTCAGGAAAAATTTACGCAGCATGGCATACTCATTTGGCATCAGGGGTTTGATCGACAATCTGCCTTTGGACGATTCCGCCTTTCTCTGCAATGAATTGCTGGGAATGGCTATTGATCGCCCTTGAGCCCGATCTTTTGCACCCGGGCGGTGATTTCATCGGCCACCAGCGGGGTGACGAACTTGTGAATCTCGCCGCCGAACATGGCGATTTCCTTGACCAGGCGCGAGGCGATCGGCTGCAGCGAGACATCCGCCATCAGGAATACCGTTTCGATATTGCCGTTGAGCTGCTGGTTCATGCCCGCCATCTGATATTCATATTCAAAGTCGGCAACCGCGCGCAGGCCGCGAACGATGACGCCGGCGCCCTGTTTTTCGGCGAATTTCATCAGCAGCATGTTGAAGCCGACGACTTCGACGCCGTCGCCCAGCTCGGCGGTTTCCCGGCGCACCATCTCCAGCCGCTCCTCGTCCGAAAACATCGGCGATTTCGACGGATTGGTGGTGACGCCAATCACCAGCTTGTCGACCAGGCGCATGCCGCGCTTGATAATATCCATATGACCAAGGGTTATGGGGTCAAAAGTCCCCGGATAGACACCGATTCTCATGTATAGCTCCCCCGACTAGCGGTCTCTTGTGATTGTATATTCGGCGATGGCGCGCAGCAAATCGGCTTCCTCGCCATAGCCGTTCAGATGCGACTTGGCCTGGTTCGACAGCATCTGCGCCTGTTCTTTTGCCCGGTCCAGCCCCATCAGGCTGAGAAAGGTTTCCTTGCCGGCCTCGGCGTCCTTGTGCAGCGCCTTGCCCGCCTTTTCCTCGTCTCCCTCAACATCGAGGATGTCATCGGCGATCTGGAACGCGAGCCCCAGATCATGGGCATAGCCGCGCAGGCTGGTGCGGCCTTCCTCGGCCACCCGCCCGAGAATCGCGCCGATCTCGACGCAGGCCCCGATCAGCGCGCCGGTCTTCAGCTGCTGCAGGCGAGTCACGGTCTGCAGGTCGAAGGTGGAATTTTCCGCCACCAGATCCATCATCTGGCCTCCCGCCATGCCGGCCGGTCCGGCGGCCCTGGCAAGGCAGGCCGTCATCTCCGCCCGGACAAAAGGATCATGATGGGTGCGCTCGTCGGCCAGCAGGCCGAAAGCCAGCGCATGCAGCGCGTCGCCAGCGAGAACCGCTGTCGCTTCGCCAAAGACGATATGGGTGGTCGGCTTGCCCCGGCGCATGGCATCATCATCCATGCAGGGCAGATCATCATGGATCAGCGAATAGACATGCAGCGCCTCGACCGCCGTGGCGGCGCGGACCGCGCAGGATTCATCGACATTGAACAGCCGGGCCGTCGCCATCACCAGCAAGGGCCGCAGCCGCTTGCCGCCACCGATCGCGGCATGGCGCATCGCTTCATATAGAGCGCTGCGGGCATCATCGGGAACCCGCAACAGGGAATCGAACTGCCGGTCGACTGCGGTGGCCACCCGCCCCATCTCCCGGAAAAGATCGGAATTATTATTGGCCGCCAATGGCTCAGTCCGCGTCAAAGGGGGTGGTGGCTTGCGGTTTGCCCTCGCGATCGAGGGTTATCTTCTCGATCTTCGCTTGCGCCGCTTCCAGCCGCTGCTGGCACAGGCCGCGCAATTTTTCGCCCTCGCTGTACAGTTCGATCGACTGGTCGAGGGGCACGTCGCCGCTTTCCAGCTTGCGGACAATCTCTTCCAGCCGCTTCAGCGCGTCCTCGAAATTCAGCGTCGACAGGTCTTCTTTGGTTTCGCTCATGGCGAAATTCAATGACGACGCTTTCGGTCGCGGTCAAGGGGCTGGGCTTCACTATCGTTAACTTCCGGTGTAGCTTCCGGGAAAAAAGAGGGGGAGAGAATATGTTCATCGGTCATTTTGCGCCGGCGATGGTGGCGGCCACCCATCCCAGAGCGCCGGGACTCGGCACGCTGTTCGTTGCCGGGCAGTTGCTGGATTTCGGATTTTTCGGCCTCGCGCTGGCCGGCGTGGAAAATTTCCGGATCACGCCAGGCATCACCAAAATGGTGCCGCTCGACCTCTATGACATGCCCTATACGCACAGTCTTCTGGGGAGCGCGCTGCTGGCCGCGGGCTTCGCGCTGCTGATCTGGCTGGTCACACGCAACCGGACCGGCGCGCTGATCGGCGGCGGCGTGGTGCTGTCGCACTGGTTTCTGGATCTGCTGGTCCATGCGCCGGACCTGACCCTTGCCGGATCGCCGCCGAAATTCGGCTTCGGCCTTTGGAACTATCCGATGATCGAGATGCCGCTGGAAATAGGGATCACCTTTGGCGCGCTGGCCTTCTACGTGATCCGGACCAGAGCGATTTCCGGCCAGTCCAAATATGCGATTGGTCTTTTGGCCGTATTGCTGCTGGCCTTCCAGTCGGTCAACTGGTTCGGGCCGGAGCCGCAATCCGCGGACACGGCCATGAAATTGACCGGCCTGCTTGCCTTTACCGTCGCCGCCTGCGCGGCATGGTGGGCCGGACGGACGCGGATCGTGCAACAGCCTCGAGGACGGACCATAATATGACCCAATATATCGCCGCCTATTTTATCGCCGCTCTCGTCTTCGGCATTCTCGACTATCTCTGGCTCAGCAATATGGCCGAGTCTCTGTACCGCCCGGTGATTGGCGAAATCATGGCGGATGAATTCCGCAAGGCCCCGGCGATGATCTTCTATGCCATCTATCTGTTCGGGATCGTCTGGTTCGGCATCAAGCCGGCGCTGGTCAGCGGCCAGTGGTCCACGGCGCTGCTCAACGGCGCGCTGTTCGGGGCGATTGCCTATGCCACCTATGACCTGACCAGCCAGGCGGTGCTCAAGGTCTGGTCGACGAAGATCAGCCTCTATGACATTGCCTGGGGCAGCTTCGCCACCGGCGTCACTGCGGCGCTGACCGCCTGGCTGGTGCTGCGTTTCGTGAAGGCATAGGCTGCACCCGACAGCCCCGGCATTTCATCCCCGGAACTTCGGGCCCAGGGCCGCGATTCGCGCCGGCAGAAGCGCGAAAATCGCGCGCCGCCTCGCCTCGCTGGCCGATGCCCATTCGCCGATTTCCGACAATGTCCGCCCGCAGCCGATGCACAGGCCGCTTGGACGATCGATCTTGCAGATATCATTGCAGGGCGATTTCATTGCGAAGCCAGCTGCTCTTCGATCTGGCCCAGCCGTTCCTTGCCGAAATAGATTTCGCCCTCGACGAACATGGTCGGGATGCCAAAGGCGCCGCGTTCCACCGCCTGTTCCGTATTGTCGACCAGCGCCTGCTTGATCGCCGGATCCTGAGTCCTGGCCAGCAATTCCTGAGAATCAAAGCCGCCGTCCGCCAGAATATTTCCGAGCAGATCGGCATCGGTCACGTCCAGCCCCTGTTCCCAGATGGCGGGCAGCAATGCCTCAATGAACCCCGCCCGCTTTTCCGGTTCCAGCGCCACCAGCATGCGCTGCAGGGTGATGGTGTTGAACGGGAATTTCGGGTTCATCCGGAATTTCGTCAGGCCATGCTTTTTGATGAAGCGGTTCATCTCCAGCATCGCATAGTCATTCTTGCCCTTGACCTCGGCATCGCGGACGAAGGGAGGCGCATTGCCGGTCAACTTGTGCATGCCGCCGAGAAAGGCCGGCGTGACCGCGATTGTCGCGCCATATTTGGCGGCCAGATCCTTGAGCGGCGACCAGATCAGATAGGCGTTCGGACTCACAAAATCGAAAATCAGCTCGATGGTCCTGGTCATACGAGTGCTCCTGCGGAGGCAGGAGCCCATCTCCCACCATGTCGTCCAGACGCAAACTCTGGAGATGGCCCCCGCCATCGCGGGGACACAGCACTCCATAAAGCAGCGGCACGAAACATCAATTCCCTCTGGTCGAAATTGGCGGAGGTCGTTAAAGGCGGTGCATGACAACAGACACGCTGATCTCAGAGCCCAAAATCTCCACCGAAACCGTGCGCGAGCATGGCCTCAACGCGGAGGAATATCAGCGCATATTGAACGCGCTGGGCCGCGAGCCGAATATCACCGAACTCGGCATTTTCTCGGTGATGTGGTCGGAACATTGTTCCTACAAGTCGTCGCGCCTGCATCTGAAAAAGCTCCCCACTACCGGTCCCCAGGTGATCTGCGGCCCGGGCGAAAATGCCGGCGTCATCGATATCGGCGACGGCCAGGCGGCGATCTTCAAGATGGAGAGCCATAACCATCCGTCCTATATCGAGCCCTATCAGGGTGCTGCCACCGGCGTCGGCGGCATTTTGCGAGATGTCTTCACCATGGGCGCTCGCCCGGTTGCGAACCTGAACGCGCTGCGCTTCGGGCGGCCCGACCATCCGAAGATGAAGCATCTGGTCAAGGGCGTGGTTGCCGGCATCGGCGGCTACGGCAATTGCGTCGGCGTGCCAACCGTCGGCGGCGAGACCAATTTCGATCCGGCCTATGACGGCAATATCATCGTCAATGCGATGACCGTCGGCGTCGCCGATGCCGACAAGATTTTCTATTCTGCCGCCAGCGGTGTCGGCAATCCGATCGTCTATGTCGGCTCCAAGACCGGCCGCGACGGGATTCACGGCGCGACCATGGCGAGCGCCGAATTTGACGATGACAGCGACGAGAAGCGCCCGACGGTGCAGGTCGGCGACCCGTTTACCGAGAAGCTGCTGATCGAGGCCTGCCTCGAGCTGATGGCCAGCGATGCGATTGTCGCGATCCAGGACATGGGCGCGGCCGGCCTGACCAGTTCCAGCGTCGAGATGGCGACCAATGGCGAAGTCGGCATCATTCTCGACATGGACAAGGTGCCGTGCCGCGAAACCGGCATGACCGCCTATGAGATGATGCTCAGCGAATCGCAGGAACGCATGCTGATGGTGCTGAAGCCGGGCCGCGAGGAAATGGCCGAGGCGATCTTCACCAAATGGGAACTGGATTTCGCGGTGATCGGCGAGGTTACCGATACCCGCCGGATGGTGCTGACCCACAAGGGCGAAACCGTCTGCGACATTCCGCTTGGGCCCCTCGCCGACGATGCACCGCTCTATGACCGCCCGCATCTGACCCGCGAGGAATATGCCGCGCATATTGATATCAAGCCGCTGGCCGATATTCCGGAAAGCGCCGATATCGGTGCGGATCTGATGAAATTGATGGCGAGCCCGGCGCTCGCCTCACGCCGCTGGATCTGGGAACAATATGACAGCCAGGTCGGCGCCGATACCGCGCAGCGCTCCGGCGGCGATGCCGCAGTGGTCCGCGTCCATGGCACCAACAAGGGCCTCGCCATCACCACCGACTGCACGCCGCGCTATTGCAAGGCCGATCCTTTTGAAGGCGGCAAGCAGGCGATTGCCGAGGCCTATCGCAATCTCTGTGCGGTTGGCGCGAAACCGCTGGCGACCACCGACTGCATGAATTTCGGCAATCCCGAAAAGCCGCATATCATGGGCCAGTTTGTCGGCTGTATCGAGGGCATGGCGGAAGCCTGCAAGGCGCTCGACATGCCGATCGTCTCGGGCAATGTCAGCCTCTACAACGAGACCACCGGTGCCGACGGCATCAGCCACGCGATCCTGCCAACCCCGGCAATCGGCGCGGTCGGCCTGATCGACGATCTCGACACGATGATGACCATCGGCTTCAAGAATGAAGGCGACCATATCGCCACCATCGGCTTTCATTATGAGGAGCTCGGCCAGTCGACGTGGCTGCGCGAAATCCACGGCCTGCAGGACGGCCCGCCGCCCAAGGTCGATCTTGAGGACGAACTGTGGGCCGGGCAGGTCATCCGCGAGCTGATCGCCGACGGCAAGGTCACCGCCGTCCATGATATCAGCGATGGCGGACTTGCCGTGGCGCTGGCTGAAATGGCTTTGGCCGGCAATCTCGGTGCCGAGATCGATACGATGACCACTGCCTTCGCCTTCAGCGAGGCGCAGGGCCGCTATGTGATCACCTACCGGGCCGATGCCGAACTGGATCGCGAGAAAGTTCCGTTCGAGAAGATCGGCGAGGTGAAAGGCGACCGGCTGGTGCTGAACGGGCGTCCGGTTCCGGTGAGCGATCTGCGGCAGGCGCATGAGAGCTTTTTCCGCGACTGGATGGAAGACTAGAGCCTCCGCCCCTCCACCCCGCTTCGCG
>TARA_R110002033_G_scaffold7862_7_pt1 | contig 19077 bp, 19 predicted proteins | sample TARA_R110002033 | Tara Oceans TARA_R110002033 (sample SAMEA4397051) | marine metagenome | biome: Polar Biome; feature: [SRF] surface water layer (ENVO:00010504); material: water (ENVO:00002006), including particulate matter (ENVO:01000060) such as... | depth 5 m
GACATCATGAGCAAGGATAGTTTCGTTTATAGATATGGAAATAGTTTCGTTATCGATATAATAAAAATTCACCTCATTTTTCTCAGCGATTGCTCTTACTTTTTGAGCATCGGCTTTTACAACAATGGTGTCAAAAAATGCAGTGTTTGTTTGGTAAATCCCTAATTTGTTTAACGCTTCTGCAAGTGTAGCAGCAGTAGAGTGAACTTTATTTGCGATGTATTTTAATCCTTTGGGACCATGATATACTGCAAACATACCTGCCATCACAGAGAGTAAGACTTGGGCAGTACAGATATTAGAAGTTGCTTTTTCACGCTTAATGTGTTGCTCACGAGTTTGCAAAGCCATACGCAAGGCACGGTTTCCATCAGCATCTTGTGAAACACCAATAATTCTTCCTGGCATTGAACGCTTGTATTCTTCTTTTGTAGCAAAATACGCTGCGTGAGGTCCGCCGTAACCCATCGGGATTCCAAAACGTTGCGTTGTACCCACAACTACAGCTGCTCCCATTTCTCCAGGAGGAGTTAGCTTTACTAATGATAAAATATCTGCAGCAACAGCCACTTTTATTTCGTTATCATTTGCTTTTTTGATGAAGTCAGCATAGTCATAAACTTGACCGTATTTTCCAGGATACTGTAAGATTGCTCCAAAATATTCATTTGAAAAATCAAACTCTTGGTGATTTCCTATAACTAGCTCAACACCTATAGGAGTTGAACGTGTTTGTAAAACAGACAATGTTTGTGGTAATATTTCTTCAGAAACAAAAAATTTGCATACATTGCTTTTCTTTTGATCTCTAGTACGTACATCAAACAATAAAGCCATTGCTTCTGCAGCAGCAGTACTCTCATCAAGTAAAGACGCATTAGCAATTTCCATTCCTGTTAATTCAATAACCATAGTCTGGAAATTCAAGATAGCTTCTAAACGACCTTGAGCAATTTCTGCTTGATATGGTGTATAAGCCGTGTACCATCCTGGGTTTTCAAAAATGTTTCTTTGAATTGCTGGAGGTACGATAGTTGGGTGATACCCTAAACCAATATATGATTTGTAAACTTTATTTGTACGACCTAATAAACGAATGTGATTTGCATATTCGTATTCAGTCATAATATGCTCTAGTTCCAATGTGTTTTTTAAACGAATGTCAGATGGAATAGTTTCATCGATTAACTGTTCTAGAGAATCAACACCTATGGTTTCTAACATTTGTGGTAAATCGTTTTCCCTTGGGCCTAAGTGTCTTAAAGCAAATGAGTCTGTTTTCATGTAAGTGTAGTAATGTTGTGTTTTTTTAGTGTTGCAAAAATAAGTATTATAAACAATCTAATTCGTGTTTTAAGATTGATTTTTTAGCAATTTTTCAACTAAATCTTGTATTTGTTCACAATTGATTAATTTTGTTTAATGGTTAGTATAAAGCGAGTTTTTGATTTTTATCTGCGTAGTAGTGTACACGTGGCTTTATCTGTATATGCCTTAGTTCGCATGACTCATTATATGTTCAACATAAATGCGGATGAGACTGTGGCAAATTTTGCTTTTTTAGGAACTATAGCTGGATATAATTTTGTGAAGTACGACGCTCTAGCTCGAGCTAAAAAAAGAGCGATGCGCACCGAACTTAAATTAATCGCATTCCTAAGCCTTCTTTCATTGGTAGGAGTAGGTTACTATTTCTTTCAACTGGAGCGCATTACACAAATTGTTTCTATTGTAGTTCTGGCATTAACACTATTGTATACTTTACCTTTTTTTCCTAACAGAAAAAATGCCCGCAATTGGGCTGGAGTCAAAATATATATTGTGGCTTTATGTTGGGTAGGGGTTACGCTAGTTTTGCCTTTAATAAATGCTCATGTGACATTAGGAAATGACTTTTTCTTAAAATGCATACAGCGCTTTATTCTTGTCTTTGTTCTTATTTTAATTTTCGAAATCATCGACATGCCTAATGATGATCCGCATTTGCATACAGTTCCGCAACAAATAGGAATTAGAGGCACTAAGCTAACTGGCTTATTATTGCTCGTGCCTTTTTATTGCTTAGAATTTTTGAAATATCATTTTGTAGAGGAGCAGTTGATTGTCAATGCTATATTGGTAATTCTACTTTCTTTGTTTTTGATTTTTGCCAATGAAAAACGTTCCAAGTATTATACCGCCTTTTGGGTAGAAAGTATTCCAATAATCTGGTGGCTTATGGTGGTGTTCTTTTAGAGGTCAATGATAATCAACCAATAATTTAGTTATTTCGATTTTTCAGAAACAAGTTTTAAATGGGAATTTCTTTCAATTAAAAACTGAGTGAGATGGTTTTTTAGCGCTAATTTGTCAAATATTTGCCCAAAAATTCCGTACGGCGTTTCATATTGCATCAAATCTTTCATGATTGTCTGGCCGTCCTTCTCCTCAAAAAAGTGTTGGTGTTTGAAATTTTTAAAATGACCTTTTAACTGCTCGTCTATAAAGTAAGTAGGTTGTTCCATTTGAGAAATTACAGATTGATGTTGTAAGAAAATGCCAAAATGCTTTCCTCGCCACGTAACAGTTTCTCCTTTATTGATTAATCCAGAAGTGGTACCTGCAATAGCAATTTCGTTGCTTTTAGTTGCAGAGTCTTGATGTGTGTCAATGTTTCTAGCATGATCAAACACAAGTTGTATTGGTGCTTTAATCACTGTTATTAGTGTTATTGTAGTCATTATTGCAATAGGTTTTTAAATGCACTATCTATATTCGAAAATTCAAATTTAAAGCCATTCTCTATAAGTTTCTTCGGAATTACATTTCGACTTTTTAAAACTAATTCTGTTTCAGTTCGAATGATAAATGAACCTATTTTTAATAGAAAAGTAGGCATTGGAATTCCAATTAACTGTCCAACTGCTTTTTGAAGTTTTTTCATGAAATCAGCATTGGCGATGGGAGTAGGAGATACAATATTAATAACGCCAGTCATTTCCTGTTGAATAATAAATTCAATCGCTTTTGCAAAATCACTTTCGTGAATCCAACTGATATATTGGTTTCCTTTTCCTTGTTTACCGCCCAAGCCAGTTTTAGCTAGAGTTTTCAAAGGGATAAAAGCACCGCCTTTTTTACCTAAAACTATTGATGTTCTCATAGCTGTTTTTAAGGTTTTAGGAGTGTCATACATAAAGAAAGCTTTTTCCCATGATTGCGCTACATTCATCGAGAAGTCATTACCAATTTCACCATTGATTTCATCCATTTGTTTATCCAGTGAAAATCTATATATTGTTGATGTTGATGAATTCAGCCAATGTTTAGGTGGGTTTTTACATTGTAAAACCGCTTTATTCAAAATCTTGGTGCTTTCTATTCTGGATAGTAAAATTTCTTTTTTGTTCACTTTGGTATAGCGACAATCGACTGATTTCCCTGCTAGGTTTATCAATACGGTTGCGTTTTCTAATTCTGTTTCCCAGCCGCTTAGTTTACGGGCATCCCAATTGACATATTTGATTCCGTTTTCTTCTTTAGATTTTCCTCGGGTGAAAATTACAATTTGGTCAAATTTATTTTGGAAATGATTGATTAGCACTTGACCCAAAAATCCTGTTCCTGCTGCTATAATTAATTTTTTCATGATTTTAAAAATTTAAGATGATTGCCAAAGCGATTATTCGGTATAATATCCAAGTTGCTGTTAAGTATTTTGGTAATTCTAATACCGTTGTTCTTCGGTAATGTTCAGCTATCATAAGACTTACAGTTAGTCCAAACCAGCCTAAAGTTACAATTGGACTAACAAAGTTTTGCAACAGCAATATAGGAAGTAAAAGTAAGCTGCCCATTAGTGAAATAGTAACAAGATTTCCGATGTAATTTAATTGCTCTTCTATCTTCATTTTTTGGATAAAAAGAAATTGAAAGCCAATTTGTCCAGCAGCCAAAACTAATTCTCTTGTCCAATTCCCATTTGGGATTAATGGAATGGTTTTCGAATAATAAAAGAGTACTATAGCGGTGAAAATTGTTGCGAATACAATGTACAAAATGCGGTAAAAATAATTAAAACCAGGGATGCATTGCGTTTTTGTATTGGTGTTTTTTTTGCTTAGAATGATCACTTTTCGGTTGTAAGAAATGAACTTGTATAATTTCTTTAATGTATAATTCATAGGTTCCCAATTTCCAATTTTCTCGATAATTGGAAACGAAAAACCAATTACTTTAAGCAATCCATCAATCCCGTAGCTCACTGTTTTATTATGGGTGTTAACTAATGCGATTTCGTTTTGAGCTCTATCCATATTAATATAATTAGCTTCGGTATCCGTTATGGTAACAAATGGTTTTCGACCATTAACGTCAAGCATTTTTGTTTTGATAAAAGCAGCTGTGTAAAGAGTACACATAGGACAATCTTCGTCGTACAATAAGGTTTGGTTGTTTAGTGTTTTCATAAGTCTATTTATTTTTAAACTTTCAGAAAAAAATGAAAGTTTTAATTAAATTTTTTTACTTCTATTTCATAAGTTTAACAACCAACTTAGTTAGCCAATTGTCATTATATTCTGTTATTTTATCTAATACATTGTCTGCCTTTAATAAGAAATCGTACAATTTAGTCGTTTGATCAACGAAGTGTTTTTCTTCCTCGGTTTGATTGGCTTCAATTGATGACACTTCTTTTAAAACTTTTAAAGCGGGTTTAATTTCTCTTTTGCTTCTTTCTCTTGCTATTTTTACGGCTAGTTCATCAAGATCTTTTTCGGCTGTAAAATACTCCCTGCGTTCGCCTGCCTTGTATTCTTTGTAAACAATTCCCCAATCCATCAAAGCACGTAAATTCATACTAGCATTCCCGCGGGAAATTTGAAGTTCTTCCATCACATCTTCCATCGAAACCGGTTCTGCCGATACCATTAACAGCGCATGTATCTGTGCCATGGTTTTGTTGATACCCCATTGGCTACCGAGTGCTCCCCAAGTTTGTACAAATTTGTTTTTTGCTTCTTTGAATTCCATAATACAAATGTATGCAAAAGTTTTTAAACTTTCAATAATAAATGAAAGTTTGTTCAAGAAAAAACCGAAGCATTTCTACTTCGGTTTAAATCTGAATTCTATAATCTACAACAACCCCGCTCTTTTCAATAAAGCATCTGGTTTAGGTTCTTGACCTCTAAATCGTTTGTATAAAATCATTGGGTGTTCTGTTCCTCCTTTAGAAAGTACATTCTCTTTAAACTTAGTGGCTACTTCTTTATTGAAAATGCCGTATTCTTGAAAATATTCAAAGGCATCAGCATCCAGAACTTCAGCCCACTTATAACTGTAATATCCTGAGGAATATCCTCCTTGAAAGATGTGTGAGAATGCCGTACTCATCGCGTTTTCGACTACTTCAGGGTATAACTGCGTAGCTGCAAATTGCTCGGTTTCAAAAGCTTTTACATCAATAATTGCTGTTGGATCTTGACCGTGCCATCCCATGTCTAATAATCCAAAACTCAACTGACGCATCGTTGCTATACCTTCTTGAAAACTGGCGCTTTCTTTAATTTTGTTTACATATTCCATCGGAATTACTTCTCCAGTTTGATAATGTGTTGCGAATAATGCTAAGGCTTCGGGCTCGTAACACCAGTTTTCCATGACTTGGCTAGGTAGTTCAACAAAATCCCAATACACTGAAGTTCCTGATAAACTTGGGTAGGTGGTATTAGCCAACATTCCGTGTAAGCCATGTCCGAATTCGTGAAATAAAGTCGTAACTTCATTAAAAGTTAATAAAGATGGTTTGCTTTCTGTGGGAGGTGTAAAGTTACATACGTTAGAAACATGTGGTCTTTCGTTTACGCCATCTTTTATATATTGTGATTTGAATGATGTCATCCAGGCACCATTTCTTTTGCCTTTTCGAGGAAAGAAATCGGCATAAAAAATAGCGACTAAATCATCTTTTTCATCGGTTACTTCATAGGTCATTACTTCTGGATGGTACTTATCGATGTCAAATACTTCTGTAAATGTTAGTCCATATAATTTTTTAGCAATTGTAAAAGCACCGTTTAATACCTTTTCTAATTGAAAATAAGGCTTTAATTTTTCGTCATCAAAATCAAATAATTTTTGCTTTAATTTCTCTGAATAATACCCGCCGTCCCATTTTTCTAAAGTTTCAATTCCGTCTGCCTCTTTGGCGAAAGCCTGTAAATCTGCAAATTCTTTTAGAGCCGCTGGTTTTGCTTTGGCTAATAAATTATGAGAGAATGAAAAGACTTTTTCTGGACTTTCGGCCATACGTTCTTCTAATACAAAGTGGGCATGGGTTTCGTAACCCAATAACTGAGCACGTTCAAATCGAAGCTTAGCAATTTTTAACACTATCTCTTGGTTGTCAAACTCGTTTTTTTGAAATCCTCTTGCACCAAAAGCGATTGCCAGTTTTTTACGCAATTCACGATTGTCTGCATAAGTCATAAAAGGTACATAGCTTGGATGGTCTAAGGTGAAGATCCAACCTTCTTTTTCTTGGGCTTTCGCCAAAGAGCGAGCGGCTTCGATTGTTCCTTCGGGTAAACCGGCAAGTTCTTTTTCATCTGTCAAATGCATTTGAAAAGCATTGGTTTCAGCCAAAATATTTTCGCCAAATTGCAAACTTAATTTCGAAAGCTCTTTGTCTATTTCTCGTAATTTATTTTTCTTGTCTTCAGCTAAGTTGGCGCCATTTCGAGAAAAGCTTTTGTATTTTTTATCTAACAAAGTAACTTGTTCTGGAGTTAATGGCAACGATTCTCTTGAATCATAAACTGTTTTAACACGAGCAAATAATTCGGGATTCAACGTAATGTCATTTCCAAATTCAGATAATAAAGGAGAAACTTCTTGAGCGATTTTTTGCATTTCGTCATTAGTCTCTGCAGAGTTCAAATTAAAAAAGATACTCGAAGCACGATCTAAGATGTCCCCAGTATAATCCATAGCTACAATCGTATTTTCAAATGTAGGAGCTTCAGAATTATTTACGATTGCATCAATTTCAGCTTTTGCTAAAGTGATTCCTTCTTGAATTGCAGGAGCATAATCATCGTTTTTAATTTGGGAAAAAGGTGCTGTATCGTATTTTGTTGTGAATTTTGATAGTAAAACGTTCATTGTAATGTAATTATTTTGTGATTTGGTGTCAAATCTATTTGTAATGTAAAGGTAGTAATTTATAAAATTATAGTAGAAAATTCCAGACTGATTCTTAGCTAAAGATACCTCTTGATTTTCTGTTATTTTAATGTTATTTGTGTGTTGAGTACGCTGAAAAAGACTAAATTGTAAAAATCACGATTGACAATTTATTAGTCGATTATAAAAAATAAGAAAAAATGAAATATCAAATAGCAATAAAAAGAATTGATACCGTAAACGAAGTAGAAGGATATTGGTCTACTAAAGATCTAATACATTTGTGTGAACGATTTAATTTTCCAGATGCAGCAACTGCAGAGGTGAAAAATTTACCAGAATTATTAGAAATGGCAATCTCAGATTATGAGCCAAATGAAGCAGCTGCGATTGTGCTAGGCTACAAATTGGGTGATGAACTTAACGAAGGTCAAATAGAACAGATTTCGCACAATATGTTAATTGATAAAGTTTGCGAGGAATATCCTGAAATTCATATGCAAGGGAGATTGTTTCATGTCAATCAATTGCTATTTAAAGCTTACAACGGAAAGTTTCCTAACGCAAAAGCATCTATCGTTCATTTCTCTATGACACCCATTGACGGTGAAGTAAAAGAATTAACTGCCGAAGATGTACTGAAATTATTGAATAACGGTTTGTCTGATCGTAATTTAATCAAGCGTTTATTTGATGATCAAATGACACAAAATATTCCTTTTCCTAATGCTGCAGCAATTATTTGGGAGCTGAATACAACTGATAATATAAACTTTAACTTGGTTACTTCAGAAAATTGGATTAACAATGATGATATTATCGCGTCTGAATTTGAAGCGGTTCTGGAAGAAATTGAGGAAGAGGATTAAATATGTGTGTTAAGCAATTCTAGGGGTAATTATAGAAGTGTTGTTAAATAAAGATTCGCTATGGATTTGCCAAGTGTCACAAAGTTTTTGTGATTCAGGACAAGTTCGTAGCGAATCTTTACTATTTCTATGTTAGGTTATATGAATAGATTTATTTCTTTAAACCTTCAGATGATTTATAAACCGCCTCTTTCAAGCTCAGTTTATACGCAATCATTTTATCCATAATTTCTTTATCGTGACTACCAATGATTTGTGCTGCTAAAATCCCAGCATTTTTGGCTCCGTTGAGAGCTACAGTTGCCACAGGAACTCCACCAGGCATTTGTAGAATAGACAAAACCGAATCCCATCCATCAATCGAATTGCTTGATTTTACAGGAACTCCAATAACGGGTAAGGGTGACATAGAAGCGACCATTCCTGGTAAATGAGCGGCTCCGCCAGCGCCTGCAATAATTACTGAAATACCACGTGTGTGGGCATTGTTGCTAAAATCAAATAATTTTTCGGGAGTTCTATGTGCTGATACTATATCAACTTCTACTTCTATATCAAATGATTTTAATATATCAATAGCATCTTGCATTACGGGCATATCTGAGATGCTTCCCATGATTACGGCTACTTTCATTGTTTATTATTTAAAGATTGCAGAATTTAAAGATTGAAAAATTATTTGAAACTTCATTTAGTTCTAACAATTTTTAAATCATTAAATCTTTTAATTATTTTATTTAAGCGATCACTCTAATAGTATTCTTAACATCCTCAGCAATTCGTCTGGCTTCTTTAATGTCTTGATTTACGATTGTTACGTGTCCCATTTTTCTAAAAGGACGAGTTTGTTTTTTACCGTATATGTGAGGCGTTACACCATTCCAACCTAAAATCGTTTCAATGTTTTTATAAATTACATTTCCAGAAAATCCGTCTTCACCTACTAGGTTCACCATAATTCCCGCAACTTTACTATCGGTATTACCTAAAGGGAGATTCAAAACAGCGCGTATGTGGTTTTCAAATTGCGAAGTATAACTTGCTTCAATAGAATAGTGACCCGAGTTGTGTGGGCGAGGAGCGACCTCATTTACTAGGATTTCGTCGTCTTCTGTTTGGAACATTTCTACAGCCAGCAATCCTACGTGATTAAATTTCTCCGAAACATTCAGGGCAATTGCTCGCGCTTCTTCGGCTACTTTATCATCAATTCTTGCAGGGCAAATTACATATTCTACTTGATTAGCTTCAGGATGGAATTCCATTTCAACTACAGGATATGTCTTGATTTCACCTGAAGGATTGCGACATACAATTACGGCAAGTTCATTTTTAAATGGAACCATATCTTCTGCGATACATTCTACATCTGGTAAGTCGATGAGGTCAAAAGTAGAGCGAACAATCTTTACACCATTTCCATCGTAACCAAATTCGGCACATTTCCAGACAAAAGGAAATTCTAATTCGTCTTTTTCTAGTGATTTTTTTAAATCGGCGATATCCACAAAACGAAGGTGTTTTGAAGTTGGAATATTGTTTTCGACATAAAAGTCCTTTTGCTTGCCTTTATTTTGAATAGCTTTTAGTGTTCTTGGTGAGGGATATATTTTGACTCCTTCACTTTCTAGTTTTTCTAAAGCGTCAAGGTTTACTAATTCTATTTCGATAGTAAGTACGTCTACCATTTTTCCAAATTGGTAAACGGTTTCGAAATTCATTAAATCGCCTTTGAAAAATTTATTACAAGCCATTCTAGAAGGAGCTTCGTCGCTTGGATCTAATACATAAGTTTGAATATCAAATTTTCGAGTATCAAAAAGCAGCATTTTACCTAGTTGACCGCCGCCTAAGATTCCTAATTTGAAATCAGAAGAGAAATAGTTCATTGTGTTGTAGTTTGTGCAAGCAAAGATACTTTTTATCACGCAATTGAAGAAGCGCTATTTTATTTTCTTCAATATTTCGCGTGCCACGGCTTTATAAGCTGAGGTGTGCGTAGGATAATCTTTAATGATAATTTGTTTTAATTCTGGGTGAATCCAACTTATTTCTTTCCCGAGTTCAAACAATGTTCTAATGGAATAGGCTTTTGTAGCTACTTTACCATCATCATTCATCAACCAATCGAAGCAATTCTCTGCTATTAAATTTTGGTGTAGATTACTTAAAGTTAGGTGCTTGCTTAGATGAAGGCAGGTTTTGGCGGCTGATCGTATAGCACTATCATGCGTGAATTTATTTAAATTTAGACAGAAAAAATCCAAATGGTCAGTCAGTAAGTGAGGTTGTGCATCGATTACCATTTCGAGAATCCAACAAGCTCTAAAATGATTGCAGTCTAAAATGTCAAATGAGAGTGTAACCAAATTAGGGAGTAATGCTACGTCGATTAAAACAGCATCAACGTTAGCTATTCGGCTACTACGGCGAGCGGTGCTGTTTGCAATGTTTTTATAAAGTTGGTCGTCCATCTAGGATCAAAATTAGGACTTTTTTTAGTTGTACGCTATTCTTCTGCTTTTAATTCTGATTTGGCAACTCAGAAATTCCTATCTTTGTCCATTATTTTAAACAGAAAAATAATGATTCAACTTCACGATAAACAATTTGTTCCGTTTATATCAGCAAACGAAATTGCTGAAGCAATCGATAAAATGGCGGCTGAAGTAACAGCTGACATGGGTACCGAAATTCCAGTTTTTATAGGAGTATTAAATGGCTCTTTTATGGTTGTTTCTGACTTTATGAAAGCTTATAAAGGAGCGTGTGAGCTAAGTTTTATAAAAATGGCCTCATATGAAGGTACGTCATCTACAGAGGAAGTAAAACAATTAATTGGATTAAACCAAGATTTAACAGGCCGCACTGTAGTTATTATTGAAGATATTGTAGATACAGGAAATACACTTGTAGAAATTAAAGCTTTATTTGAAGCTCGTAATATTAAGGAGCTTAAGATAGCTACTCTTTTTTACAAGCCAGAAGCATATAAAAAAGATATTAAAATCGATTATGTAGGGATCGCTATTCCTAATAAATTTATAGTAGGTTTTGGTCTAGACTATGATGGTCATGGAAGAAATCTTTCAGAAGTATATCAATTAAAAGAATAATCACGCAACACACATTATGACTAACATCGTCTTATTTGGGAAACCAGGAGCAGGAAAAGGAACGCAAGCTGAATTTTTAAAAGAGAAATACAAGTTAACTCACATTTCGACAGGGGATGTATTTCGTTTCAATTTAAAGAATGATACTGAACTAGGGAAACAATGTAAAGTTTTTATGGATGCTGGAGATTTAGTTCCAGACGAATTGACAACTAAAATGTTGATCGATGAGGTTAATAAACATCCAGATACTAACGGGATTTTATTTGACGGATATCCTAGGACACTGTCGCAAGCGAGAGATTTAGACGCATTTCTTGAATCTATAGGTTCAAAGGTTGCAGCGACGATTGCTCTTGAAGCAGATGACGAAATTTTGATTCAGCGTTTATTAGAACGTGGAAAAACAAGTGGAAGAATTGACGATCAAGATGAAAGTAAAATTAGAAATCGTTACCAAGAATACAATGAGAAAACAGCTCCTTTAATGGGTTATTACAAGGAACAAAATAAGTTTCATGCTGTTGACGGAATTGGATCTATTGATGAAATAACAAAAAGGTTGAGCACGGTTATTGAAAAATTGTAATAAGCCGCTGTTAAAGGTTGGTGCTCTTTAAAAACAATACTTGCTCATTATTTAGTTTAAATTACATTTTGCGATACGCGATACATGGAAATAGTAATAATTCTTTTTTTAATTATCCTTAACGGACTTTTCTCGATGTCGGAAATCGCGTTGATTTCTGCAAGGAAAAATCGTCTGGAGTCGGCTGCTAAAAAAGGCAATAAAAGTGCTCAAGTTGCACTAGAACTTGCAAATGCTCCCAATAAGTTTTTGTCGACTGTACAAATAGGTATAACACTTATTGGTATTTTAACGGGTATTTATAGTGGTGACAAAGTAACTAGTGATGTCCAACTTTATGTTAGTTCATTTGATTCATTGAAACCTTATGCAGCGACAATCTCGGTAGTAATTGTAGTTGTAATTTTGACTTTTTTCTCACTAGTTTTAGGGGAGTTGTTACCAAAAAGAATTGGATTGAATTATCCTGAAATGATTGCTAAGAAGGTTGCAATGCCTATGAAAGTCGTTTCAGTAATTACAGCGCCTTTCATATGGTTATTAACAAATTCGACTGAGTTTTTAATGAATGTTTTGCAAATTCGACCTAACACTGACGGTAAAGTCACCGAGGAAGAAATTAAAGCAATCATTAAAGAAGGTACAGAAGGTGGAGAAGTTCAAGAGATAGAACAAGACATTGTCGAGCGTGTATTTCACATTGGGGACAGGAAAATTAATTCGCTGATGACGCATAGAAAATCAGTAGTTTTTCTTCCATTGAATGCAACTAAGAGTGAGGTGAAAAGTTATATGCTTGAAGAGCTGCATTCTATTTATCCGGTGTATGACGATAATTATGATGATATTGTAGGGGTAGCCAATTTAAAAAATATGTTTGCAAATATAGATGCAGATGATTTCAGTTTGGCTTCGATCATGACAGATCCTCCATTTATGATGGAATATACTACTGCTTATAAAGCATTAGAACAATTCAAGAAAACGGGTATTCATTATGCTTTCATTTCTGATGAGTACGGAATATTTCAAGGAATTATAACTTTGAATGATATCCTTGAAGCTTTAGTAGGAGATGCATCAGAGTTTTATAAAGATGATTTCCAACTGGTAGAACGTGAGGACGGAACTTGGTTAGTAGATGGGCACTACTCATTACATGATTTTCTAACTTATTTTGAGTTGGATGATTTGATAAACGATTACGATGTTACAACAGTAAGCGGATTAGTGATGACAGAGTTGTCACATATTCCTAAGCAAGGGGAGAAGTTAGTTTGGAATAAATTTCAACTCGAGGTAATCGATATGGATGGTATCAAAATTGACAAGGTGATTGTAAAGTCACTTCGAAAAAAAAGCAATTTGTAAGCAGCTTGTTAAGTCAAGAGTTTGCAAGAAATAATAGATTAAGATTACAGAAAATTTAGTGTGCAGATAAAAATCATTTTTGATGTAGCTAAATAAATACAATAGAAATTATGACTGAAGGGAACTTCGTAGATTACGTAAAAATATTTGTTTCTTCTGGTAAAGGAGGAAAAGGATCTACGCACTTGCATAGAGAGAAATTTATTGAAAAAGGTGGACCTGATGGAGGTGACGGAGGTCGTGGTGGACACATTTATTTAGTGGGTAATAAGGGATTATGGACATTGTTTCACCTTAAATTTGCAAGACACGTAAAAGCTGGAAACGGTGGAGATGGTAGTGGAGACAGAAGTACAGGAGCTGATGGAGACGATAAAATTATCGAAGTGCCATTAGGAACTGTGGTTAAAGAGAAAGAAACTGGAGAAATTTTATTCGAAATTACCGAAGATGGAGAAAGACAAGTGCTTTCTAGAGGTGGTAAAGGTGGATTAGGAAACTGGCATTTTAGAAGTTCTACTAATCAAACACCTCGTTACTCTCAACCAGGTTTACCGGGTACAGAGATGGATGTGATTCTTGAGCTTAAAGTTCTTGCTGACGTAGGACTAGTAGGTTTTCCTAATGCTGGAAAATCAACTTTATTGTCAGTATTAACTTCTGCTAAACCAAAAATTGCTGATTATCCGTTTACTACGTTAAAGCCAAATTTAGGTATCGTTGCATACAGAGATTATCAATCTTTTGTAATAGCAGATATTCCTGGAATTATTGAAGGCGCAGCCGAAGGAAAAGGGTTAGGTCATTATTTCTTGCGTCACATTGAACGTAATTCTACTTTATTGTTTCTTGTTCCTGTTGATACACCAGATATTAAAGGAGAGTATGATATTCTTGTAAATGAGTTGACAAAATACAACCCAGAGATGTTAGACAAAGAGCGTTTACTAGTGATATCTAAAATTGATATGTTAGATGATGAGTTAAGAGCAGAGCTTAAGACTGAATTAGATGTCGCATTTAAGGATGTTCCTTATATGTTCATCTCGTCTGTTGCTCAGCAAGGATTAACTGAATTGAAAGACAAACTATGGAAGATGTTAAATGACTAATTAGTCATTTGTTTTCTAACCGAATAAAAAAATCCGTTTCAAATTTTTGAAACGGATTTTTGTGTTTAATTATATACAGTTTATTCATTGGGTATTCTCAATACTTGTCCAGGATAAATTTTATCTGGATCAGAGAGCATTGGCTTGTTTGCTTCAAAAATTAGATTGTACTTATTTGCATCACCATAATATTTTTTTGCAATTTTAGATAGCCAGTCGCCAGATTCTACAGTATGGTATCTCGCTTCTGGTTCTTTCACTGCGACATCCATTTGATTGTCAACTTCAGATACACCTTCAATATTTCCCACTGCTAAGGCAATTTTTTCTGCATCTACTTGTTTGTCTACTTCCCCTTTCAAGGTAACAGTTCCTCCTTGAAGATATATCTTTAAACTTTTAAAAGGCAATTTCATTGATTGCACGTGATTTAAAAGAGCACTAGCTTTTAAAGTTTCTTTCTCAGCTACAGCTGCTTCTTCTTCCTTTTTGCCAAATAATTTTGTTCCAGCTTCTTTTATAAATGATAGTAGTCCCATGTTTTTATTTATATTGGTTAATACAGAACAAGTTACCGAATTTTTTAGATTTAAAAGTACTCACAGTTTTAAAGTTTTGTGAAATTTTTAGAAGGAATTGTTAACTAATCTTTAGTGCTGAATCGATTACCCATGCTGGTCCAATAAGTAAAAATTGGATGTCCTTGATAAATGAGGGTTTTTGACCCTCTATTTTATGGCCATAAAATTGTCCTATCCAGCCAATAGCAAAGACTGCAACTGAAAACCAAAGTAAGGGAACTGTTTGATCAATTATGTAGTTACCTATTAAACAAAAGGTAGTAAACAATGTCATTTTTAAACCCATTATAAAGGAAAGTCTAAAGTAAAAGAACAACACTAGAAGTAAAGCAATAAATGCCCAATTTGCAATTATAGGATGAATAGCAGCAAGTGCTATCAATGATTGATCAGGAATACTCATGAATAAACCTACTACCGAGAAAAATATTAGAGGGACACAGATATAGTGTATTTTTTTATTGGTAATATTCTTGTGACTTACTCCATATTCTTCAAACCATTCGTTTAGTGTTTTCATGTTTTATTTTTTACTAATTTAATAAAAAATTATAAAGTTCTTTTCCAAGGCGTAGTCTGGTTGTGGATTTGGTTTCTTTTTTTGGATGAGGGATAGCAATGAAAATCCTTTTATGAGTTTTTACTCATAAAAGATTGTAATGCATAGCCCGACGCACCTAAGACCTTTTGGGATTATGGTGGGGCAGCCCATATATAGATTTCTAACGAGTATAATTATTAAAGAGATAGTCTAATGTCTCAGGAATGTTGTTGGCTTTAATTTTAGGATACATTATATTTGAGTTGAGCCAGTTTATAATAATTTGATCGAAGTTTTGATCAATTTCATAAATAACTGGAACTCCCATTTTTTTAAGTGCGGCAGCATTGCATTCTTGTTCATAATGATTGCGAATAGGTATGGAAAGTATTTTTTTTCCTAGAAACAATGCCTCTGCAGGAGTTTCAAAACCACCACCTGTAATGATACCATGGCAATCTATAAGACTTTGATTAAAATGTAGCTGGTCCACGGGGTAGTATGTGATGTTGTTAATTGTATGTTTGAATACTGTGCCAGCTAGAAACCAGTGAAATTTTATCTTTTTTAATTTTCTGAAAGCTTTTTCTATACACTCTTTGTCGAATGAGGGAAGGTATACAGTTATGTGTTCTAAGTCTCTTGGGCTTGCAGCGACGATCGCGTCCTTAATAATAGGTGGTTTAATAAAGCTATCGTAATTTTCAAAATGAAGACCAATATTATGAGGTGCAGATGCGTAATGCTTGAGAACCATTTCGCCTAGAATGCTTTTTTCAAGAGGTCTTGGAGTTTTCTGAGATATAAAACTAGCTTGGTGTCCAAACTGTACTGATGGGACTTTTTGCATTTTACAAGCTAGTGATGTTATGGCGTCAAAGTCATTGATTACAATGTCGTATTTATTAAGTGGTAAAGAATTAGCATCGTTGTAGATTTGTTTGGGCCGAATGTTTTTAGTTATATGCCAGTAATCTAGTCCGCCGCATTTGCTATAATATAAACTACAGCCTTTGCTGCGATAAGTAACTGGAAAATCCATATCTAATGTTGCATTACTACCACTGAGAAAAAAATCGACTTTACCGTATTTCAGTAAGTATGGATATAGTTGTGACGCCCTACTAATATGGCCGTTTCCCGTGGCTTGAATAGCATAAAATATTTTCATAAGTGGTGATTTATTACTGAGATAGTTGCTTTGTAACATTATTAATTAAATATTATTGGCAAGAACTTTGTGAAGTAGCACAATGCGAACTGTTTGTAATACTGTTTTAATGGCTAATTTAAACAGTGTGTGTTATGCGAAAGTGTTTTAAAGATTTCTATTTTATTATTCTTTTTCCTTTCAATGTTGGTCGATAAACTTTTCCTTACTAGTATAAATTTCTTATTTTTGAAAAATGAAACACTTATTATTTCTACTATTTCCTTTGATGCTTTTTGCTCAATCTAATTATGATAAAGCCCAGCGGTTTTTTGATGAGAAAAAGTATGATCAAGCTAAACCTTTATTAGAGACGTTATATAGATCGAATACTACTAATTTGAATATTATTGAAAATTTAGGCGATATTGCTGGTTATTATAAAAATTGGCCTGAGGCAATTACGTACTACAAGAGACTTAAAACTTTAAGGCCAGACGAGTCAAATTACCACTATAAATATGGAGGAGCGAGCGGAATGTATGCTTTAGAGGTTAATAAGTTTAAAGCATTAGGAATGCTTGATGATATTAAAGAGTCATTTGAAAAAGCAATTCAGTTAGATCCAAAACACATAGGTGCACGATGGGCTTTAGTGGAGCTTTATATAAAGTTGCCGGGAATAGTAGGTGGAAGTGAATCTAAAGCTAAAAAATATTCTAATGAGTTGCTGGCTATTTCAGCGGTCGACGGCTATATGTCCCGAGGAAGGATCGAGGAATATTTTAAAAGATATAAGGCAGCCGAAGTTGCTTACAAAAAAGCAATTGTAGCGAGTAATAATTCGGCTGAGAGTTGTAAAAAATTGGCAGAATTGTATAAAAATAAAATGAACGAACCTGCAAAGGCGAGCGCACTTTTAGAGCAGTTAAAAAAGTAAATTGAACATTTAAGAATACGATATGAAAACTCATTTTATAGCTATTGGAGGTAGCGCAATGCATAATCTAGCTTTAGCATTAAAAAATAAAGGATACCAAATAACGGGAAGCGATGATGCTATTTTTGAGCCATCAAGGACGCGTCTTGATAAAAAAGGGCTTCTGCCAGCAGAAATGGGTTGGTATCCTGATAAAATAACTGCCGATATTGAAGCTGTCATTTTAGGAATGCATGCAAAAGCAGATAATCCTGAGCTATTAAAAGCACAAGAGCTAGGGTTAAAAATTTATTCATATCCTGAATTTTTATTCGAACAGTCAAAAAATAAAACGCGTGTTGTAATAGGAGGTTCACATGGTAAAACAACAATAACCTCAATGATTTTACACGTGATGCATTATCATAATATAGCTGTTGATTATATGGTTGGAGCACAATTAGAAGGCTTTGAGACTATGGTTCATCTGACAGAGGAAAATGATTTTATCGTTCTGGAAGGCGATGAGTATTTGTCATCTCCGATTGATAGGAGACCAAAGTTTCATTTGTACCAACCTAATATTGCATTAATTTCAGGAATTGCTTGGGACCATATTAATGTTTTTCCAACTTATGAAAATTATGTAGCCCAGTTTGAAACTTTTATTTCGAAAATTACAAATGGTGGCATTCTAGTTTATAATGAAGACGATGCAGAAGTGAAAAGAGTTGCTGAAGCAGCAACAAACCCAATTAGAAAATTACCTTACTCAACTCCGTCCTATAAAGTTGAGAACGGAAAAACATTGTTGGAGACTCCAGAAGGCGATATGCCCATTGAAGTTTTTGGAGCTCATAATTTGAATAACTTGGCTGGAGCAAAGTGGATTTGTCAAAACATGGGTGTTGATGAAGCTGATTTCTATGAAGCAATTGCTAGTTTTAAAGGTGCTTCAAAACGTCTAGAAAAAATAGCTGAGGGAAATGGTAAAGTGGCTTATAAAGATTTTGCACATTCACCTAGTAAAGTAGCTGCCACTACAAAAGCCGTAAAAGAACAGTATCCTAATCGTACCTTAATTGCTTGTTTAGAATTGCATACTTACAGTAGCTTAAACGCTGAATTTTTAAAAGAATATCAAGGAGCTCTTGAACATGCAGACGTAGCTGTGGTATTCTATTCACCTGACGCTGTAAAAATTAAGCAATTAGAGGAAGTAAGCTATGAGCAAATTGCTACGGCTTTTAATAGAAAAGATTTAATTATTTATACTAATCCAACAGAGTTTAAAGAATATTTGTTTGGTTTAGAATTTGATAATTCGGCACTTTTATTAATGAGTTCAGGAAATTACGGTGGATTGAATTTTGATGAAGTAAAAAAGATTATAGCTTAAGTAGTGGTGCAAGATAATTTCAAGATAGTAAGAACCACTTCAGAGAATCCTGATTTTGCTCAATTAGTAGCACTTTTAGATGCGAGCCTATGGGCTTCTTATCCTCATTTAGGCAATGATTATTGGGGTAATAATATTTTGGAAATCAATCCGAATGTTGTGATTGTATATCAAAATGATATAGCTGTAAGTTGCAGCTGCTTTAAGAAAAAAGATGCCAAAACTATTGAAATTAAACGCATGTTTGTTGCTGATAATTTTAG
>TARA_R110002033_G_C3896811_1_pt1 | contig 19025 bp, 9 predicted proteins | sample TARA_R110002033 | Tara Oceans TARA_R110002033 (sample SAMEA4397051) | marine metagenome | biome: Polar Biome; feature: [SRF] surface water layer (ENVO:00010504); material: water (ENVO:00002006), including particulate matter (ENVO:01000060) such as... | depth 5 m
ATTTAAGTTGGTTTTATGAAAGTGAAGACATCAGTATCTGTGACCGTTTCAAAGCCAATATCTCTGGACAAATTGACTCTTTTGAAAAAGACATTAATAGGCTAGTTGAAGGCACTGTGCTTGAAGGTCGATCAATAATGTTATTAATCGATGCAACAATAGCAAGCATTGAAGAATTGCAGACTTCATGGATTAAAGAACTTCATAGTGTTGAAAAAGAACTCCTCACAACGCAAAAAGACGGTCCTTATGCCTTTAGACTCGGTATGGAGCTACAACGTCATCGCCGCGAATACTTACTACGCGAATTGGCAGCAAAAGCATTTTTACCCGGTTATGGTTTTCCAACCGACATAGTCAATCTAGACAATTACAATATCGAAGACTTTATACGCGACCAAAAGGGCCGCAATAAAAATAAACCAGAGCGAGAAGATAATATCTCCCGTCTACGTGGCTTACCGTCACGTAATCTCGCCATCGCTATTCGTGAATACGCGCCAGGTGCCGAAATGGTCATCGATGGCCGTGTATTCCGTTCTGCTGGTGTATCACTCAATTGGCAAAATATTGCCGTCGCAGATGCTAAAGATGCCCAGAAGTTCGACTTAGCTTGGCGTTGTGTTCATTGTGGTCAAACCGGTTACACAACAGAAATTCAAACATCAGATAGCAATTTATGTTGTACCAATACACTTTGTGGCCAGCCAATAAAAATTGAAGATGAACTTAGAGTGCTCCAGCCAACTGGCTTTGTAACAGATTTTTATGCTTCGCCGACCAATAACATTACCACTCAGCAGTACATTCCTGTTCAGCCGGCTTGGGTAAGCGTAAATAGCCAAATTCATTCGTTGCCTAATCCAAAATTAGGTTTTATGCGCTACGGTGCTGATGGCAGTGTGTTTAATTATAGTGCTGGCGAACATGGTAAAGGATATGCCATGTGTTTAAGTTGTGGACGAGCAGAATCGCTCAACGCTCTGGGTGAATACCCAACAAATTTAAGCCCAGACAAACCACATAAACCCATCCGTGGTTCGAAAAAAGATAAAGCCGATGGTCGCAATCACGACTGTGAAGGCTCCGCACATATCCATAAAGATATTTATCTAGGTTGCCAAACAAAAACTGACGTACTTGAAATCGTACTATGTCATCCTAATACACATGAATACCTTATTGATACTGGGCCCAATACCCAAAACAGAACCATTGCGTTAACCATTGCTGTTGCCGCTCGTAACGCTCTGGCATCAAGCTTAGGTATATTAAACAGTGAGATGGGTTATGTCATTAGGCCAACACTAGTGAATGGTGAGAATGTTCTCGCCATTCAAATGTACGATACCATCAGTGGTGGCGCAGGTTTTGCTTCTAGCGGATCAACCATGATTCGCACCGTATTATCAAAGGCATATGACAATTTAAGTTGTAACGATAATTGCGACAGTATTTGCGCAAGTTGCTTACTCGACGCCGACACTCGCCATGACGCAGACAACCTTAATCGTTTACTTGCACTAGATTGGTTAACAAAAGACTTTACCTTAAGCCTTGAAATACCGCAGTCAATGCAGATTCTCACCCATTCACAACATGCCAGCCAAAGTGCATTTGAAGAGATTCAACTCGCCCTTAACAAACAAGCTAAGTCAATTTCGCTATTTATATCAAACGACACCAATGAATGGGATTTAGCCGCAAGTATATTTAGACGAAAGCTAAAGCAATATGATAATTTCAATGATGCGCTTGTAATAAATATCGTAATACCTTCTGACGTACAGTTAGCATCATTCGAGCAAGTCATCATCGACGACTTACTTCAACTTCATGCCAAAGGCGTCAAGCTTTATCAAGGCAACCCAAGTGTTTCAGCTGTAAACGGCGACAGCGGCCATATATTGGCGCAAGTTCATAACAGTGATGGAGTATTCACCATCGCCAGTAATAACCTCACTATGGCAAACCCAGATCAAAATTGGTTACAACATCGCGACAATTCATATTTAATAAAATCTAACCAGCACAGTAATGTTTCTATAACGGCTATTGACACAACTATCTGGCAACCTACACAAAATGTCACCCAAATATCTGTAGAGTTAACTAAAGAATGTAATGGCCTGTTAACTGAGTTTGGCCAACATTTTTGGCAAGCCTTAAAAGATAACAACGAAGTGCTTAAACAGGCTTTAGACTCGCAGCACCTTGAAACGATTAAATACAGTGACCGTTATCTTCAAAACCCTTGGTCAATGCTATTGTTAGGGGAATTACTCAAACCATTCGCAACATTTGCCCCTAGAGTTGAGATATTTACGCTATACAACAGAAAAGATAGAACAGGCTCACAAGTGGGTCACGACTGGGATGACAAACAAGAGATGCTTGAGATGTTTGAGCATTGGTTTAAATTAGGATTAAAAATGCCTATCCATTTAAACATTGAAACCTATCGAGGCAATATACAACATCGTCGAGAACTCATTTTAACCTTTACATCAGGGTTAAGTTTCTCGATCCGCTTCGACCAAGGCATTGGTTATTGGAAGCATGATCTTAATCACTACAACTCAAAATTTGAATTTTTTGATGTCCAAGATCAATTACTCCAATTAACTAAAATCTATGACACTGTTAGTGTCAAAAACAGTTTTGATTGGTCAACCGATATTTACGTTAACCAGATAACGCAATAAGGCTAAACTGATTAATTTACTAGCACACACATCAACTTGGCGATAAAACACTTATCGCCAAAGGTAAAACTGATTAGCATAGGCTCAATAGCCTAGTAAGCAGCACATCAACAATAAGAGTACACCATGATCACAGGTCAACTAAAAAGCAAAATCGACAAGCTATGGGAAGAATTTTGGACCGGCGGCATTACCAATCCGTTAACGGTTATCGAACAAATTACCTTTTTAATGTACGCCCGCATGCTCGACATGAACGAACAAATTGACGAAAAGCGAAGTGCACGAACTGGCCAAGCGTTTAACCGTCGTTTTAATGATGCTCAGCAACACCTGCGTTGGCAAAATATCCGTCATTTAGGTGCCGAGCAGCTATACAAAACAGTTAAAGATGAACTCTTCCCGTATTTTGGTTCAAGCTCAGCGGCATCAGTAAAAGAGGGTAACGAAGGCACGTTATTTTCTGAGTTTATGAAAGATGCCCAGTTAATGATCCAAAAACAAAGCTTATTGGTAAAAGCGGTCGAAATGGTTAACGACTTGCCACTTGATAACAGCGATACCAAAGGTGATTTATACGAGTATTTACTCAGCAAACTGACCACCGCCGGCATCAACGGCCAGTTTAGAACCCCGCGCCATATTATTCGCGCCATGGTCGAAATGCTAGACCCAAGCACAACCAGCCGTATTTGTGACCCAGCAAGTGGTACCGGTGGCTTTTTATCAATTTCTTACGAATACCTACTCGAAAAATACACTTCAAAAGACAGTATAGAACGTGAACCATTATTTGATGAAGACGGTAAACCGCTTCTAGACAATCAAGGGCAGCAGCTTGAAAATGTACTATTTTCTGGTGATTTAATTGACCCACAAGCACGCCAACACATTGACACCGACATGTTCCACGGCTTTGATTTTGATGCCACCATGCTTCGGGTTGCCGCAATGAACCTAGTGATGCACGGCATTAAACAACCCGACGTGCATTATCAAGACACCCTAAGCCAACGCTTTAGTGAAAACTTCCCACTGGATTCAAAAGAAGGCTTCGATATCATTCTTGCTAACCCGCCATTTAAAGGCAGTTTAGATGAAGAAGACGTTTGCCCTGAGCTGCTGCGAAAAGTCAAAACTAAAAAGACTGAACTGCTATTTGTTGCCTTAATCGAGCGCATGTTAAAAATCGGCGGCCAGTCAGCCACCATCGTGCCAGACGGCGTGTTATTTGGCTCATCCAATGCCCACCAGCAGTTGCGTCAATTATTAGTCGAAAGCAACCAGCTTGAAGCGGTAATTTCATTACCAAGTGGGGTATTTAAGCCTTACGCTGGCGTGTCTACCGCGATCCTGATTTTCACCAAAGGCGGCAGCACCGATCATGTGTGGTTTTATGATGTGCAAGCCGATGGTTTCTCACTAGATGACAAGCGCACCCCAATAAAAACCAATGACTTACCGAGCTTAGTCGCTGAATATAAAGCTCGTGATAAATTAACCGCTGAAACAAAAGCCAACGATCGCACTCAAAAAGCCTTTTGGGTCAGTAAAGACGATATCGTCACCAACAAATATGACTTGTCGATCAATCGCTACAAAGAAGTGGTACACACTGCCGAAGTCTATGACGACCCAAAAGTCATCCTAGTCAAGCTTAAAGCCCTAGAAAACGACATTCTAAAAGACTTGAATGAGCTGGAGGCAATGCTGTGAGTTGGCCAAGAGTTAAACTTCGAGAGCTAATAACTCTTACTGGAGGTCACGCTTTTAAAAGTGGTGACTTTGAAGACAGTGGTATTCCCCTGATTAGAATTGGCACAGCAAATAGTGGTGTTTTTAAAACCAATGATTTTGTATTTTTACCACAGGAATATAAATCCAAATACTCAAAATATTTAGTTATGCCTAAAGATTTATTAATAACTTTGACGGGTACAGTTGGTAAAGGCGACTATGGTAATGTTTGTGTAGCGACAGGTGTTTATGACTCATATTTGTTGAACCAACGCGTTGCAAAAATAAATATTAAAAGTAGCAATTTGTATAAAAGATACCTTTATTTATTTTTGGCTACACCAGAGGTTAAGAGAAACTTAACAAGCCTTAGTCGAGGAGTTAGACAAGCCAATATCAAAAATGATGATATCCTCGACTTAGAAATCCCACTCCCATCACTAGCTGAACAAAAACGCATTGCCGCGATTTTAGATAAAGCCGATGCCATCCGCCGCAAACGCCAACAAGCCATCCAACTTGCCGACGACTTCCTCCGCAGCGTCTTCCTCGACATGTTCGGTGACCCCGTCACCAACCCAAAAGGTTGGGAAGTAAAACCAATTGGAAAACTATGTGAGGTTAATTCTGGTTCAACTCCATCCCGTAAAAATGAGCATTACTACAAAGGCAATATTCCTTGGGTGAAAACTGGAGAAGTAGATGGTTATGTAATTGTTGATACAGAAGAGCATATATCCAAAGACGCTATTAAAGAAACTAGCTGTAAGCTTAATCCCAAAGGGTCTTTATTAATTGCAATGTATGGCCAAGGTAAAACTCGCGGAAAAGTTGGAATATTAGGTGTAGATGCCGCTACGAATCAAGCTTGTGCTGTTTTAAAACCATCGAATATGATTAATATGACGTATCTTTATCACTATATAAAATTATCTTATGAAAAACTAAGGGAGCTGGGACAGGGGGCGGGTCAACCAAACTTAAATTCAAGATTAGTTAAAGAGTTTGAAATTCTAATACCTAATGAAGATGACCAAGAAAAATTCGTAATCATAGCTGAAAAAATAGAGACCTTAAAGTCTGCATTCGACTTAGGGAAAACTCAAACTAATATAAATTTCAATTCACTAAGCCAAAAAGCCTTCGCAGGCGAGCTTTAACAAGAATAACAACGAAAACAAGGAAGTTTAGTTTTGAATATTAGTGGTTTCACCATAAATGATGTTCTTTGGAATGGCTTAAGAGCTTGCCAACAAGGTAGTATAAAAACCGCATTAAGTTACGTGAGAAGGCCTCTGAATGATGAGGCTAAATCTTGCTTAATCAGTTTGCCGACAGGAGCGGGGAAGTCGGGGGTCATTAGTGTTATTTGCCACAAGGCAACACAAAAAAAAGTGTTAGTGCTATGTCATCGCAGAGCTGTATGTAACCAGCTTCTTGATGACATAAATGGTAATTTTTTTAATGAACGTGCCCAGGGGGAAGATATTTCCTTGAAGCCAGCTTTTAGTAATGTCGATGACACTTCTGCCAATGGCATATATGTTTCAACCTTTCAAAAGTTACAAACTTTCAATCAAGCACAGTTAGATGAGCTAAAGCAAAATATTGAACTAGTTATTATTGATGAAGGTCATGCGGAGCCATCGCCAGTATGGCGTAATTTGGTACGAAATATTGATGCACATAAAATAGTCATTACCGCAACGCCATACCGAAATGACCTATTTCAGTTTGATATAGATGCTAATGCTAGTTACATCTATACATTTGAAAAAGCACTTGAAGATGGAGTGCTGAAAGAACCTGAATTTGAATCAATCCAAGCTGATGACTTAAGTGCATCTATTCGTCAGTTTTTAGTTGATAACCCTGGTACCAAGTGCATTCTTAAGTGCAATAAATTTAGTGATATAGAGCAGTATTACGCTCAATTAAATGATGAGTTTAATATACTGGCAATTCATGAGCAATTTACTGGTGATCCACGTGAGAATGCTAAGTCATCGGTACCTGCTAGCCTGAAGACTTCAGACTATCAAGTCATAATTCATCAGCGTAAGCTTGATGAAGGTGTTGATATTCCTCAAGCAAAGTTACTAATTTTAACCTATGCGGTGAGTAGTGGTAGGGAGTTAGTTCAAACTATAGGGCGTGTAGTTCGTTTGTTCGGCGACGTTCAGCCAAAGGTTTTAGAGCTTGGGCAAAATGCGAATGAACAGATGTGGAGCAATTACCGAATATTTGACTCATCACTTAACGATGAAAGTGCAGCAACTAAATTCATTGCTTCATTAGATGTAAATAGACTCATTGAGCTATATTTAGAGGCTTTTCCTGATGCTAGTTACTATGGAAACCGTTTCTTAAGTAAATTTGACCTCAATACTTTTAACCCTGAAACCTCTCTTAATATTCCAACTGCCTCAGTGTGTTTTTTAAACCAATCAGCAAATTTCAATATTGAGGTTATGTTAGATTCCTTGTATTGGCGATGTAATAACGCTGGCGAGTTAGCAAGGAAGATAGATACTGAGTATGGTATCAAAGTTATTGTCTCTATTGCATTTAATCGCTCTAAATTTCTAGCTGATCAGTTTTTCTTTGAGCCATCACTGGAGATCACACTTTTTAAAGAGGTTGCTCAAAATGTTGTCGCTATTTATGACAGTCGAGGCCGTAGATTTAATGGCGATAAGGATTTAAATTTAGGCTCAGCGGTGACACAAGATCAACTAGTAAAGGTGATGTCACGTGGAGTCTCAGCCAAAATGAAAGAGGCAAGCAGTAAGTCCGTTAGTACCGCAAGACGGCGACCTGAAAGTGTTTCAGTGAAAGGGGCGAATTTAGAGGAAATGTCTGACTTACAAAGTAATGCTGCATATCGGCTTGCGACTATGAGGTGTGATACATATAACCAATTTGAGCAAAAGTCTGGCAGTTATTACGTCGGTGTTGATTCTGGTCGAATTTCCGACCAAAAAGAAAGCTCATTTAGTCTAAGAGAACTGAATGACTGGTTAGAGGGGATGGAAGCTATGATATTAGGCAACCCCGCAATAACTAGTAGGTTAGTACACTCTTTTTCCAAGCCTATTTCTGTAAATGTCGATTTGAATATTGAGAGTTTAATTTTTGACTTTAGTGAGTTTGATCATGCTATCACCATACTAGTAGATGGTGAGCACTTTACTCTAGAAAATGAATTTATATATAGAGAGTACGATAATGGTTGTTTGTTAAATTCAGGCGTTGAACAGAGCAAGGTAACAGCTAGCCTGCAGACTGAAGCGCCATTTTTAGTTTTAACCACGGATGCGCAAATGTTGTATTCATTAGAAGGTGGAGTGGAGCCTCATCTTGACCTCGTTGAACTACTAACAGAGCGATTACACAAAGTCTTGTTGGAAAATGGTGTGGGTTATTCGCAGGGGAAATTCTTCGAACTTAAATTACCTGTAGAAAATGAATTTGAGATTGCCAACTCACAGTTATCAAGCGTGGTAGTTGGGTTGAACTCACTAATAGGTGAAAATCTTGATGAAAAAGGTTTGGACAATAATGTTTATCAAGTAGTTAATCAGGGTTTTAGTGATGAATCTATCTTTTATCTATTAGACCAACTTAAAGCAAACTCATTAGCTAACCCAACACTTAGTGATTTAGGTCCATTCAATCAGTATATTCCAGCGGCTGACTTAGTACTTAATACCGATATGGGAACCGAACCTGCCGACTTTATTATCTCTTCATCTGATAAGTTAGTTTATGTACATGTGAAATGCGGTTCATCACAGAACCCACGTTCATCAGCTGGGGCACTTGCTGAGGTTGGCTCACAAGCAATAAAAAATATTGAGATGTTGATTAGCGGCGATAGAAATCTAAGGGCTGCTAATTGGAATCGCTTGCTTGGTCCATGGCCGCAAAACGGTGCTGTTGAACTCATGCACGAAAGAATCAGAATGTTTGAAGGATTATCTTTTACAGCGGCAGATGATAATGAAAGAGAAGTGAAGACTACTGAGGTATGGGAAGTTATTGCTCAAAGAAGGCGCTCTAGCAGAGTAAAGAAAGAAGTATGGATAGTCGCTGCAAACAGCTTTTCAGCTAGTGATTTTGAAAGACAATTATCTAGAGGGCATAATGCTCGCAGCGAGTCATTGCAAGCATATCAGCTAATACAAAGCTGGATGTCGACTGCACATAGCAATGATGTCGAACTAAAAATATTTGTATCGCCATAGAAAATTATTATTCTATGGGCTTTGTACAAACACAAAAATTTGGAAATAAACCTTAGACGCTCAAGTTAAGCTAATTGACTCATCAAAGAATGAATTGGCCAGCTTGTTCCAAACTATTTCGTAATGAGCAGGGCACTTAATAGTGCAAGGATCGATAGATGAGAATCACTTCACTCACCATTGCTGGTTTTAAGGGCATAGCGCAAAAAGCAACGCTGCCGCTTGCACCTATAACGCTTTTTTTTGGCGCTAACAGCACAGGTAAAAGTACCGTATTACATGCACTACTTTATCTCTATGAGGTTATTGCCAAACGTAATTTTGATCCCCAATACAGTAGCATTGCTGGAGAACAATTGTATTTTGGCGGTTTTCATAATTTGGTGCATGGCAAAAATTTAAATGGCACGATTACCTTGGGAGCTACATTAGATTTCCGTGATGGTGCGGTAGATGTTTGGGACGATTACATCTCGGATTCAGAACGTTGGCTTTTAGAAAAGCATTTAGGTTTCACTCCCGACTCTACAACGGATCTGTTTAGTTTCGAAGTAGACATTAAATGGGATAACTTGAAAAAACGGGTCTTTATAAGTCGATTCGAATGTTCAAGTAAAGGACGTACATATCTCAAATTTGAAACACGGGCTGGAAAGCCAGACTCAGACATTACCTTCTATGAAGCGTTACCCGACTGGCGAGTTGAAGATGCTTTTCAAATAGAAAATGTCTTTCATACGGGCCAATGGGAACCAATCCCAATTCAAGCTAATGATGCACTCCCAGATATCAACAAAAGGCTAGAATTAGCACAAGTGCCGTTTAATTGGGATGATGTGGTACCAGAGAATCCATTAGCTGGTCAGCTATTTGCTGAAGCTACACTTTCTCAAGCATCTCTGGCACCATTGAAACTGTTAGCCAAGAAGTTAAAGTCACTATTACATATAGGGCCACTGCGGGTCGTACCCAACCGTGCCTTCGTATTGAATAGGCAATCAACTACAGATCGTTGGTATAACGGTACTGCAGGATGGGAGCAATTTGGTTTTGGTAGCGAAAGCCTCCAAAACAAAGTGAACAGAGTGTTTCACGGAGCTGAAAATCTCGATACTGGCTATTACTTCAGTGCGGCAGAATATGGTGAAGAGCCACATAAGGAGAAGCGAGTTTATTTAACTGAAGCTGGATCCGAGCTCTCTCTATTACCTACCGAAGTAGGAGTAGGAATTTCACAAGTATTCCCGTTTGTTGTCGCAGCATGCCTAGATAACAGTCCAATCATTTCCTGTGAACAGCCTGAGCTACATGTTCATCCAAGGTGGCAACTTTGCCTCAGTGATATGATGCTTCGAGCCTGTAATCAGGATAAAGCTCGAATGTTTTTAGTTGAAACCCACAGTGAACATCTGATGCTGCGGCTACTTAAACGCAGACGGCAAACTGCAGAAAGTGAGTGTGAAGGTGGTGAAATACTTCCAGATCAAGAATTGAGTTGTTTAAAGCAAGATATTCAAATTATTTTCTGTGAGCAAGAGGCTGACCGAACGCGACTAATGCCAATCAAGACGACTGATGAAGGCGAGTTTGATGCACCTTGGCCTAATGGCTTTTTCAATGAAAGACGCAAGGAGCTATTCTAATGCTCCACTTAGAGTTTGCGGTTTCGCCTGAACAAATCCGTAGCGTAGCAGACTTAAGTTTGTTGGAAGCTAGGCTAGGCTTCGATAAGGGGGCATTTTTATCGCGCTTCCCAAAGCAATGGTTCCGAGAAGTATCAGAACGATTAGAGTCTAACTTACAGCCTGGACAACTTGATAGAGCGACTGAGAGATTAAGACAAATTCAAAGGTCTAGGTTAGTCGCATTCGGAAGGCCGTATGAAGGCGTTGACTGGGCCAATGCCGCGAGATACAGCCATGCAATTGTTCCTTTTCATCGTGCGGTAGATAATACGTTTAACGAGCTCCCTACTTTAGTCACCTCAATAAATGAACTTGATGATGCTGATTTTATTTTTGAAACTCAATTTCCGAGAGATGCAAGTTCATTGGCTCAAGCTGGTAAAGCGCTGCTAATAGATGCAGAGAAAGTCATACTCCATGACAACTTTATTTGTCTAACCAAGGCTGGCTATAAGAAAACCTTACTAGAAATGATGCGATTTTGCACAAAAGCTGAAGTTGAGTTTCATTTTTTTTCAGAAGAGGATGGCAAGAGTGACTGGGGGCTGCGTAAACAAGCTCTTATTGAATTTTCAGGAAGAATGCCCGTAAATATTCGCCTATTTTGGTATCGCTCAGACGATGGAGGCTCTGGATTTCTTCATCAACGGGGAATGTTTACTGCAAAAGGTGGCTTAATTTATGACAGAGGATTTGAAGAGCCAAATGACCACACCCAACGTGCAACGCTAACACCAATAAGTCCTATGCCTGCTGGAATGCTCGTCAGTAATGCCAAAAGTTATAATACAGCACAGCAAAGTGATGATTTTAAGTTAGTTGGTCAAATATGGCGTTCTCATGATTAGCACCTTACCTTTGGTAAGACTTATTCTAATAGTTAAAAACAAGGACGTTTAAATGGCTACAAATGTAACTGTAATATCAGGGTTTATAAATGAGGTTTATTTTACCAAAACTACAATGATGAATATCGAGCCTTCATGTATTTAAGCCAATTTTTTACTGAATATGATGACACGTTGTCACAAAATCTAAATATTGACCCTTTAGGCATGACGATGATTTGGTCGGCACTGGGTCAACGCATTTTTAAAAATCGTGTAAGTTCGATCTCCAACGATGTGCGCAATTACACCCTTAACCTAGTGCATCATCTTGCTATTAAAGAACTGGTTGATAGTAGTATTAGGTTAGCTGGACAAGTGTCAAATCTATACCCCAATATAGATTCACTGTCATTTAAGCAAGCATGCCTAATACATGCTGAAAATTTGTTTGTCTATTCAATGCTAGAAGGCAGTAATCAAGCAGATAAGCAGGTGGGGACCTTAGGAATACTAGGCGCTTCTAAAGGGCGTAAAAAACAAAATAGTGACGGTAAGTTCAATGCCACTTTAACCTTCACCCATACAGCAAAAAGTAATTTATTGGTGCGCCAGCTTACGTTAGGTGTCAGTGGTCGATACAAGACTCCTTTTATTGAAATGCAGTTTTTCGATAAAGAGTATCGATATAAGCATCCCAATTTTGAGCCTTCTTGGAGGCTTGCCAGTGAATTGGTTAATAGTAGGCCAGCACTAAAGCAGGTTAAAGAGCACTTAAAGCAGCATTTTAAGGTGTTACTCAGTACTGATAGCAAAGAGCCACAATGTTGTTTTTCTGATGTGATGCCGGCATTAAAGGAGGCTTATACCCTAGCCTTTGCTACCCCAGAGGTTGTGGGTAGTTTGACTAAAGAATTTTGGTTATCGGTCACAGGCTTAAATCAAGGCGCAGCAGGTACGCTTTATGATGTTATCGAGGCACATAAGCAAGAGAGTGGGCAGCCTCTAAAACCTGAACAGCTCTTTAATATCGCTCTGTCAAAATGTGAAGATAAAGAAGAGGAACATAAGCTACAACAAATAATAGATGTGGAGCCATTTCTCGCAGAATGTGAGATGTTGTTTCGATTAGTTATGAGTGAGCGGATTCAATCTAGCGAGGATCTTTATGATAAGTATCTAGAGTTAGGTCGAACAAGTGATACCTTGCCAAATCTTGCATCTTCACTAGTCGACAAAATAGCTATTCAGCAAGTGCTCACTGGGATTGCAAATGGCCGTTATAAGAAGTTATTAAAGCTTGCCCAATTACCATCAGAGGATGATCAACAAGGCTTTATCAAGGTGGTGCAACACTTACTCCGTTACCATGCAGAGATTATGATTCGTCGCGGGCAAAGTGCTTGGGTTGAGCAAGATAATAAAGGCAACTTTCGCTGCCATATCAAATTGGCCAAAGAACCAAACAAGTCAAACTCACCTATTAATACCTGGTATCACCGCTACTACATTAGTGAGTTTCATCAGTTAATTAGTGGGTTGGAAGGGCAAGCTCAGACAGTGCAGCAAACATGAAATTACTTCAAGAATTAGAAGAACAGTTAAAAGAGCTAGGTCCTTTACGAAAGGCTTGGTTTACCACGTTTAACTTAAACTTAGATTTTTTTGAACGCCACGTTCTATCTACCTTGCTTGAGATGGACAAGCCTAGAAATCGTATCGACTTCGAGTTAATGCAGCAACGTCTTAATGGCAAAATCACAAATGCGAGCAAAGGACAACAAATACGTCTCGAAGATAAAGTCGACGTGAAGGTTTTTGCCGATCAGAGAATGTACGATGCTGGAGACTTAAAGAGAACTGCAATTGATGTTATTGCCATTAATCCAACTCAATTAGATGTTCAACATGTTTTTGGTACTACCACATTGTTTCATCCTAAAGTTATCTACTTAGAGGATATTAATGGACAAGCTATCTTAGGCACTGGTAGTGCTAATTTGACGTTAAGTGGTTGGTCAAGAAATCAAGAAGTGTTTACCTTTCGTAAGGTGGCAAGTCAGCAGCAACAAGCCTCACTTTATTCCTTTTTCTTGCCCTTAATGTCTGGTGACACAGACTCTGACATTAAATTAGCTACCAAGCTTTGGAAAGATGAAGATGTAAGTTGGCGATTTGTGCATAGCCTCGCAGGTAAGTCATTTTTGACTGAATTGTATTCAGGCTATGAACCTAGTAATCAATATGATTTGGCAGTTTGGTCACCTTACTTTCCATTAGACCTCCCTCAATTTATTAAACGACTAAATGTTGAAATCGCTAAGCAAACAGGCTGTGTACTACCTTTGGTTTTGCATATTGTTCCTGACAGAGTTGAAAACAAACAAATTCGAACTCAATGGAATGAAGCGTTTATCGAGCTGCAAGCCAATAAGACATTGGCATTTTATAATAATGCCCTCAAAAAGCATGAATTGAGTGAGCTTTGTCATGCAAAGGTATGGATGACGCCAACTAAGCTGGCGATTGGCTCTTGGAATTTCACTACACCGGGCTCAAACTTGTTGCTAGGAAAAGATGAGCATAGTGTCAATATTGAAGCTGGCTTTATTTTCGAACACTGTGAAAACTTTGATGAACAGTTGGGAAGGGCTTTTACTGCAAATAGTTCAGATTTCATGACCGCGAGTCGACTAGCAGAACATGCGCTTGAAATTCCAGCCTTACTACCTTTTGAGGTTAAAGTTAGTTTTGACTGGGGGCGCTTGTCTTATATTGTTGAAGTTGGCGGTGTTGATGACCCGAGTATTTTTCTGGGCTACACATTGAAACTACCTGATATTGATGAGCCTCTCATGTTAGCTGGCCTACCATCATTTTTCACTGCATGTATTGAAGATCCCAAAGCCCTGCTAGTGCAACACACTTATGAAATTATACAGGGCGCTAGCTTAGCTTATCGAGGTTTTATTCTGGAGAAACAGGCTGAATTACGAAGGGTAGAGCAATTTTCAACTCTTGATGACATTTTCGCAAGCCTAATTTCAGGTGCCGATTTGGATTCCAACCCTAATACGATATTGCGTAATGAATTTAGACAAACAGATCAGGACTCAACTGAAGAGGTTGATGGTTTAGTTGTGAGTACAGAGCAACATCGCGCTTCTCATAGTTTTTTTCGAATGTTTCAAGCTTTAGCTGAATTTGAAATCCGTTTAGATGAGGTTATGTCAGATTGTGTTCTTGCTCAGTACGCGTTTGTGGTACCAGGGTGTTTAGCTGAATTAAAAGAAAAAATAGCTAAACAATTAGAAGAACATACAAATGTGTTTGCTTGGTTTATGACACAAGAGTTTAATTTGTTAGTGACTCACCTAGCAAAAAAAGTTGAAGATTCTGAACTTCAATCGCGCGTACATGGTTTGATTATTAAATATGAGCAAGATCATGAGCACGGTCAGTTAGGTTCTGCGCGCTATCGTAATCTGGTAAATAAAAAGTGTGGTTATGGCAAACATTAACTGGCAAAAAATAACAGCGTTACAGGTGTCTAACTTTATGACATTTGAAAAAGGCCAATTTGATTGGTGCTATGGGAATGATCAAAGTTTTATATCTATGGCGGATAAGCAAGCTGAGGGAGTTGCTTACCTTTGGAATTTACTTGGTGAACGGAAGGTGGCATTTTTAGCCGATGAAGTCGGTATGGGGAAAACGTTTCAGGCAATAGGGGTTATTCTTTGCATGTTAAGGCAAAAGCCCAATGCTAGAGTGCTTGTTATCACGCCAAATAAGAATATTTGTAATCATTGGCATGGGGAGTTTAATAGTTTTTCTCGTTATCACTGGAAAGGTAAGTTTGATCAGACGCCAAAGCTTGGTGCATCAGAGAGTAACTTACATAATCTTACCAGCTCGCTTACAGGTACAAGCACCAATGTGTTTTTTACGACGGTTCACTCTTTTAGTGGTTTAGCTTCAGACTGTGGAGATGTGAACAAAGTAGACTATGCCAAGCAGGTTGCTTCTCAGCTGCATGACAAGGTGCTTTCTGATATTGGTGATCAAGGGTTTGATTTAATTGTTATTGATGAGGCTCATTATTTTCGTAGTATTCATGGAGGCTCCCAAAAGGTTGCTGCTGCCCGAGAGTTTTTTGGTGATGGGAGTAAAAAAATTGCGCAGCGCGTACTGTTAATGACTGCAACCCCCACGCACTCTTCTGAAAATGATGTGGCCAATATTTTAGGATATTTTTGTCTTTCTGAGCAATTAGAAGGAAAAGATGCCCAAACTTTACTAAGCGAATACGCATTAAGACGATTTCGTTTAATGCAAGGGCGAGAAGGGAGGTTTTACTCAAAGCATGACTATCGTCAAGAAACAGCAATGCCAGTCACTTTTGAAGGTCAGCCGGATGCCGAACTTTTTTTTGGCCTATATCAACGTGAATTAGTGAAGCGTTTAAAAGAAGCTCGTAAAAAAGGGCATGCGAATAAGCAGTATCTCTATGGGTATTTAGAAGGTTTTGAATCTTTTGGTGAGCAAGATGAGAGCGACTCGACTGAGATAGCAGATGAAGATGAAACAGATAAATCAAAAGACTCCTTTAGCCGAGCTGCAGATAGCGACTTGTTGCATGGGTTAAGCCAGGAATATTTTAAGTGTAAACACACTTACCCTGAACACCCGAAATACAATGCTCTCGTCGATAGCTTTTCGCCGAAAGAACTGAGTCACGATGACTTGGCTGATTGCAAGCATTTAGTATTCGTTCGCCGCATTCCATCAGTTAAGGAGTTAACAAAGCGTGTGAATAAAGCATACGATGATCTGTTGGGCCATAGGTTAGGTAAAGTTCTCGATATGAATAAAGCCACTAGGGATGAGTGGAAAGATACTGGCTGGAGCAGACGTTGGCTGAATATACGTTTTGGTAACGACGATATCTCAGAGAATGAAGAGGAAGATACAAGTGCCGTCGACGATAACCAAGATGATAAAAGGTTAAGATCACGAATTGCTGAGTTGTTTGTAGTCAAGAGAAAAGGCTCTGGAAGCATTGAAGAAACCAGGAATACAATTTGTACTAATGTGGCTTCTCGTTTCAAGAAACCAGAAAATATTTTCTCATTATTTTTAGAGCCTGGCAGCGACCATTTATTGGCTAGCTACAAACATTACTATGCACATGAGTCGAATGGCAAGGTTCGTTCTTTGTATTCGACAGCAGCATTTGATTCTCGGATGTACCGATATGTTGATAAATCGAACTCAGATACGGAAAAAAAAGAATTCTTTGACGTACAGACAGTGTGGGGCTTAATTATTCCGCTATTAGCATCGTCAAACCGTCTGAAGCTAGAGGGGTGGCAAATAAAAGATATTCGTATTGTTGAGAACTTTGCTAATTATCTCAAGGCAGGGATTCTTTTTGCTAGTCCTGTAATGATCGAGATTTTTGAATGGTATATTTGTTTTGATAAGAAACAAAAGAAAAGGTCCGCAGAAAATCGCTATAAGCGATTTCTTAAATTTGTTAAGCCAAAGTTAGATGATTCATGTTTGCTTTGGTATTTCAATCAAGCAATCGAAACATTTGAAGAAGTATGCGATAAGATCGAACGGATTCCACTCAATAAATATACTCACGAGTGGCGTAGTTTAAAATCGTTAACTTCACCGGCAGGTTATGCAAGCGGACAATCGAGTAATCGTGAGCGATTAATTCTTGGCTTCAACTCACCATTTTATCCAAATGTGTTAGTCGCAACCTCAGTTTTTCAAGAGGGGGTGAACCTTCATATGCAATGCAATAATATTCATCATTATGGTATAGCAGGTAATGCTGGTGACAACGAGCAACGTGTAGGTCGTATCGATAGGTTATTTGGCAAAGTTAATCGCCTTTTAAAAGAAGAGGGTGACGTAACACTTAATATTAATTTCCCATATCTCGTCAACTCATTCGATGAAGACCAGTTGGCTTCATTTTTAGAGCGCAAATACCTTGCAGAGCATAAACTTGATGCCTGTCTACAAGATAAAACAGATAACACGATAGGGGATAACAAGTCTGAGCATTGGAAAAGCTATCTGAAATCGCCTGCAATAGGAAATTCTATTTTGCCAGGTGATCCTTATCCAGCTCGAGATATTTAGCCCCTTTGCGCGAGGGTGTTCATAATTATGTGTCAGGTTAATTTAACAGACAATATATTAATCAAAGCGGCCTTCGAAATGGATTGATTGCTGCAGTATATGGATGGGTGAACTGATGGTAGCAATTATAGTGTAGCTGAGAGACTACAGAAAATAATAATTACCTATTATTGATATTTATTACCTCCCCATGGTTCCCGTGATGAGATTTATATTTTAAGCTGTTGAAATATAGTTTTTTTATAAAAGTTGGTGTTATCGTAGTTGTGGCGTGTTTTTGGCTTTAGTTGTCATACATTTATTGAAAAGGTATGAACAATGTCCAAGCTGTTGTTACTGTTAACCCTGTTAATGGTGATTTTGATCATCAACGCCATCAACTTGCTAGTATACATTGCCTAAAGCGACACCTATGAAGTGCCAATCAACAAAAACAGCTAGCCGGGATACCGAAATCAGCTAACAATAGCAGTTAAAGGATTAATATGACTCGTGTTTTAATTAGTATTAAACAAAGGTAACAAGCGGAATTCCATTAAATGGATATGCTGTGTATTAAGCAGTGTTTGTCATGATTATTTTACTTTACTGTCAAAAAAGTTTGAGTTAAGCAAAACTTCATGCTTGAATACAAGTCTATGAAACAAGGATGTTTTTATGCCACTAGATCTCTCTAATACATTAGTCGTTGGTATTTCAGCCACGGCCCTATTCGATATGGCGGAATCTGACCAAATTTTCAGGGAAACCTTTGAATCAGATCCTGATACTGCTATTGAAAAATACCGCGAGTTTATGCTGGAACACGAAGATGAGCCGCTAAAGCCAGGTACAGGTTACCCTCTGATTAAAGCTTTACTTGGCCTTAATCAATATCAGCAGGGCAATGGCCCTCTTGTTGAGGTAGTGGTGATGTCACAAAATAGCCCTGATACTGGTCTTCGGGTGCTTAATACAATTCGTCACTACAAGCTCAATATTACCCGTTCAGCCTTTACCGCAGGTGAAACCGTTGCTGATTACCTTGATGCCTTTGATGTGGATCTGTTTCTCACCACCAATGTTAAAGATGCTCAGCAGGTGATTGATTCCAAGAACTGTGCCGCGGCAATATTAAAAGCACCGCCAACGGATGCGCCAGAAATACCCGAGGGTCAAGTCCGCATAGCCTTCGATGGTGATGCCGTATTGTTTTCCGATGAAAGTGAATTGGTTTACAAGACTGAAGGAATGGCAGCTTTTCATGCGCAAGAAGATGCTAAGCAAAACATTCCTATGACCGAAGGACCTTACGCTAGTTTGCTACATAAATTATCGCGGCTGCAAGATCGACTTCCTATCCGTGTTGAATACTCACCTATACGAATTGCACTAGTCACCGCTCGTAATAGCCCATCTGAAATGAGAGTAATTAAAACATTAAGACATTGGGGAGTTTATGTCGACGAAGCTTTTTTCTTAGGTGGTGTAGAAAAAACTAAAGTATTGAAAGCCTTTAGACCACATATTTTCTTTGATGACCAGGACGTTCACTTAGATGCTGCAGCTAATTTAGTTCCATCGGGCAAGGTACCTTACTTAAGTAACTCCGCGTTATCAAAGTCAATATTGTTAAAGCTGCATATTCTCATGCATCGCGATCACCTAATACCATCTAAGCCG